>ENA-OQHL01000719-OQHL01000719.1-human-gut-metagenome-genome-assembly--contig:-NODE-719-length-21197-cov-4.274086_pt1 | contig 21197 bp, 30 predicted proteins | sample MGYA00242565_ERZ504723 | MGnify/ENA primary metagenome ERZ504723 (study PRJEB26092, sample SAMD00036211) | human gut metagenome | host: Homo sapiens | study: EMG produced TPA metagenomics assembly of... | reverse complement strand
TCCGGAAAGAGTAGGTATAGACGAGAAAGTATTACTCGAAAAACGGATTACAAGATACAAACGTGAATTAGAACGAATTACAGGGACACATATAGAAATTGGCAATGCATGTGTTCCATAGAAGAAAAGAAACCAACCATTTATTCACCAACCAATCAAGAACGCACATGAAGAAGATTCTGATGATGTTTGCCCTGATTATGGGCGCAGTGGCTGCATACGCGCAGCAAGGCAGCGGGGATTATTACGAGGGATTGAGCCGCAAGATCGGCTTCAGCCAAATGATTCCCCCGCATGGTCTGGAAATCACGTATGACAAGACCGTACATATAATTTTCCCCTCTCCCGTAAGATACGTGGATTTGGGTTCCCCCAACCTGATAGCGGGCAAGGCGGACGGTGCGGAAAACGTCATCCGTGTGAAGGCGACCCGGAAACATTTCCGCAGTGAAACCAATATGAGCGTGATAACCGAGGACGGCAACTTTTACACATTCAACGTCAAGTATGCCGACGAGCCGTTGCTGCTGAACGTGGAGATGTGCGACTTCATCCATGACGGGGAGTCGGTTAACCGTCCGAACAATGCGATGGAAATCTACTTGCAGGAACTCGCCGGGGAGTCGCCCCGTCTGGTACGGCTGATCATGAAATCCGTGTATGGGCAGGACAAACGCAAGGTCAAGCACATCGGCAGCAAGCGGTTCGGGGTTCAATACCTGCTCAAGGGGCTTTACGCACACGGCGAGCTGCTCTATTTCCATACCGAGGTGAAGAACGCCACGCACGTGCCTTTCGATGTGGACTTCGTAACTTTCAAGATTGTAGACAAGAAAATCGTGAAGCGTACCGCCATGCAGGAGCAGGTCATCTATCCGCTGCGTGCCTTCAACTATGTGACCCGTGTGGACGGGAAGAAGAACGAGCGGACGGTGTTCGCCCTGCCCAAGTTCACCATCCCCGACGGCAAGAAGCTGGTCGTGGAGATGTACGAGAAACAGGGTGGCCGCCATCAGTCGTTTGAGGTGGAGAACGAAGACCTTGTACGCGCCGAGACTGTCAATGAACTGAAAGTAAGATGAGTGCCATGAAAAGAAACTTCATCTTCATTATCCTCCTGCTTGCCCTCTTTACGGGGCAGGCGGAAGCCCAGCGCCGGCTGCCGGGGATGAAATCCGTCCGCTTTACCGCTGAAATGGCCGACGGCTTTTACAGCCGGGCAGACCGCCATGATGCGGGCTACGCCTTTTCGCTGGCTGTTGCCACTTACACAAAGAAAGGGAACCAGTGGGTGTTTGGCTGTGAGATGCTACAACGTAATAACCCTTACCGGAACACGTATGTCCCACTGTCGCAATATACAGGGGAAGGCGGTTATTATCATACAATCCTTTCCACATCCGGCAAGTCTTTCTTTCTGAACCTCGGCGCTTCCGCCTTGCTGGGCTACGAGGCCGTGAACAACGGAAACCGCCTGTTGGATGACGGAGCTTCCTTGCGCAAGTATGAGTCCTTCATCTATGGAGGCGCGGTGACACTGGAAGCGGAGGGATACCTGTCGGACAGGATAGCCCTGCTGATACGCCTGCGTGAACGTTTTGTATGGGGCGGCGCTTCCGGCCGCTGCCATTTCCAGTATGGAGCCGGAGTCAAATACATTTTCTAACCTTAAAAAGAACATATACCCATGAAAAGAAGAATCCTTGATTTTATGATGACAGTCTGTTGCATGGTATTTTCCTTTCTTGCCCTTGTCGCCTGTGACAATGAGCTGGATATCAGACAAGAATACCCGTTCACGGTGGAGTCCATGCCGGTGGTGGACGAAATCGTAAACGGTGAGACGGTGGAAATCCGTCTGGAAATCAAGCCGGAAGGAAACTTTTCCGGAACTGTCTATACGCTGAGGTATTTCCAGCCCGACGGAAAGGGCAGTCTGAAGATGGAGGACGGAACGGTACTGAAACCCAATGACCGTTATTTGCTGAACGAATGGAAATTCCGTCTTTACTATACCTCGCAGAGCGGCAAGGAATCACAGACCATAGACCTCTATTTTGAAGACAATTGGGGGAATCTGCAACAGCTGACATATGATTTCAATGGAAAGGATGCGGAGGAGGAAGACAATAATAATACGGAGGCCGCATGAAAAGAATACCGGTTATTATGATTTTTCTGTCACTTGTTCTGTATGGCAAGGCGGAAAATCCCCCGTCTGACAAGGATAAGGCGGTGGCCTGCATCAAGCGGTGGGAAGGCTGGCACCGGGGGAAAATGCCTTACATCGGTTACGGACACCGCCTGCTTCCCCACGAGACGCTGACCGAGAACCTGAGTGAGGCACAGGCAGACTCACTTTTGAGATGCGACCTTGAACGGTGTTTGAAGGTATTCCGAAAATATGGGAAAGACTCGCTTCTTTTAAGTCTGTTAGGTTTTAATGTGGGCTGTTACCGTCTGATCGGAAACGGCAAAATACCTAAAAGCAGACTGATTCAGAAACTGGACGATGGTAACCGGAATATTTACAGGGAATATATATCGTTCCGCTGTTATCGGGGGAAAGTCATTCCAGGCATAGAGAGAAGAAGAAAAGAGGAGTTTGAACTGTTCTATATACCGTAGATTGAAATTATGCAAAGCCGTGAACAGACGCTTGCCATCGCCGTTCACGGCTTTAGTCTTAGCCACTCTTAATTTACCTTTACCCGGTTCATCAGCTGCCCCGATATTTCATGCAGTTCCCGGCAGCGTTCCGGCTGCTGTTCCCTTGCAAAGGCGGTGATTCCCTGTGTCAGTTTCCAGAGCGTGGCCCCGCCTGTCACTCCGTCGTCAGGATTGTTGTTCATCAGCAGTTTTTCCACCTCGCGTCCTTCGTTTTTCAACAAGGCTCCTTTCTGCACCAGATTCTTCAGTTCCTTGTCGAAATCCACGTCTATTTCCGATGCTCCTTGAATTTCGATGGCCTTCTGCATGATGGTGTCTTTGCTGTACAGTCCTTTGGTCAGGTCGGAAACTGCCGATACGGTGGTCTGCGTGTCCAGTTCGTAGGTCTTTTGAGAAAGGGACAGGGAATCCGGCAGTCGGCCTCCAAGGTGCACCTGCCGCATGACGGACTCCCTGACCATCCCGTTCAGGCACGCCCCGTTGAGCAGGAACGACCGCATATCGACCGATCCGTTGCCATAGTCGGATGTGGAGAAACGTGCTCCTGCGAAGATGATGACCGTTCCGTTCTTACGGGTGGGTATCTCTATCGGAGTGGGCAGGATTGTCTCACACCATACTTTCGTGTCGTTCATATAGGCATCGGACACGACCGCCCCCTGTCCTCCCGCCTCACGGATGAAAGCGGTCAGGATATCCACCGAGTTCAGCCGACGGTAGGAGTCCGACAATACGCCCCGGACTTCCATTCCTACCGCCCGTATCAGTACCCGTGTACGCTCGGTCCATCCCGAATGCTCGTTCAGGATGGTGGCGCACAACTGTTTCTGCCAAACATCCCCGGCGGAAAGCTCGCGCAGGTATTTGGCGGGAATGCCCATCTTCTCCGAAATCTGGCTTATGGCGTTGCCGTGCAGGTTGAAGTTCCCTTCGGGCATTGCCATCTGTACCCTTCCTTCCGCTTTGAAAGAGATAACGGGGCGTTCCTTGCTACGTTGGCTTACCCCGATGGGAGCGATGAAATCCTGCGCGATCCGTCCCTCACTGAGCAGACGGTTGATGGTGTCCATGACATCCCCCTGCCTGCCTTCTATCATTCGCCGTACCTTGTTGATGACTACCTGGTTGAGTCCCTGCTGTTTCTGTACCGGTGCAGTGGCCGGCATGACTGTTGCTTCCATATTTCTTGTTTTTAAAGTCGTTGATAAATTACAATCTGTTCTTATGGCTTGTCCTGCTTGTTTTAGTAAATTCAGATCTGTACTCTTCTGACAGACGGATATAATCCTTTTCGCTATATCCGGCCGTTCCGAACAGTTCATAATATCCGGGGAAGGGTTTTCTTTCCGTTTCCGGTATATGCGTGCTGGTTTCCTTATGGCAACAGATGATGTGCCGGACAAACCGGTAGCACTTGCAAAGATCCGCCAGGATGGTGTACTCGTTGTCCGTATGAGGTTCATAATATCCGCAGGAGAGATTGACGCAGGATACTTCCAGCCCGTTCCTTTTCAATGCCGCCACATCCGTAGCCAGCCCCTGTGCAGGCTTGTAACCGTACCTCCGGGGATCTACCGCTGAAATGAACTCATTGGAGCAGAGCCTCATTCCGTTGATTTGTGTCACCATGTCCCCGTTCCCTTTCCGGTCGCACTGGATGACGAAACGGCAGTCGGAAAAGAAGGACATGTCGGCATGGCCGCTGCCTATGCATCCTATCTCCTCCTGTACGAAGAAGGCGCATTTCACCGCCTTGAAATCCTCCAGGCATTTCAGGCAGATCCAGATGCCGTTCTTGTCATCCGCGCCGATTCCGGCCATCCGTTTACGCTTGCGGTCATAGCCGACAATCATCGAGTCCGCCACAAGATGGGCCGCATAGGTGCCTGTCTTGCGCCGGTGTACCTCGTCCATGTGCGCCACGACACAGGGGTAGCTTTTCCGGTTGCCTTTGACCGCGTAGATGTTTCCGTGCCTGTCTTGCCGGAAAGGAATACCCATCCGCCTGAGTTCCCCGATGATGAACCCGCCCATCTTCCCCTCCTTGCCGGAGGGGGAGGAGATGTTGTAAAGAGCCATTAATTTTTCCATGATACTGACTTTTCAGGAGATGAACAACTTTTCGATTTGCAGGTACCGTCTGAACTCCGGTACGGGACGTCCCTTCTTGAAGAGGAAGGACGGATATTTCTTTCCCTTGTATTCCGCCGACGTGCCTTTCAGTACTTGTCCGAATACGGTGGATATATAGAACATGTCCTGACAATTCTTGCAGAATGCCGTATCCGGAAAGGAATGTATCTTTCCGCATTTGGGACATACATATTTTCTCCTGTTTGCGCGCCCTTCCGTGCTCCGGCAGGTGGCTATGCTCGTGTCGCCCTCCGTATTTCTCAGTTCCAGGTTACCGTCCGTCACATGGAGGCTGTAGAACGTGTCGAGGTAAGGCACCCCTTTCTTGTGCCACCTGCAGGCGGGCACTTTCACCGTCAATGAAACCTGTATATTGTCTCCGGCCGCCCATTCCTGCCCCTCAATGGGATTCAGTACGGTGAAATCCGTTGTATGTGTATAATCGTTGTATCTGCGTCGCAACAGGATGCCCGCCTCCTGCGCCTGCTTGCGGATCAGTTCGGCGACGAATGCGTGTGAGGAATAGATGCGGTCCAGCAGGGAGGCGGCAATCGGTGTATTTATTGATTTCCACAATGTTACCTCGTTCCATACGACAGCCCGTCCGAGTATGTTGTTGCTCTCGTCCCTTGCCACAAGGATTTTAGCGCCGGCGAAGTTGGTATAGAAGTCAGCGGCGTTGCGTGCCTTGTCCTCATACCGCATACAGGAACTGTGCAGGCTGGATGTGTCACTGTCGGAGATGGGGCTGTAGTTGCTTTCCAGATAGGCTTCCATGAAGTCGTTCATGCTTTCATGCAGCCTGACCGTGACTTTGCTGTCCAATGAGAGGGCGCTACAGAAATAATTGATTTCGTCGGGTGAGTACTTGGGCAGGTTCTTGAACAGTTCAACAAACGTGGAGGGTTCCAGAACTGTACGATTCTCCGGGAACCAGGGTGCCTGCGGGTTGTTCCGGTCCGGGAAACTGGGATGGGCCAAATCCTTGCTGCAGGCCGTGAACACGATCCGGATTTTCTTGAACGTGCCCGCTTCCGTCCGCTTGCGCTTGGTGGAGAAGCAGTTATAGGTACGCCGTATGTATCTCCTTCCACCGGTACGTTCTTTTTTACTTCCAAAAGGATGTCTTTGGCTATCACACTCCCGTTTTCCGCCGCATGCATCAGGCGGGATTTCAATTCATTGCTAACATTCAGTTTCATAATCATTCGGTTTATTGTTTATAAATTCTGCCATGTTTATATGGCAATTGTTTCTTGTCCGGCTGCATTTGGCGCAATTTCTCTTTCCGCTTTCTGAGCAGGTCAACGGACATGTTCCTGCTTGTCCGATATTCCTCCTTGCTCATCCGGCGAATGGTAGGAATGCCCGTCTGAGTCAGTGTATGGTTTACCATCCAGCCGTCCATGAAGTTTTCGGGGAAGAGGCTGTCATGGTGGATGACCTCACCTATGCAGCCATGTACGAGCATGTTGCAAACGGTCATCAGGCAACAGGTACGGTTGACATCTTCTGCAACCAGATAATTACCCAGGTGGCGTACATGATATGCCAGCAGCAGCCTTCCGCTTCCGCATGTCGGGTCACAGATACGTTTTCCTGTCGCTGTCTCCCCCGAATCGGTACATAAGACCATCAGGTCGCAGATATCCGGCGGGGTAAAGAACTGTCCGTTCACCTGACGACCGATTTTTGGAAGATATTGCCATGAAGAGGTCACCGAACGCATCAAACCATCCGCCGGATTGCAATTCCCGCTGCATGAGCCGTATCCATCCGGTAAGCATCTCCATAAAATGCCTGTTCTGCTGCCGTTTGTATTTCCAATCCATAAGAGGCGGTGCGCCGGGAGAGAACCCGTGAATGACATAACGCAGGAAATCGTTGAAAACGGATATCGGATCGTAGCCGTTCGAATAGGCGAAATCACAGATCATTTTCTCAAGCAGACGTATCGCCTGCGGTGTGTTGTATGGTGCCATATTACTCTGATTTTTTATAGATTGTTACTATATGTCTTTTATGGTCAGTCTGTATCCTGACGGGAGAAATGCCAAGGAAAGAGAGATGGGTGTCCGCTTTCAGCATGTTCCATTCCCATGTGGGAAGTTCCTTCCATTCCATATGGTATGCCCAGAGTATGAACAGACCGGGACGGAATCCGTTGAAAAGTTCTCCGTGCAGAATCCCGACCAGCCGCTCCAGTTCTTCCCGCGAGTAAAGGGTGAATGACTCATTCCGATAGACAAAGGCATCAGCCGGTTCAATATCCGGCTGACACTCGATGATGTATCTCGTCCATTCTTTTGTGGTGTACTTTCCGTACAGAGGGTCGGGTTCCGTGTATTTCCATGCCCTGACGAATGTGTGGAAGAGGACGGCACCGTTCCTGTGCCTTCCGGTATGCCCCCACATCCGGAACTGTTTGCTGCGTATGCCATCGGGAAGCAGCAATTCCGGACCGGTTATAACCCAAGGGCCTCCTTCCGTATTGTAACCGGTACACTTTTCATTTTCATGGCAGAAAGGTGTCTGTGGGAGAAGGCAAATATGGACTTCCCGGTCATCGCCCCTTTCAATGTGTGCCTGCGGATAATAGTCACCGCCACGGGTGATATAAGTGACAACGTCTCCTGCAGTCGGTAAACTGACTCTTTCCCTGTCCTGCTGCATCCTTGAAATCATCCGGTTCACCTTCTCCACATCACATTCTTTTATGGAGCAGGCACACCCTTCATGCCTGTTGAGCAGAGTCAGACTTTCCAGGTCATAAAAATTACCGTACTTCATATTGAGATCGTTTTTGTTGATACAATTTGACCTGACGGGCAACCATGTCGCAGAACTTCTGTCCGTTCTCCTTCTCGCTTCTGAAATAGGCAATCATGTCCCAGAGATTCCGATTGAAGTAGCCGGTCCATTTTTCGTAATAGTGACTTCCATAGACCTTTCCGAACGTTTCCTCGAAAAGTGCGGGAGTCAGCCCTTCATCCCCGTGGTGGTTGTATTGCCACAGGGAGACAAGCAGCAGCTGGTTATAATCCAGTGTTTCCATATCTGTTCTTTTTTAAGTAAAACATCGGCCTACATGGGTAGGCATTTTTATTTCTTGATGTCTTTCCAGTCTGTTTTCCGGGGATTGCGGCAAGGCTTGGCGAAAGAAAATACCGCAGCGAAGCGAGGATGATTTTCTTTCAGCCAACCCAGCCCCTGAAAGGGGCCGCCCTGCACAATCAGCCCGGAAAACGGCTATCTTTACAGCAAGAAATGAAAAAGCAGACCTCGGATTCTCTGTCCTGAAGTCTGCTTTTCGTCCATTGTCAAGTTTCATGTTTTTCAGGTATGTATCTGCCATCCGTGGAACGGCTGCAATGTTACGGCAAAATGATTTGTCCGGTATTCCGTGATAGAGCAGACCTCCTACGATACCTATTCTTCCATCAGCATAATGCTGGGTAAAGCCGAACGAGTATGGGGCATGGTCATAGTAGAGTGAAATCTCACTGGGATAGTCAGGATTCCCCTCCCAACTCTTCAACCGTTCCAAGCACTTTTGAAGTGAGGTGTCACCGATGGATTCGGCATAGCGCTTTACATTCTCGAAATGTTCTTCATTCAGGATTTTCATGATTCATTGTATTTTTATTTCTTGCCTGCCTGACAGTCCCGTGGCCGTACCCGCAAGGTTTGGCGAAAGAAAATACCGCAGCCCTCAGGCGAGGATGATTTTCTTTCAGCCAACCCCGAAGGGGCCTGACCTTGTACGGGTACACAGGACGCGGGACTACCTTTGCAGGGTGGGAAATAAAATATACGGTTGTTTTTTGTTGTGGGATTTTGTGTGGATTCCTTAGATAATCTTCCTGATTTGTTCGCCATTGCCGGACAAATGCTGTATTTTTGCAATTTCTAATTTCAGGATTATGGAAAACTATCTAAAGAAAGCGGCGGATGCTTTCCTTGTGGAGCGTCCGTACGGTATGCGTGTGGATTACAGGAAGAAAGGATTCGTGCTGTTTAACCGCAACCTGAACGTATTGGGCAATGTGGAGCATGCCCGTCTGGAAGAGCTGCCTCTGGAGCGGTTCAATGTGGAGGAAATTCCGTTGGAGGGTGAAATTGTGGAAGAACATGCAGGATTTACCGATGTATTCTTCTACACCGATTTGACCAACCCTTATGCCGGATATGTGCTGAACCTACAAAAGCTTAAAGCCTATAACCGGTTGATGTTTCCGCTGGCAATGGCGCTGAACCGTGAGTTGTGAGGTCGGAAGATGGTAGCGGTAACAGCCGCATGGAACAAGCCGTTACCGTCCCGGATTTTATTGTTTGCCCTCTTTTTCTGTTATGAACGCAAGATAGGCGGGCACGGCCTTATGGCATCCGGTAAAGTTCGGTGTCCGGCGGCCCTTGATTTTCCGGAAACTGATGGTTCCGTTCCTGTCAATGCCTCTTACATGCCTGTTGAATGTCCCTTTGGTTCTGATATGGATGTCAAAACCGTCCCTTCCGGTGATTTCAAGGAACATTTCTCCCGTGATCCGTTCCCCGTCCAGGAATTTCCGTTTCTGTTCATTGAGCAGCCACTGATGTTGCTCTTCCCGCGCTCTGCGCTCTTCCGCCTCTTTCTCCTCCTGTTCCCTGCGTTTCTGTTCCTGCCTCCTTTTGTATGCCTCACGGGCTTGCACCAGGGAAGTGGTGTCAAGTCCGAGAGCCTCGAACACGCGGATGGAGATCAACCTGACAAAGGCTCCTCTTTCCGCGCCCTGAAGCGTATCCGCGATCCAGTTCCTGCAATAGGCGGCAGTTTCGTCCCTGCGGTTTTCTCCGTTGAGGAACCGGCGTGAATACTGCCCGCTGGAAAAATAAACGTTTTCAATCCGGCAGACCACATGGAAACAGTCATCGTCTTCATTCCCGTATTCGTTCTTTCTCGACAGGGAGAGATATACATTCTCGGCGTACGGCTCCAGTTCCATATAAGAAGCCACGACGGTATTCCCGTCAGACTTGTACTTGAATACTTTTGCTTTCATACTATCGTTCAGTTTATCGGTTGTTGCATATTTCATCTATAATCTCTTTCCCGCTTCTTTCACCCTTCAGGAAGGTAAGGAAGCGCCTCAAAAAGAGCCGGGCACAGTCAGTTCCCAGCTGGGAGCTTTCACCGTCTTTGGTAGCGCATACCGCAAAACGCCCCAGTCCGAAACTGTCCTGTTGCGGTACGATGTGGTAAGACAAGTCCTCGCTTGCGTTGATGTGCAACCCACGACGGAAAACATAGAAAGTTTTCGGGATTCTTCTGTCGGTATCGATTTCCATACGCTTGTAACCGTGATGTTCCAATAACCGGATCAGTTCCCTGTTTGTCGGAATTGTATGTCCGATCCAGTCCGGCCAGCTTATATTTTCTAGTATGTGTCCGTAATTGTCATATAATATGTCGAACTGTTCCTGGTATTCATCGTAAAATTCCCCGTTCCCGTTGCACATTTCCTCCAACGCGATACCGTTTTTACGGACAAGGGCAAGGTCGCCCAGTCCACACGCGATTTCATTGAGCAGCGTGCGTTCCTCATCCCTGTCCTTTGCCGTTCCGTAAATTCTAAGCAGGGAATACCGGTGTAGCGCCGAACGGGACGGCATATCCAGTTTTTCCCATATCCCATCGTTTCCTATAGCCTGTCTGGTGTTTTCCGGAAGTCCGTACCACCACTTGTCCAAATTGTTTGTATCCATAATTTCTGAATCAGATTGTTTTTAAATTCTGTTTTGAGTACCATGCCTGATACGCGGCGGCATACTCCTGACGTTCCCGTTCCAGGGAATTTCTCATCTCAGGGGTGTATCCGAGCAGGCGGATGTATCCTCCGTTATAGCCGGTGAGTTCGCACCTTATTCCGGCTTCCTCCAGTTTGTCGATGCGTTTTTGGGCCATTTTTGCGCTTGAATATTCCTTCGGCCAAAAATAGAGTTCGCCCCGTGAGCCGAAACAGTCTTCCCCCAGAATTATTTCCCCGGCATACTTCCGGCTTTCGATGAAGCCGAAACGCGCTTTGCCCAATGCCCGGCGCATTGCCTTGTGTGCCGGACCTTCCGGATGCTTGAATACCTCCGGCTTGTCTTTGCTGCCGAGTTTGGGCGGTTCCACCTTGTACGGCTGTTTGTAACTTCCGATTCCGAGCGTCAGGTAAAAGTTGGTGTGAAAATAGTCCGTCATGGGGTCGCTGTCATCGAAATTGTACGACATGATGAAATCGCAGATATTCACCATTACATCCTTTGCCCTGTCCGTCAAGGATTTGTCTGAATGGATATGATGGTGGTTGACATCGCCTTGAACTTTTCCGGACTCTTTGGTGAACGCCTCGAAATCCGCTTTCATCAACCGGATATGGATGGAGTGGCAATTCTCCCGTCTGACAGAGAACTTGTATCCCGGATAGGTCTCCTTGAGCCATGCCCGTACCAGTCCCACGATTTCAGGAGCGTGCTGCCCCTTGTAATTGCGGCCTTTCCAGCGGTATTCGTTATACACATACTCGGTGTATTCCTTTGCCGTGGCTCCCGGATAGTCATATTCATATCCGGTTGAGGTCGAGGGAATATCCGGTTTTTCTTTCCAAGCCTCAAAAAGCCTTCCAAACTCGGTGTTCACCTGTTGCATGATTGCGGTGTCACCACCCTTGTCCGGGTGGTGCTCCAATGCCAGCCGGCGGTATTCTTTCTTCAAGTCCGCCAGAGAGTGTATGTTCTGAAAATAAGTCATAGCCATAAGTTTTTTATGCCCCTGCGAGGCGGTTGATAAAATATTCCCGGTAGTCAAGGTCAAGACCGAGGTTGAGACAGGCCGTTTCCATGTCATCTTCTCTCAGGTCGTCCGCCTCCTGCAATTCGCGCAGGTACCGGATTTCGGAGTCCAGGTATTCCTGTGCTTCCGTTTGACCGCAACCGCATGAGTTGCAGATCAGACTGATAATGTTTCCCTGCATGCTGTTTGATTTTTTATGTTTCTGTTCCTGTTTCTGAGGCCTCGTCCGTCGTATATCGAGACGGCCCGTTCCACCAAAAGCCTGCGGTTGTCTTCCGAAAGTTCCAGATAGAACCGTTCCGCCGCGCCGAATGTGCCCTTGTCTGTCGCCACGCACCATTTTTCCCAGAAATGCGGGTACATGCCGCCATACACGGTTTTGCATTCCTCCTCGCTCCAGGCGTTCCACATGTAGTAGAAGAAACTGGAGACGGTATTTTCCGCTTGATATTTCATGATTCTTTTCATTTGATTGATTGTTGATGCCAGATTCATTGCCCGGAAGGATTACCGGATATTCAATATTGCGCTAAAGGCATGTGGGTCAAGCCTGTAAAACGTCGGAAGGTTAAGTGTGACCATCGGGTAGCTTACCCAGCCGCTCTGACGTCTATAACCTGTATCCTCAGCTAATTTGTTGGACAGAAGGAACTCCATGGCATCAGGATTGTTGTTGATGTCCACGAATACCCTGTCAGGCAGTGAGAATGCCGCCTTATCTTCTAAGTTGACCGTCAGGACCGTGTATATCTCATGGGTCACGGGATCTTTCAGAGACAATGCCGGCCAGCCGTTATGGTACATTTCAATCACGATTGAGAGACGGCTTTCCTGATACAGGAAAGTCTCTTCCATGGACGGATGGTCGCATTTGACAATTTCAAAATCATCCTCCCCTTTGGTAAATGTCACCATCGGATAGGATACATCGACAAAACATTCCTCTTCCCGGTAACAGAGATGTTCTTTTCCCTCTGAACGGATTATAGCCAATCGGGTGTTCATATTCGTAACTGGTTTTAAAATTATTGACTTGCAAGTTAATTGGCCGGCATTCACCTGCCTGTTTCTTTAAACGTGTGATTGTCACCGCCTGCGGACATTTGGGAGAGTTGCTGTCTCACCGCCTTGATTTTCCCAATCAGTTCGTCCTCCCTTCGGAATGAGGGGGTACATTTGGTACGCCTCATCCCGGCTCCCCAGGGGATGCCGCCGCACACTTTTCTCAGGCGTGCCTTTTCGCTTTCCAGAGCCGACTCCAGACGGGCCAGCCTGCGTCGCAACGATTCTTCGGTCACAGTTCTCATGATCTCATTGTTTTTTTTGTATGGTGACGGGTCGGAAAGACAGTCACCATACCGTCGTTATGTGTCACGTTATATTTTAGCTTTTTCCCTTTTGATGCCTCTCAGGACGTACAACAGGTGCAGGAACAGCTCCCTGTCGTAAATCCGGAAGAAGAACGGCTCGCCTGTTTCCCTGACCGTTCCGGTAAACGACACGGACTCCCGGTTCACGGGATATTGGAGGAAGTTGCCATTTGCCAGCAGGGTGTGCTTTTTCTTCATCACTTCGCCTAGGAACTTGTCCATATCGTCGTTTTCCTCATAGCCGGAGAAGTAGAGGAAATGATGACGGCGCAGGCTTCGCAGGATTTTGGCGGTTTCCAGCCTTACATCCCTGCCTGACGATTCGTCCGTTCCTCTCATCAGGTTGCAGATGAACTTCTTCTCGCCATTTATGTCAAGAAACAGATAAGGAACTATAATTATAGAGGCATGCCGTGCGTGGTCAGAGATGACCATCGGCTTTTCTTTCAGGATGTCTCCTTTGAAGGTAATGTTCCGGTAATGGTTGTCCATCTGCCGTTCCAGTTCCTTTCTTGGCGTGGTAACGGAGCGGAGTCCCGTGAAGTAGCGTCCGCCCGCCCGGAAGCAGAACCGGTAGATGTCCGCATGATAAGGCTCTCCCATGAAAAAGAAATTCCGGGTATGGCGGATGGGGGGCAAGACATCCATGTAGTCGAAATATCTTTCTTCCGTAATCTCACTGAACGGGGCGCAGAGGGATTGCAAGTAGATGTGTATCATCTTGCGGACGGTATTTCCGGACACGGCTGTGAGGTACGGGTTCTTTTCCCTGTCCCTCAGTTCCTCCAGTGTCTCATGATGGTAGTCGCCATGTATTCCGTCAGACATGGTGGTCACGCAGCTGCCGTCAAAACTGCGTGAATCAACTACGAATTTCAGTTTGTCGTTGTTCATGGTTCAGATGTTTTGAAGGTTCAACACTCTTTTGGCGGCACTGAGGGCATTGGAGGTGAGCTGCCGTTGCCATGCCTTGTTTCTGGGTGACCAGCGGAATCCGGAGGATTTCAGTTCCTTGCGTCTGTTGTCTTCGGGAATCCTGTCAAACAGGATCTGAAGGCGGTCTTCCCCATAGTTCCATACAAGTGTCCCGCCCTCGAACGGCACTTCCTTGTTTTCCCGGCTTTGCACCGCTTTCAGCCTTTCGCGCATCCGTTCCGCAAGTTCCGGCAATTGGAAGAATTTGTTTCTCGGGGTGATGACGGGTTTCCTTACCCTTGCGTTATATTCGGAAATGAAGTCCACGGCCCTGCGGACGATTTCCACTTCCCCGTGATTGGCGAAGGTGGATACCTTGTTCAGGATGCTGCTGACGAACAGGGCACGGTTATAACCCCGGCATTGTCCGGTGTCAATCCCGTGGATGGTGTCGGCGCTGCTCTTGATGTCGCGTTTGAGCGTCTGCCATGCCTTTTCCAGTTTTTCTTCCTCCGGTCGTGCGGCTTCCTTTTTTCGTCTGACGGCTTCAAGAACCTTTTGCCGCCAATTGCGGAACTCCTCGTAGCGGTTCTGATAGCTTCTGTTCGTATTCTCCTGCCTGTGGTAATCAAATCCGCCTCGTCCCGTCACCATCGGGTTGGCGCAGCGTGAGAGGGCCGAGAGCTGGGCGGATAGCTTTTTCCGGTAGGCGGCGATGTATGTATCCCGTTCCTCTTCCTGCATGAGTTGCAGGTCGTTGTGCAGCTCCTCCCCGTAAATCATGATGTCCGTCTCGCCACGAATCTCCGGGTCGAAGGAACTCCAGGCGTATGCGTCGCAAGCCTGTTTCCACATATCCTCCAGATAGCCAGGATGTTTGAACGCTACGGCTTCCCAGTCTTTGAAGTCCCTGGAATGCAATTCATTCCGATCTTCCGGATTTCCGTACAGGTGTACATAGTTGCCCGTTCCATGATGCTCCTTTCTGAAATGGAACGGTACGGGAGGATGGTCCGTACCCTTTTCCCGGATCATCGTGACCCGGTGCGCATTCTCTGCGGTAAGGCCCGTTACTTGTTCTTCCCGGACCTTTGCTGTTGTTGTTTCAGTCATAACCGTTGCCATTCATAAATTATTTCTACCAGTTCTTCGTCCGCCAGTTTTTGGATTTCCTCGTCCGAGCAATAGCAGGCGATTTCCTCGTCCAGCTTGAAAGCTGCCGGGTCAAGGCTTCTGATGCCGTCCAGCAGTTCCGGCACCAGGCTGTCTGCGGCAACCGTATAGCTTCCGTCCCTGCCTTGCACCTTCCGTGCGGGATAGCTCCTTTCCCGATAAACCAACATTCTCATTTTCGGATTGGCACCCTGCTGTCCTTTGTGGACTTTGCTTGTTGTCTCTCTGTTCATACCTTCATTTTTTTAGTTTGTTTGACATGATCGGCTCCGTGGAGCCGGTTTTTCGGTTTCTTACTTGCCGGACTGTCCTTTGCCGGGGATTGCGCAAGGCTTGGCAAAAGAAAATACCGCAGCGAAGCGAGGATGATTTTCTTTTAGCCAACCAGCCCTGAAAGGGGCCGCCTTGCGCAATCAACCGGCAAAGGGCTACCTTTGCAGGTAAGAAATTGAAAGAATGGCTGGGATTTTCAATTTGTCAGATACAACGTGTAATAAGTGTAATAAGCAAATTTAAAAGCATACAACGAAGGTTTTTCAAATATTTTCCAAACTATCGGATATCAATATCATATCGTAAAACAAGCGAAGGCGTGGCATTCCGGAATAAATCATTATATTTGTTGTAATCTGAAGTATCTTATTTGATTATCAACGCTTTGTAGAAAACTCGCATGAGAACGGGCAACGGATAAGAAGATGTCAAGCTGTTCATAATCACTGTATTTCTCATGCTTTCAAATAACTCTTTATTGATGTAAAGATAGCATTTTAGTTGAATTTGTTCAATGATATTGCTATATAATTGCTTTACTCCGAAAAAAAGTCTATTAACTTCCCAAGGTAATTGATAAACGACTCCTTTTATTTTTTTATTCATCGAATTTCCTTGATTTCAATTTTCGGCAGTACAACTTCCCTTTATTACTATTACAAAAGAGAGCGTGAAATAGAGAACCAGATAAAATATGACTGATCCTAATTCTATTTCAACTGTCTTTGATAATGGTTTTGTTGACCCCCTGGGGAAGTAGGCTAAAAAACTTCCAGTCTGACCGGATGCTCTATGTTGTAGAAGAACGACGGTAGCTCTCGGGGGAACTACCCGAAGCACGACTGAAATATTTGGAAAAGAGCGACTGATCGTTAAACCCTAACTCATAGGTTATCTCCTTTATGGTCATGGGTGAATTGCGCAACAGGATCTGCGCTTCGAGTACGATGTATTCCTCTATCCACCGTGCGGCACTGCGTCCGCTCACCAGTCGGATTACAGTAGTAAGGTGCCGAGGAGTCAGTGAAAGTTCGTCGGCATAAAATGATACACGTCGTTGCTTGCGGTAGTGAGTGTGTAGCAAATCGAGGAAATCATAAAAGATCTTCTCACTGTGCGACATGGGTATGGCGATGTCTTCCAGCCGCCGGCAGATATTCCGCACTTGACAGAACATACCCAGGATGAGCGGATAAAGAGTTCCTGCGAAATCCTGCAAACCGGGAGCATCGGCGCAAAGACACAGGAGTTCGTAGAAGCGTGTCAGCCGTTCGTGCTCATCGTCATCGACAGTAATGAAAGCATCGCGTATCGCAATCTTTCCCAAGGTACGTTCTGCAAAAACGAGCTGCCGCCAAAAAGATTTGGAAAGCAATAGCCCCACACACCGGAAGCCGGGGCTGCGGCTTACAATACGACAGGCACAAGGCGTGATGAAACACAACAGGTGTTCACGGTTGAACCGATAGGGCTGCAAGTTGATGTCCAGCTGCATCTCTCCGTCCAGGCAAAAGAAAAGACAGGGTATGTCTATCTTTACCGGATTATCGTATGTACCAAAAAGGTCTTTTTTGTGCCAGATAACGAAAGGGGTCTCCTCCTTATCCAGTTGTAAGCGTTGAAGCAATTTATCGAATGTGAAAACAGGCTGAATCATACGAACAGACATATTAATAGGGTTAATAAAGTATTTAATGCTTAATAATCGTACGAATATACAAACGAAATGCAGAAAAGCACATTTACAGACGTAAAAAATATCCGTTACTTTGTCCCGAAATCAAATCAATATGACAATGAATAAAAAATTATTGACTATGGCACTCTCACTGACGGTCATTCCGTCAGTTCTTTGGGCGCAGAAACCGGCAACGGAACATACTATCCGTGCCAACGAAGCTGTAAAGACAGAACTGAATTTCGACGACCGTCAGGATTATGAAGATGCCAACCGGGGCTTTATTGCAAGCATTGACGGAAACGCTGTGTTGGACAAAGAAGGCAAGGTTTCTTATTCAGTGGAAGAATGGGATTTCTGAAGGGCAATACTCCTCAGACAGTCAACCCGAGTCTGTGGAGACAGTCGCAACTCAACCGCATCAACGGACTATTTGAAGTGATACCCGATAAACTTTATCAAGTGAGAGGAATTCGACATAGCCAAACATGACTTTATCCGTTCTGACAATGGCTGGATTACATTGATGTGACGACTACCAATGCGGCTGCCAAGGCGGGCTATGACCTTATTAAAAAGCATGTGGCCGACCTGCCCGTACAGGGCGTGATTTTTCACCCACCCCCACGGAGACCATTACGGAGGTATTGCAGCGGTGAAGGAGGCCTCATCTAAAAAGAACTTCGACATCATCGCTCCTAAAGGCTTCATGGCTTCGGCACAAAACGAGAACGTGCTGGCAGGAGTAACCATGATCCGCCGTGCTGCTTACATGTATGGCTTACGGCTGCAACCGGGTGAAAAAGGTACATTGGGTTGTGGTCTGGGACAGCGTATGTCAACGGGTAGCAAGGGCATCGCCCGTCCTACTATCGAAATAGCAAACACAGGAGAGAAACATACTATCGACGGCGTGGAGATGGAGTTTGTCTATGTGCTCGATACGGAAGCTCCAGTGGAAATCATGGTCTGGCTTCCGCAACTGAAAGCTTTCTGTACGGCAGAAGACATGACGCACAATATGCACAACCTGCAAACGCTGCGTGGAGCGAAAGTGCGCAACGGACTACTGTGGAGCAAGGCGGTGGATACAGCCATCGAACGTTACGGAGACCGGGTGGAAGTGTCATTCTCAACCATCACTGGCCCACTTGGGGTAACGAACGCATCGTGGATTATTGGGAGGCACAACGCGATATGTACCGCTATCTGCACGACCAGACCCTACACCTGGCCAATCGTGGTCTGACACCTGATGAAATTGCCGAGGAAATGAAACTCCCGGCTTCGCTGGCATCGCAGTTCAACTGCCGCGGCTACTACGGTACGCTGAGCCATAACGTGAAGGCGCAGTATGACCTTTACTTCGGCTGGTTCAATGGTAATCCGGCACACCTCAACCCGCTGCCCCCCTCGGAATTAGGTGCCAAGTATGTAGAAGCAATTGGCGGCGCAGATAAAGTTCTCGAAGTGGCCAAGGTATCGTATGCCAAAGGTGAATACCGTTGGGTAGCTACGCTGCTGGACAATCTTGTCTTTGCAGAACCGGAAAACAAGGAAGCACGCCAATTATTGGCAGACACATACACCCAACTGGGTTATCAGGCGGAAAGCGGTCCGTGGCGCAACTTCTATCTGACAGGAGCACGTGATTTGTTTAAGAAGGATGTGCCTTATACATCCCAACTCATCAATGACGGTGTACTGGCCCAGATGGATATGGGAACTTTGCTAGACTATTGTGCCATTCAACTGAACGGAAAGAAAGCTGCCGGAAAAGAAGCAGTCATCAACATTAACTTTACCGATACTAAGGAAAAGGTGATGCTGATGCTCAATAACGAAGTATTGAATCATCGCCTTGACAGTCAGGATAAGAAAGCAGACCTGACTCTGGAGATTGCAAAAATGGATTTTGTCAAACTGTTTTTTGGCAGAACGGATTTGCAAACTTTGTTAAGACGAACAAGGTGAGAACAACGGGAAACACCAAAGCTATGGAGGTTATCTGTAGTGCCTACGAACCGGCAGATCCTAACTTTAAAATTGTGTTGCCGTAAATAGGAACAGTGCATTGTTTAACATGGCGGGTGCATAGATGTACATCCGCCTTTTCAGTATCTTTTATAGTTCAGAACAGTAAAAAGAAAATCCCAATGTATAAAACATTAAGATATTAAATACGTCTACGACAATAGCGTATTGTCATTTTATTCATTAAAAGAGAAGCGTTAGAAAAAACATATGTAGATATTGGCATTGTAGCGCCTGAAATGAAATCATGGGACAAAGACTCTAAAAAAAATCAAGGCATTTCTTAAAAGCTAGGTGTAATTTTATCCAAAGATGAATTTTAAAGTAGCCATGTTAAAGATGCAAAAAACAACATTTTTAAGTGGCTACTTTTGATAATACTATTCTTTTGATAAGCGGAAATGTACGAAAAGCACATGGGCAAGCATACCCTTATGGTATATGATAACGGCATAAAGCTGTTTGTCGAAGGGCTGAGCCTTGAAATTGTGGATGACAGTTCATGGAAAAAAACGGATGAAGTCGGACAGGAAATTGGAAACAGATATCTGGAATACTGCTCTGAAAAAGGACATGAGCCTCATTACGCAGATTACGTGATACGATGGAACGATACATTGGAAACGACAGAGGTCTGAATTGTTTTGACTATGGATGCCGGTACGGACAAGGACGATGGGATATTCTATTACAGCAACGGCTTGAATGACCTGAAAGCATTGGCTGATAAAAGCATGGAAGACTTTGTTATAGCAGAGTGTACCGGCTTCGGGGCTTACGAAGGAACTGTACTGTTATAAATGTTAAATATTTACATAATGAAAATCGATTGTCAGGAACATTACGACAAGGCAGTGGAGTACGCCAAAAGTATCGGCGACACAACATTTCAGAATTGTATTGACTGCCTCAAGCAAAGGGAAACTAATTCCCATGAAGTGTATGAAATTGTATCCGATCTGCAAAACTCCTTGCCTATGAAAGGCGCATAGCTTGGTAGTTTAAGCACCTATTATAGGGCGAAAGAGGCATATAAAGCGGAGAATTTACCACGGTAGGACTGTTAAGTGTGTAAATATATGAATAACAATTATTTACGACTATTGTTTTTGAGAAAATGTGACATGCGATTTTTTGAAAAATTGAAAAACAAAAGTTCGGAGTTGCCACTGTGCTGCGCCCTCCTTTTAGTAATTTTGCACGTATCAACAACATTTAGATGTGCGCAATGGGCAGACTGAAGTACGACATATCATCTGCGGCGACAGCACCCCCGCCAAGAAAATCTTGGTGGAAGTGAAATATGTTCCAAATTATTTGGTTGTTTCAGTATTTTGTGTAAATACATGTCGTACGGTTTATAATCTCAGATTTCGTGTGCGTCAATTTGCATATTTTCAATAATTTGACAAAGATGGAAGGCCTCTATTTTTCGGAGTCCTCGCTTTTTATGGTTGTATAAAGTAATGAAAGAGCTTGCTTGTTGTCGGGTGTAGAGACAATATGCGGCATAGACGCTCCCTGCCTCATGGGACTTTCTCACTCTCTGGTAAAAGTCCTTATTGAGTTTAGGACTTTTACAAAGCCTGTATAAGAGCAAGCTCACGAAGTGGACAGTACCGTTATGGTGGAGCTGTTGAAGAAAGGGTATCTGGTAAATCTATCCGAACCTTCTCGTACTTGGAGTGTCCGCAATGCTGGAGTAGATTTTCCGCTATATATCGGTCTATCCATTTGTTACAGGCATTCTCGCTGTATTCCAACTGTCTGACAACAGACAGGTACTCCTACCTGGTAAAGCTGTCGGGCAACATATTATACTGGATCTCTCTTCTATCATTCCTGTTGGATGTCAATGTAGGGTTGACAGGCTTCTCCAACTGGCGGAGTATATATGCGGAATGATACGGCGATGGTGAGTGACATATGGTAATCCTCATTAGTACATTCTAGTCTCAGAGGTTGTCCTTCCGGCATCGGGATAGCACTCATCCGCCAGATGCCTAACAATTGTCTGTACCATTATGATGCGGAATGCCATCAGTCCGTTTCTTCTCACTACGCCCTGCATCCTGTTGCTGATGGCTTCACAGCATTCATTGTTCAGTCGGTTATAGTGTTCCATGAAATGCCGTGC
>ENA-OQHL01000718-OQHL01000718.1-human-gut-metagenome-genome-assembly--contig:-NODE-718-length-21199-cov-4.028806_pt1 | contig 21199 bp, 20 predicted proteins | sample MGYA00242565_ERZ504723 | MGnify/ENA primary metagenome ERZ504723 (study PRJEB26092, sample SAMD00036211) | human gut metagenome | host: Homo sapiens | study: EMG produced TPA metagenomics assembly of... | reverse complement strand
GATTTCAATAAAATCAACTATCAATTCCCAGCCCAGGTCGGCAACCCGTCAATCACAAGACCAATAGAAGCACCATGGGATTCGCCGAAAATCGTCATTTTTTATTTTTCTGCCATAAACACCGCTCATATACTTTCACCCGTTCCCACAGTTTTGATCATTCCGCCTAATGCTGTAAAATCCTCAGCAAAATTCAGGATATGATTTTTGAACACATTCGCTGCCACTAATAATAACCGCCTTTTTTGCAAACCAGACTCGCTACCGCTAAACTCATCGCGATGCGGTGATCGTTCCAGGAATCAACGCAGCCGCCCTGCAGACCTTCCGGCCGCCCCTTGATAATCAGCCCGTCAGACAGTTCTGTAACTGCGGCTCCCAGTTTATTCAATTCACTGGTCATCGCTGCCAGACGGTCACACTCTTTAATACGCAGCCGTCCTGCATTGATGATTTCAGTTGTACCTTCACTGACCGCTGCCAGTACCGTTAAGACAGGAATGATATCAGGACAGTCTGCCGCATCGATAACTACACCATTAGTCGACGCACTCGAGGCCGTATGATTACCTTCGGCATCACAGGTTATTTTCCCTCCCATCCGGTTGATAATATCCGCAACGACCATATCCCCCTGCAACGAGTCCCTGTTTAGTCCAGTACAGGTAATCTGCCTGCCCAGCGTGCCGGCTACAAGCCAGAACGCCGCCTGAGACCAGTCACCTTCCACCATGTTCCTGCCGCAGCGATACTTCTGACCGCCGCCGATATGATATTTATAATAATTTTCGTGTTCGATAACGATTCCGTATTTTGCCAGACACGACAAGGTCAGATCCACATAGCTCTGCGACTCCAGTGCAGAAGTAATTTTCAAAACAGAATCGCCTGCAAGCAGCGGCAAAGCAAACAGCAGACCGCTGATAAACTGCGAGCTGACATTACCGGGAAGCTCGTAATCGCCGCTTTTCAGCACACCGTTCACCGTCAAAGGCAAATACCCGTTAGAGGCAGTTGTATAAGACAGCTCCTGCCTGTCAAAAATATCATAATAAGCCTGCAGCGGACGCGTTACCAGCTTTCCGTGACCAGTAAATGTCAGCGGCTCACCGCACAATGCCCCCAGAGGGATCATAAACCTCAATGTCGAACCTGATTCTCCGCAATCGGCAGTACTTTGCGAAACTCGTACATTACCACTGCCATTAATAGCCAAAGCTGTGCGTCCTGATCTTTCTGAAGGAACTTTTTGAAAACCGATCCCCAATGCAGTCAGACAGCGTAGAGTAGCTTCCATATCGTCAGACATACTGATATTATCAACAATACTGGTTCCCGCCGACAGTCCGGCACAGATAATTTCCCTGTGCCCCATGCTTTTAGATGACGGCACGCAAACACTGCCGTTGAGCTTTGCCGGTGTAATCTTCAATGTCGTCATGAGCTCTCCTATCCAATATAGGCAGGTATATCCTGCCAGTCTATTTTATGCAGGCGTCCGACGCCTATTTTTTCAATAATTACCAGGTTAATTTTTTTACCGCTCTTTTTTTTATCCAAAGCCATTGCCTGTAAAATTTCCTGAGCATCAAATACTGCACTTACCGGCAAAGCAAACTTTTTCAGTACGCGGCTCAACTCCTCTGCAGTACCTGCTGCCGTAAGGCCCAGCTTCTCCGTTTGACGCGTCATTTGTACCATACCGATGCCAACGCCTTCACCGTGAGTATAAGTAGTAAAACCGCAGCATTTTTCAATAGCATGCCCGATAGTATGCCCAAAATTCAACAGCATACGTTCTCCTGTGTCAAATTCGTCTTTTTCAACGATCCGCGCCTTGATATTACAGCAGGTCTCAATAATAATGTCCGCCTGCTCCAGCAGCTCCTGATCACTTTTAACAGCAGCGATCTGAGCAAACAGGCCGGCATCGCGAATACAGCCGTATTTGATCGCTTCAGCCAAACCATCATGCAAAAACCGCAGCGGTAAAGTTTTCAATAAATCCGGATCTATAAATACTGCTTTTGGCTGATAAAAGCTGCCTGCCAGATTTTTGCCTGACGGCAGGTCAATAGCCACCTTGCCTCCTACGCTGCTGTCGATCTGCGCTAAAAGCGAGGTCGGTACCTGAATAAAATCAATGCCGCGCAAAAAGGTAGCTGCCGCAAATCCGCCTAAATCGCCCGGCACACCACCGCCCAAAGTCAGGATCAAATCACTGCGCGTCAAGCCTGCCCGTGCCAGTTCGTCATAAACCTGACCCAGCACAGTTAAATTTTTACTTTGCTCACCGGCGGCAAAAACTATCCTCGTAACCTCAAACCCGCTGGCAGCCAGGCTGCGTTCCAGCCTTTCGCCATATAAAGGATCTACGTTGCTGTCGCTGATGATTGCCGCTTTTACCGCCTGAGAAAGCACTCTGGCCTTTGCCCCGATCTGATCCAGCAGCCCGGCTGCGATTTCAATATTATATGTTTTCTCACCTAACGCTACTGTAATCGTACGCATCAGTACAAATCCTTTCTTTTAATCGCAGCTTCCCGCATCATTTCCTGCAGGGCCTGCGCGTCGGCAGCTGTCAGCGCTTCGCGCCAGCGTTCCAACTGCTGGCTGAATGCAGCTAATTCCTGCAGAACGTTTTCCCGGTTCGCCAAAAACAAATCGCTCCATAAATACGGATTGATATCTGCGACCCTTGTTCCATCGCGAAAACTGCCGGCAATAAAATATTTCGTATTTTCATTATAAGAAGCACTGTTGATCAGCGCTACCGCTAAAGCATGAGGCAAATTACTGGTATAGGCGATAATGCGGTCATGCTCAACGGCATCAACCTGCACTACCTGCCCGCAGCCAATCGCGCCTGCAAAGCTGCTCAGCCATTCGATCGCCCCACTGCTGTTAAAAGCTGCCGGCACCACGATATAATTGGCACCGTCAAAAATCTCGGCCTGGGACATACCCAAACCGCTGCCTTGACGGCCGGCCATCGGATGCCCCGCAATAAATTCCATCCTTCCGGTAAGCAGTCGCTGCACGTCCTCAGGCAAGCTGCCTTTAATGCCTGTAGCATCGGTTATCAAAACATCACTCTGCAAAAAAGGCACCGCACTTTTTACAAAATCCAGCGTAGCTGCCGGATAAACCGAACAGATCACTACATCTGCCGCCTGCAGTCCTGGGCCTGCCCCGCAAAGAGCTTCGTCGATAACAGCCTGTTCCTGAGCCTGCCGCAGCACCTTGCCGTCAGTATCGACACCGATGATCTTCTTTACGCCCAGGCGCCTCAGCGCTTTGGCATAAGAACCGCCGATAAGTCCCATACCTACCACAGCAAAAGTAAGCTGCTGCCAATCCGTGCTTCTAAAACCACTTTCCACTACGTTCACCTCGTTAAACTTTCTCCATTCTACAATCCTACGATAATTTGAACGGCTTCTTGTTTTTTATCAAGCAAACAGCCGTTTTTAACATTATTATACTATATCCTACATCTCTCTGCCGATTATTTGCGCAATACCCTTCAATTCACCCATCAGGTGTGCAAAGCGTTCCGGCTTCAGTGATTGTGCCCCGTCACACAGTGCATGCTCGGGATCGTTATGTACCTCAATGATCAATCCGTCTGCACCGGCTGCGATAGCAGCTTTGGCCATCGGTTCAACCATCCACCACATGCCGGAAGCATGGCTCGGATCAATGACGATCGGTAAATGGCTTAGTTTTTTTACTGCCGGGATCGCGCTCAGATCCAAAGTATTACGGGTATAAGTTTCAAAGGTACGGATACCGCGTTCACACAAAATAACATTATCATTACCGCCGGCCATAATATACTCAGCCGACATGATCCATTCTTCTATCGTCGCTGATAAACCACGTTTCAGCAAAATTGGTTTATTTGTCTTGCCAAGCTCCTTCAAAAGCTCGAAATTCTGCATATTCCGGGCCCCTACCTGAATAACATCCACATCTTCCACGAAACGTTCGATTTTATCAGCTGACATGATTTCGGTAACGATCGGCAGGCCGGTTTCCTGTTTAGCGATTTTTAAGAGCTCCAATCCCTTTTCTTTCAATCCCTGGAAAGAATACGGTGAAGTACGCGGCTTGAAAGCTCCGCCCCTCAGCATAGCGGCTCCGCCGAGCTTTACCGACTTAGCAACGGAAATGATCTGCTCTTCGGTCTCTACCGAGCATGGACCGGCCATAACGATGATTTTTTTGCCGCCGATCTTGATCCCGTTGACATCCACTACGCTGTCTTCCGGATGGAACATCCTGTTTGCCCGTTTGAACGGCTCCTGCACACGCATGACCTTTTCTACCCAATCGTTAACGCGCAGCAGATTGATATCTAAAGTACTGGTATCTCCGATAACGCCCAGGATCGTCATATTCACGCCGACTATCTCATTGATCTGGAAGCCGTTATTGATCAGTCCGTTTTTAATCTTCTCACATTCCTGCATCGGTGCGCCTGGTTTCATTACAATAATCATTTTTGTTCTCTCCTTTTAATTTATATGGTTAAATTTAATTATAACCTGTTATAGCTCACGTCCAACGGCTCCTGCTATGATCTTCAGATCCTGCATCAACCTGCCGAAGCGTTCAGGTTTCAGGGATTGAGCTCCGTCACATAACGCATGCTCAGGATCATTATGCACTTCAATGATCAGTCCGTCAGCACCTACGGCTACTGCTGCCTTAGCCAGCGGCTCTACCATCCACCACATACCAGCCGCGTGGCTGGGGTCAACCACCACCGGCAAATGACTGAGTTTTTTTACTGCCGGAATCGCGCTCAGATCCAAAGTGTTGCGAGTATAATTTTCAAAGGTTCGGATACCACGCTCGCATAAAATAACATTATCATTACCGCCGGCCATAATGTATTCAGCCGACATCAGCCACTCCTCTATCGTCGCAGACAAACCGCGTTTCAGCAAAATCGGTTTATCTGTCTTGCCCAGCTCCTTCAAAAGCTCGAAATTCTGCATATTGCGGGCGCCTACCTGAATCACATCCACATCTTCTACAAAACGTTCGATCTTATCTGCTGACATAATTTCTGTAATGATCGGCAGCCCGGTAACAGCTTTAGCCTCCTTTAATAAATCCAGTCCGGTTTCCTGCAGTCCCTGGAAAGAGTATGGAGAAGTACGCGGCTTAAAAGCGCCGCCACGCAGGATCGCAGCGCCCATTTGCTTCACATCCTCCGCCACGCCGATAATCTGTTCCCGCGTCTCTACTGAACAAGGGCCTGCCATTACCGTGATCTGTTTGCCTCCCACCTTCACCCCGCATACATCTACGATGCTGTCTTCCGGGTGAAACATCCTGTTAGCACGTTTATAAGGCTCCTGCACACGCATAACCTTGTCAATGCAGTCATATACTCTCAGTTGATTCATATCGAAGGCAGCCGTATCGCCTACTACACCGAACAGGGTAAAAATTAGCACCGCGGCTTTCATGGATCTGAAACCCCTTACTTTCCATCAAGCTTTTTACTCTCAATTCCTCTTCTGCGGGAATCCCCGGTTTCATTACTATAATCATTTATCTCCACTCCTTAATTTCATTTTTTATTTACACAAGATAATAAAAAAAAATCAGGCCTCGTAAGAGAGCCTGATTAAAAATTCATCTTCTTATTTACAGCAGCATATCTCAGCTACGGTATCGGCATCTGTTTACGGTAATAGAATTATGCAGTTTTGAGCAAGTAAAATAACCAGCGCTAAAATAAAAATAGCCCCGGCTAAAGTCAAAAGCATATTCATTTACCCAATTAGTTCTCAAAACAGATTCCACGATCAACCCACCTAATTTAAATTTCTTGTGTAAAACTTAATTGTTGTTATTTTAGACCCGTATCAAAAAGGTGTCAAGCAAAAGCATAAAATTCAAAAAAATTAATTTTTATGCACTGTCTATTGTAAACAATGTTACAACAAAATCAATGGAGCACACCGTTGATGCCACTTCCCAAAGTCATTACCCCGCCTATCAATACTACAAGCAGCGCAATGCGCTTAAATAAATGCTGATTGATACGGAAAAACATTTTTCTCCCAGCCACCAGCCTAAAAGTACTGCCGGCAACACATACAGCGACAAAGCAATCAAATTTCCACCCTGAAATGTACCCGCAACAAAAAAACTGCCTAAAGTACAAAAACTGCCGATAGCAAAGATCCAGATCATATTGGCGCGCAGCAAATTTTTCTCCATATTCTCACTCAAAAAATATAAAGCGATCGGCGGCCCGCTGATACTGGTAGTCGCACTGAAAAAACCGCTTAAAAAACCAGCAGAAACACGTCCCAGCTTTTTATTTTTGACCTCAGGCACAAAATTTAATTCCATTAAAAGCGTTACAAGCAAAAGCGCTATCCCTAATAAAATCTTTAAATGATTAGCATCAGCCACTTTCAGCAGATACGCTCCGGGAATAATCCCCAACAGACTGCCGGCAGCTGTTATCAAAACTGTCGGCCACTCAAATTCTCCCCAGGTACGCCACATCATGATCACCCGCACAATAACACCGGCGATAATAACAAATACAACTGTCTCTTTCGGCCCCATGACCATCGTTAATACAGGAGCTGCGATCAGCGCAAAGCCAAAACCAGTTACAGTACTGAAAAAAGTAGCAGCAAATAATATCAACGAAGCAACTGTCAAGACAAAATAATCCATGGTTTCTCTCCGCTCTTTTCTGAAATAGATATCTGCATTATAACACAAAAAAGAAGCCCCTACAAAACGGAGCTTCTTCCAGTCGTCTTATTTCAGCCATTGACGTATTATTTTTTTCAAAAGCTTTAGTTCAAACGGCTTGGCTATGTGTGCATTCATCCCCGCGGCCAGCGCCATTTTCACGTCTTCCGAAAAAGCATTCGCAGTAATGGCAATAATCGGAATCCGGACCGCATCACTGCGAGAAGCAGCTCTGATTGCTCTTGCCGCTTCATAGCCATTCATAGTTGGCATCTGGATATCCATAAAAATCAAATCATAATATCCTTCAGGCGCCGCCAGGAATTTTTCCAATGCTTCTGCACCATCACCAGCGGATTCACAAGTCAAGCCCAACAGCTTCAAAAACTCTAAAGCAATTTCCAGATTGATTGCATTATCCTCAACTACTAGTACCCGTTTACCGCTATAATCAATATCAGCAGCATTTTCGTTATCACCGGCAGGTTGTTCATACTCGACCGCAACTCCGTTCTGACGCTGCACCTTCAGACAAACAGAAGCAGTGATCTTACTGCCCTTACCAACACAGCTCTCAACATCGATCGACCCGTTCATCAGTTTTGCCAGGTTCAAACTGATCGTCATGCCCAGACCAGTTCCCTGTATTTTACTGACCCGAGAATCTTCTGCTCTTATAAACGGCTCAAAAATACGCTCGATAAAACTTTGTTCCATCCCAATGCCGTTATCTTCTACAATAAAATCAAAAACAGCCAGATCATGCGGTAACGGCTTAACAGTAACCGTCAGCTTTACCACACCTTCATCAGGCGTATATTTAACGGCATTGGACAACAGATTAAGTAATATCTGCTGCAGTCTCAACGCGTCACCCAGCACAGTTATATTTTTCAGTGCCTCTGTTTCCACAATCAGCTGATGCCGTTTCTCCTCAACAGCAGGTTTAATGATATCTAATGCTTCCTCAACTTTTTCTTTTAATAAAAATGCTTCCGAGTTCAATTCTGTTTTGCCGCTTTCGATCTTCGACATATCCAGAACCTCATTCAACAGCTCCAGCATATGTTTGCCAGAAGTGACAATTTTTTTCAAATAATCATCTACATGATCTTTGTCGTCGCAATGTGCCGCTAAAGCCGCCAGCCCCATAATAGCATTCATCGGCGTTCTGATATCATGCGACATTTTTGAAAAGAATTCACTTTTGGCCTGATTGGCCTGTAAAGCCAGCTGATATGCGTCACTGATGATTTGTTTATTTGCTTCCTCCTGCATCGTGCGTTCATGGATATCGCGCATCGTCAAAAGCAGCCGTTCTTTTAATTTACCAAAATATGAAAGCTTAACTTCTTTATATCTGTACCCGTCTTTAGCGGATGAACGGAAATACAGCATAACAGCCTCTTCCTGCTCCAGGCACTTCAGCAAACTATCAATACTCCAGCTTTTTAAATGCTCACAATCTTCTTCACAAACAAACTCTTTTATAAATACCGGCAGCTGTTCATTAATGCTGCCACGCAGCGGCAAGCCGTAATGAGCGCAATAACCGGCAAAACGCATCACATAATCACCACTGTTTAAATCACAGATGCAAACAGCATCATAGTCATGTTCTATCGTAAAATTATAAATAGACTGCAGCTCGATTTTTTCAAGCTCCATTCCTTTTTGCTCGCTGATATCCTCAATGATACCAATGACAAAAGTCGGCTGCTGCTGATCATCCCATGACATAACAGTCATTGTTACCCGCACCCAGCACTGCTTGTTCTTGTCACAGAATGTGGAAGATGCAGTTTTAGCCCCATTATGAATAGCTTCGTACATCGCATAGCAATCTGCCTTACTTTCACCGCTCACAAAATCTTCCACAAAGCTTTCCGGAATATTCCTGTATTCCATACTACAGTTAAAATATTTACTGGTTCTTACCGGCATAACTTCCAGACGTTTTTGCGGATAATAATAAAAATGGAAAATTTTTGTTCCTTCCAGAACCTGGCGCAGCAGTTCCTGAGTACCCTTATCCTGCTCCAGCAATTCCTGATTAAGCAGCTCCATCTGCTTTCTGTTATCAATATCCAGAAAAACACTTTGAATAACACGTTCTCCGTCAATATTTTTGATATATTCACCGCTGCCAATGATCCAGCAATAAGTACCATCGGCTCTCAGCGCCCGATATTCAAAAGACTGTTTCCCCTTGCCCAGCAGTATCGCGTTCATGCTCTGATATACTCTATCACAGTCTTCCGGCGCAGCCAGATCTTCTATCCGCCAGAATTTACGCTTCCAGAATTCTTCTTTTTCATAACCAAAAATCCTGATAGCTTCCATATTGGCATTTTGAAAAACAATACTTCCGTCAGCCTGTGGCCTGTATTGAACGATACCGCACAATACGGACTGAAACAGCTCGTCATAATAATCACGTTTACGTACAACTTCTATCAGCTGCCTGCTCTTTTCGATATTGGCCTGTCTTAAGACCTCAACATCGCTGGCATTCTGATGATAACCGCGAATATAATAAGCATTATCGTCTTCTTTATATAACTTGCCGCTGCAGCGAATAAAAATTGTGCCCCACCATGGATGGTTCCAGCGATACTGAACCTCTACCAGCCTTTTGGTCGTCAGCATCTGTTCAATATATTTCTGCACTATTTCCAGATCTTCTGCAAGCACGCCTTGCGCAAAATGTTTATAATTATCTTCCAGCGATAAACTCTTCTGCAGCCCTAAAAGTTCTAACATTTTATCATCGGCATACAGACGCACGTCAGTATTATTTTTGTTTATTTCCAAAAGCCATAAACCAATATTACTGATTTCCAATATTTCCTGCATCCAGCTGGAACTGTAAAAAATATCTTCTTTTAAGCCGCTAGAGTCCATAATAGTTCCTCTTTCTATTTCAAACTTCTTATTGTCTACATTATACCTTACTCTTAAACAATTTCCAATATTTGTTCTTTAAGAAATGTTTTTCAACATCTACAAATAACGCACAAAAAAAAAGACTCTCGCCCAAACGAGAGTCTTTACTTATTTTTCGCTTTGCAGTCCTTTTTCAGTCAGCATAGTCCAGCCTTCTTCCTGCACGATCAGGCCTTCCTTCATCAAATGCCCCAAAGCACGTTTGAAAGCTGCTTTACTGATACCAAATTTTTCCTTAATGATTTCCATCGGTGTAGTATCACAGTAAGGCATTTTACCATTCCGTTTATGTAAAAAATTTAAAATATCTTCCGCATCGGCGATCATAGCATTTTCTTTTTGCTGGCGTAAGGACAGATTTACCCTGCCATCCTCACGAATATAAGTGATGCGAGCCGTGATCTCCTGACCAAAATCCAAACGCCCGCCGGGAACTTCACTGCGATGCAGAAACGCCAAAAAGCGCTGATTAGTAAAAATGAAGAAGCCTTCCGGCAGGATATTATAGATAGTACCTGTCACGCTGTCGCCGACCTTGACACCAACAGCAGGTTTGGAAGCCTTCAGCATTTCTTCTTCCACCCGCATACTGACAGCAGGGCGTCCTGTTTTATCGCGATACAGCTTTATCCAGACCAGCTGACCCGGCGACACATGCCCTCGCATTTCGCTGTACGGCAAAAATACACCGCGTTCAGCGCCAATATCCACAAACCCGCCGTCCTTGGTCACACTTAAAACCTTAACGTAACCGATCTGCCCTTCGCGCATTTTCGGTAATTTCTGGCTCGCCGTCAAACGGCCATGCGGATCTTTATACAAATAGACTTTAACTTCATCGCCAACATTGACCGCTTCCGTCTGCTGCAGCTTATGCAGCAGGATATCATCAGAAGTATCGCCCGTACCAGCGTCAAGGAAAGCGCCCATTTCGCCCAGACGTGCCACTTTTAAAGTAACAACGTCACCCGCACGATATTTAAGCTGCTTTGCCATGTCTTTTTCATCAGTCATTTTTGCTCTCCACAAATTCTTCCGACGGAGCATCAGCCCACAGTTGTTCCAGATTATAGAACTCGCGTTCTTCTTCAATAAAGATATGCGCAACACAATTACCATAATCCAACAAAATCCAACGACCTTCAGCATAGCCTTCTTTGTGAGTAACAAAAATGCCTGCCTCCGCCAATTTATCTTCGATATTGTCAGCAATAGCTTTAACTAGAATATTATTTCCAGCGCTGGCAATAATAAAATAATCAGTTACAGGAGAAATGTTCTCCATATTCAGCAGCAAAATATCCTTTGCTTTTTTATCGCAGGCTGCCGCCGCGATCTTGTGTGCAATTTCTTTAGTAGTAAAATCCATCTTTTCGCCTCCTTTATTCTTGTTCATCTTCATCATCTTTCATATAGGGAATGCCGATTTCGTCCAAAGATTTTTGAACTTCCTCGCGTGATGTAGCCCAATAGCTGATACCTTCTGTATCGTCAAAATTACCATACAGCATACCCGACTTGACCTTTTCGTCACCAAACAGCTTAAAGCTGTTTGCAGCCTTGATCATCGTCAAAGTGTTCATATCGGTCTCCACATGTCTGTCAACAGTCGAAAACAGCGCCGGGATCTTAGTCACCGTATCGATATTGAAAATCTGTGCTGCCGCCGCTTTCATAAACTTCTGCTGCCTTTGCACGCGGCCAATATCACCCAGCTCATCTTTGCGGAAACGCACATATTCGCCTGCCCGCTTACCGTCCAGATGCTGATAGCCATGTTTAATATCAATAACAAGATCGGCGTAAGGATCTTCATAATACATATCCTTTTCCACATCAATATCAATGCCGCCGATCGCATCGACCAAACTTTCAAAACCACTGAAATCGACCATTACATAATTATTGACCTGAATGCCCAAAAGCTCTTCCGTTGTCTGCTGCGTCAGCTTGTGTCCGCCGAACGCATAAGCATGGTTGATTTTATCCCAGCCATGCCCGGGGATCCGCACCCTGGTATCACGCGGAATCGACAGCAGCGAAACATTTTTACTTTTAGGGTCGAACATTACGACAAATAATGTGTCGCTGCGACCAGGATCATCGTCCTTTTCCCTGCCGTCTACGCCTAATACTACGATATTGCGTTTAGAGCCCAGCCGTTCATTGCGCGGCAGGTCATCCATAGTTTTAGCCAGCGTCCCAAACATCGGATCGCCGTTCATATAAGCATATACCAAATAACTGGCGGCAGCGATTGCCGCTACGATCAGCAAAATTAATTTTTTTCAATCCTTTTCTTCCTTTCCCACACCCAATTACAAAATATTAGCCTGCAGTTCTTTATGAAACCGTTTAATAAATCCATGCAGTATCCGAGCTGTAAGCCCCCAGATAACATGCCCCTGATATTCGTAAAAATAGATATTATACCCCTTCCGCTTATACCAGTCGTGCGGATGGCGCGGCAGCAGATCAAAAGGAAAATCTGCAGTCGCGCGGTTTGCCAGTTCCATATGAGCAACGCGCGGCTCAGAAACCAATAAAAAATTCAGCGGCACCGTAAAAATCTCAGCTACCTCATCGCTGTTGCAGTCCAGCTTTACTTCGTTGGCCAGCCTGCCAACAAAAGGATGAATAATAGGTCCCATATGTGTCACCAAGTAATCCAGTTCACCGCACAATTCTATTTTGTCTTCAGTAATACCCAGCTCTTCACAGGTTTCGCGCACAGCAGTTTTGGCAAAGCTGTCATCGCCGCACTCATAGCGTCCGCCCGGAAAACATACATCGCCCGGCTGCCAGCCCAAACCGGCGGCCCGTACTTCAAAAAGAACTGCCGGACCCTGCTTGGTGTCTATCAACGGCACTAAAACGGCAGCATCCCACAAACGGTCAGCTTTATCGATCCGGGCAGGACGGCGGTTGAGTCGTTCTGTGATCTGTTTTATAAGTTCAGCTGTTTTTTCCATACAATAACCCCATTTCTCCTATATCCCTTCTGCGTCCACAGCAAATTTCCTGCCGCCTGTTGTGAATTATTCTTGAAATATAAAAGACGGACGGGTCTAAACCCATCCGTCAAAGAGTCTTGTCTTATTTTAATAAAGCGGTTCTTCGATGTTCGACTTTTCGCTTTTATCAACCAGATAAGCAACGGTAGCGTCACCGGTAACATTAACGCAGGTCCGCGGCATATCAAGGATACGGTCGATACCTGCGATCAGAGCGGAACCCTCAAGCGGCAAGCCGATCGCCGTCAATATCATCGTCAGCATGATAAAGCCTGCCCCCGGAACACCGGCAGTGCCGATCGAAGCCAGCGTACCAGTAAGAACAATAGTCAGATACTGCCCGGTCGTAAGATCGACCCCATAGATCTGCGCAATGAAGAGTGCGCAGACTCCCTGATAAACAGCAGTGCCATCCATATTGATCGTAGCGCCCAAAGGCAGTACAAAACTGGAAATGTCTTTCGAAACACCCAGCTTTTGGATGCATTGCATGCTGACAGGCAATGTGCCGCCAGAGGAACAGCTGGTAAACGAAAGCACCTGTGCCGGTAAAATTGCTTTGAAGAACTTGACCGGGCTGATCTTGCCGACGAATTTAAGCAGACCGCCATAAACGATGACCGCATGCAGGAAGCAGCCGAGATAAACAGCGATAACAACCTTCAAAAGCGGCAGCAGTACAGCCGGGCCGTTAGCTGCAACGACCGGAGTGATCAAACCGAAAACACCGATCGGCGCCACATTCATGATAAAACCGACGATTTTATAGCTGACCTCTGCCAGACCGTCAAAAACATTGTACAGAGTCTTGGCCCGATCACCGACTGCAGTGATGCCGATACCCATGAACAGACTGAAAACGATGATCTGCAGCATGTTGGCTTTAAGCATCGCTTCCATCGCATTAGTCGGGAAAATGTCAATAATTACCTGCATGATAGGCGGCGCGGCTTTAGCCGCAGCTTTAACGCCTTCACCAGGCATATTCACGCCGGCGCCCGGTTCTAAAACCGTACCTAAAAATATACCAAGTACAATCGCAAATGCCGTAGTTCCCAAATAATAAGCCATAGTTTTGCCGCCGATACGGCCGATCTTTTTGATATCCCCCAAACTGCAGACACCAATGACGAGAGACGAGAAGACCAAAGGAACGATGATCATTTTGATCATATTCATAAAGATAGTACCAAAAGGTCCGATCCATGTTTTGGCGAAATCTACACCTTCCGCACCCAGTTCCAGACCGGCAATGATACCAAGACCAAGACCGATCAGAATTTTTGTTGACAAATTCATCAAAATATCCCCCTTGCGCATAATAAAATATTAAAATTACGTCTACAATAATTAGGCAAAAATAATAAAAATCCTGCCTTCTTTCTTCATGTATACAGTATTTCTGCAAAATCGTTGCCCAAACCGCAGTTTTTTCAAAAAAAATATGCTAAAGTTTTTAGTTTTATCCAAAAACTTTAGCATATCCTGAAATTATTTATTATTCTCCAAACGGTATGCACAATGGTTTGTCGCACCTGAATATTCATTCAGCTTGAAAGAACCGCGCAGTGCGGCCGCTACAAATTTTTTCGCCAGTTCCACAGCTTCGCGCACGCTCAGTCCATTGGCCAGTCCCGCTGTAATCGCTGCCGAATAAGTACAGCCAGCTCCATGATTATAGCAGGGCTCGATTTTAGGAGCACTGGCAATCGTAAATTCCCTGCCGTCATAAAGCACGTCAACAGCTTCCCTGCTGTCATTGCGGGAACCGCTTTTGATTACGACATAGCCTGCTCCCAGCTCCTTGATCCGTCCGGCAGCTTCCTTGATCTCGTCCAGCGTTTCCACCTTTTCCATATCGGCAAGATAGGCTGCTTCGATCGTATTAGGCGTTACTACGTCAGCCCGCTGCATCAAAACAGTTTTGATAGCGGCGGCTGCTTCCGGTACCATGATCACATCCACACCCTTGCAGACCATGACCGGATCAATAACGACATTGCACAGCTTGAAACGGTCTATAGTACGGGCCACCAGCTCAACCAGCTCGGAACTGCCCAGCATCCCCGTTTTCATAGCATCGATACCGATACCGGCGACAATCGTTTCGATTTGTTTTTCCACAACGTCCAAACCGATCGGGAAAATTTCGTGATCCCAGTCTTTATGAGGATTTTGGGCTACGATAACGGTCAGCGCCGTCATTCCGTAAACATCCAGCTCCTGGAATGTTTTTAAATCAGCCTCCATACCTGCACCGCCGCTGGCGTCGCTGCCGGCAATGGTCATGGCTTTATGCAGCATATTCATAACTTACCTCCTGCCTGAAGCTTTACCTGGCGTAAAGCTCCCATAAAATAACCGCCAAACAGCCAGGTATTCCAAAGAACCCCGCAATCAGCGCTTTGATAACGGTGATTTTGAGTCCGAAACCCAAAAATCCACCTATAAGATTGATAAACCACAAAGCTACCGCACCACAGATACCATTCCAGATGAGACGAAACGGCAGTGAAAAACATTTTACGACGACGACTAAAATCAGGACGCCGATAATAAACGGCAGCGTTCCTTCCAGAGTACCCGAGTTGAGCCCTTTTACAGCATGGTCAATGCCCTGCATGGCCGAACCGCCCAGATCGCGGACAGCACTTTCTATTTCCTGCATGCTATAGCTCCTTCTTTCTTACATTCTATGCCTGTTTTCCAAAGCACGTGATAAAGTCAGCTCGTCAGCATATTCCAAATCACCGCCAACAGGCAGGCCATGGGCAATACGGCTGATAACGATACCGACAGGCTTCAGCAGCTGCGCCAGATAGGCAGCAGTAGCCTCGCCTTCCACGTCAGAATTGGTAGCGATGATAACTTCCCTGACCGTATCACCCTGCAGACGCCGCAGCAGCTCTTTTACACGCAGATTATCAGGGCCGATACCGTCAAGCGGTGACAAAACGCCGTGCAGCACATGGTAAACACCGTTATAACCGCGGCTGCGTTCCATCGCCATTACATCCTGCGGCTGTTCCACAACGCAGACTACACTGTGGTCGCGTCCTGCATTGCCGCAAACCTCACAGGTCTCGGCATCAGTAAGATTATAACAAATATCACACAAACGGATCTGCCGCTTGGCCTCCAGCAGTGTTTCTGCCAGACGGCGCACCTCTTCTTCCGGCATATCGATAATATGATACGCCAGGCGCAGAGCGGTTTTGGAACCAATACCGGGCAGGCGCCGCAGCTGTTCATGCACATTGGCCAGCGGCCGGATCATTCTGGCCATTTTCAGAACATGCCCGGCATTTTCATCCCGCCGGTCAGTTTGCCCATTTCAGCTTCAGTCATTTCGTCGATCTTGCGCATACCTTCGTTAACTGCCGCTACCAAAAGGTCTTCCAGCATTTCTACATCTTCCGGATCTACTGCGCTGGGATCGATCTTAACGCTGACAACTTCTTTTTTACCGCTGACAACTACGGTGACAGCACCGCCGCCTACTGTAGTTTCGATTGTACGCAGCTTTAATTCTTCCTGCATTTTTGCCATATCAGCCTGTAATTTCTGTACTTTTTTCATCATGCCCTGCATATTTCCCATACCACCGTTAAACATTATTGTTCCTCCTCGTAATGATGCCTTGCGGCAGAAATTTGATTTATAATTTTTGCAGTGTGCCGCCAAAAGCGTCCAGCGCAGCCTTCACAGCAGGTTCAACATCTTCCGCCGGAGGCTGTTTTGGAGCAGCTTTAGGTTTGGCAGCGGCAGGCTTGGCGGCAGTGATGCATTCCAACCGTACACTTTGCCGTGCCAGCCTCAGCAGCACTTCTTCAAAAGCTTTCTTATAATCAGGATCGTTCATCCTGACGCACATTGAACTTTATTTTGAAACCAACGGATCAAAATCGCCGTTTTCATACCCTGTAACATAGCCGCCGGCGGCACAGGCCACCATAGACTGTTTTTTCTCATTCTTAAGGATCTCCAAAGCCTGGTTCCACAGATCTTCGCCTTCGGTCCAGTCACCGCTGTATTCCAGTGTCGTCGCAGCAGCTGCTTCCTCAGAAACAGGTTTCGGCTCTGTTTCAGCTTTTGCCGCAGCAGCAGGCTCGGGTTCCGCCGCTGGTGCCTGAACGGCACTTACTGCCGGCGCTTTTTTTACCCGGGACGCTGCAGGAGCAGCAACCGTCGCTGCCTGTTTTTCTTCGGGTTCAGGCTTAATCTGAGTCCTGCTGTTTGCAGCACCCAAAGGCACACCGCTGCGTACCTGATGCTCCAGCTGCTCTACGCGGGCCATCAGTGCGGCAATAGTACTGCCCTCAATACGGCACAGATCAAACAGACATAATTCCGCAGTAATCCTGCCCCGCGCACTGAACCGCAATTCACCCATGGCCTGATGCAGACGTTCTTCAGCCGCCATCAGGCGATCACTGCCAAATAACGGAGCCAGCTCGGAAATAGCTTCTTCCGTATCCGTCAAATAAATTTCGTGGTATCCGGGCGATGCTTTATAGAGCAGCACCGCCCGCAGATACTCGGCCAGCTCTGTCAGGATCTGACGCACATCCTTGCCCTGCTCAGCCAAACGGTTCAGCAGCTGCAAAGCAGCTGACAAGTCCTGCCTGCCGATCGCACGCACCAGCTCACGCAGCGCTTCACGCCCCACGATACCTAAAACGTTCCGTACCGTTTCGGCAGTTACAGTATCGGCCATCACGCCGCACTGATCCAACAGGCTCAGCGCATCACGCATACCTCCGTCCGACTGAATCGCAATCAGTTTCAAGGCTTCGTCATCCGCTCTGATTTCGCTGCCGTCAGCAACCTCGCGCAGACGTTTGGCAATATCCTCATTAGTCACACGTTTAAAATCAAAACGCTGACAGCGGGAATGGATCGTTGCCGGTATCTTATGCGGCTCTGTCGTCGCCAAAATAAACACGATATGCGCCGGCGGCTCTTCCAACGTTTTCAGCAGCGCGTTAAAAGCTTCTGTCGTCAGCATATGCACTTCATCGATAATATATACTTTATAACGCCCGTTGACAGGCGCAAACATGACTTTTTCACGCAGGTCACGGATCTCATCGATACCGCGGTTAGAGGCAGCGTCGATCTCAAACACATCCATACTGCTGCCGTCATTGATCCGCTGGCAGTTGGCGCACTCGTTACAGGGATTAGCAGTAGGCCCCTGCTCACAATTCAGAGCTTTCGCCAGAATCTTCGCCGTACTGGTCTTGCCTGTACCTCTTGGGCCGGCAAATAAATACGCATGCGCAATCCGTCCTGTCGTCAAAGCATTGCTCAATGCGATCCTCACTGCGTCCTGACCAACAAGGGCATCGGATACATGATGTATTTTTCATTATCAGTAATTTCTGGAACTTCTTCAACTCTTAATTCTAAAGCTTGGAAGTTGATTTTTGATAATGCTTCTAATTCTTTTGTACTTGCTGGATAGTTACCAACGATAATATCATCAACATCACCAGTGGCTAATAAATATCTTGCTTGTACTTCAATAGGTAGTGGTCTCATAATTTCAACTGTAGGTAAACCACAGAAAACTTCCCAAGGACCAATTGTTGGATCATTGTGACTTGATACGAAAGCAGCAGTGTGTAGATTTAAAGCTTTCCATTGTTTATTAAATTGTTGGAATAAATCAAAATCTAATCCTGTATATCTTTCTGGGAAGAAGTTATGACACATAATAATTTGGTCTTTATTTCCACCGTTTTTAATTAATAAATCAACACCAGCATCCATACTAGCATTGAATTCGATTTTAATACCATAAGGATTTCTAGTAACAGCGATATCTCCTTGAGTACCAAAGTTACCATCCAAACGAATAATATCTAATCCTAAATCTGCAAATGGTTTTAAATTATTTGGAGTAGCTCCAATTAATTTAAATACTTCTGGATTTGTATCAGCAGCAACAACAAATCCTAATTCATGAGCTTTATCCATGAATCCTTTAAATTCTTTTAAATAACTTTCTCTTTTATCATCTGGAATAGATAAAAAACAAGTAAAGATTCTAGTAAAACCTAATTTAGCAGCAGTTTCCATATAATCATAGACTTCTTTAATATCACTTTTATCTGGATAAACAGAGATTCCTAAACTATGCATAAACATATTCCTCCTTATATACTAGTATAGACAAGTTTTTGTCCGAATACAAGTCATAGAGCTATTTAAAAGTTGAAATTTACTAAAAAATAATGAATAATATAGGCATAAAGGAGGTGGCAAAATGTCACTGACGGTCATTCTTTCATTTGTTGTAACAACAATCATTTCAGCTTTAATGATTCCACTTGTAATTAAAGCTGGAAATCAATTAGGAATTGTTGCACATATGAATAAAAGAACAGTTCATAAACATGAAATAGCACGTATTGGTGGCTATGCCATTTATTTAAGTTCACTTATAGGATCAGCCTTATTTTTGAAAGCAGATCATCAAATAAATGCTATTATGGTTGCAGGGTTTATAATTTTTATGGTAGGGCTTTATGATGATAGTCATGATTTATCCCCTAAAGTAAAATTAATTTTTGAAGTCATTGCGGCGTTGATTGTCATTGTTTATGGAGAAATCTATATAAAAGGATTTGGATATTTCCCAAGTGATGCGATGACATTTCTTTCAGGGGTTGTTACTTTATTTTGGATTGTAGGAATTACTAATGCGATTAATTTAATTGATGGGTTAGATGGGTTATCTGCAGGTATTTCAATTATTGTCCTTGTTACTATCTCAATGACTTCTTTATTATCTGGAAGAAGTGACATTGCTTCTTTATCACTCATTCTTGCTGGAAGTATTATGGGCTTTTTGATTTTTTTAAATTTTCATCCAGCAAAAAATTTTTATGGGAGGATTGTGGAGCTTTATATATAGGTTTCATGATTTCAGTTATTTCTTTATTAGGATTTGGATACAATGCTTCTGCGTTTTTTTACTTTAGGAGCACCAATTATTGTTTTAATGGTTCCAATCATGGATACTTTAATAGCAATTTTAAGAAGAAAAATACATCATAAAAAATTTAGTGAAGCGGATCGAGGACATTTACATCATAATTTGATGTTTAAATTAAAATTAGGACAAAGAAAAAGTGTTTTAGTGCTTTATTTAGTCACTTTCTTATTTTCGCTTTCATCTTATTTATATTATTATAATCCAACTGCAGGAACAATTTTATTTATTGCTTTAATGATTATGTTTGAAATATTTGTAGAAGTAACAGATATGATTTCTAGAAAATATAAACCAATTTTAACAATTGTAAATATTTTTATTGATTCTGATAAATTACCAAAAATTAAATTTTTAGATCGTTATCGTAAAAGAAGATCTCCTCAAAAAGCCGTGAGAGATCATTTAATTATTGCACTATGTTTTTTACTTATGATTGTAGGTGTTGGTTATTTTATGACATCTAAAGATACGCCTTTACCAATAAAAACTGAAACAGTACAATCTCCATACACTAAATCTGGAGATAGCGAACTATTAAATAATATTTATGCAAGACTAGATACAAGTTATAAAAATAAAGATGAAGAAGAAATTGCACTTGTACAAAAAGCATGTGATATCACAGATCAGATATTCATGGAAGCTATTTCTACAATACATATAGGTATGAAAGAATATGAATTATCCGCATTTCTACAATATCTTGCGCTAAAAAATGGTGCTAGTGGTATGGCTTTTGATACTATCGTGGCTAGTGGACAACGTGGGGCGATGCCACATGGACGTCCAACAGATAAACCATTTGCGGAACATGAATTTATCACCATTGATTTTGGTATTGTATATCAAGGATATCAATCCGATATGACACGAACTGTATGTATTGGAACACCTGATCCAGAAGTTAAAAAGATTTATGATATCGTATTTGAAGCGCAATGTGCAGGTGTAGAATTTATCAAAGCAGGCATACGTGGGAAAGATGTAGATGATTATGTAAGATCTATCATTTCAAATCATGGCTATGGTGAATATTTCACGCATGGCTTAGGTCATGGTATGGGAATGGGAGATGGAGAACTTCCAGTTCTTAACCAAAGAAGTGAAACGATTTTAGAGGAAGGTATGATCATGTCATGCGAACCAGGTATTTATGTGCCAGGTATTGGCGGTGTAAGAATCGAAGATGATGTATTGATTAGAAATGGTGTTGGCGTCGCATTAAATCATACACCAAAAACTCTGATTCAATTGGAGGTAAAGTAAGATGAAATATGATTTTGATCATCAGATCAACCGTAAATTAAGTCACTGTAGAAAATGGGATAATAAAATCTTAAAAGAAAAGTTTAACGTCAATGAAGATGCTATCCCTATGGATTTGGCTGACCTTGATTTTGAATGTGCACCAGCAATTAAACAAGCAATGATTGATCGTGCAGCTTTAGGAGATTATGGATATACTTATACTTATGATGAATATTATGATGCGCTTATCAAT
>ENA-OQHL01000717-OQHL01000717.1-human-gut-metagenome-genome-assembly--contig:-NODE-717-length-21217-cov-2.766003_pt1 | contig 21217 bp, 17 predicted proteins | sample MGYA00242565_ERZ504723 | MGnify/ENA primary metagenome ERZ504723 (study PRJEB26092, sample SAMD00036211) | human gut metagenome | host: Homo sapiens | study: EMG produced TPA metagenomics assembly of... | reverse complement strand
TTCCGGCAACCAGAATTGTGGAAATTTCCTCCTTTTCATACAGATCCCGGGCACGTTCCAGAAATGGGGTGATCGGCTCTTTTTTCCCGGCTGATCACAGTATCGTCTTCCATGGGCATACCACAACATTGACAAACTAGTTTTACGCGGACTTCCCAGCAATGTATTGATAGAAACATCAAAAATGGTGGAAATCTGCTTTAGCGTATCTATATTTGGAATGGACTCTCCCTGCTCCCAGCGGGAAACAGCCTGTCTTGTGACAGCTAGTTTTTTCTGCCATTTTCATCCTGTGTGATCTGATGATCTGTGCGGATCTTTTTTTAATATATCTTTTGTTTCCATCTTCCCGACCTCCTTTATTTGATGAGTTCAGTATATCGTATGTTTTTTTTACATGACAAGCAATCGTCTATTGCGTTTGTGGGAATAGATGAAAATGCTGAGAAAAGCTTTCCGAAAAAATATATTTCATAAAAAATTGTCAAATAGAAAATAGACATACCGCCTATTATAATTATCAATTTGCTTTTTAGGTTTCTATTGTATATAGTAGCTACGACAACCATATAGAAGTATGATTGAGGAGGTACTATTATGAAAAGAAGATCATTTATAGGTGCTGCGGCGTTGCTTATGAGTTCAGCACTTGTGCTGGCGGGATGCAGCGGTGGGTCAGGTTCTGATAAGGGGGATTCCGGGAGTTCATCCGGAACAAAAGAGGAACTGCATGTTGCGATTTCTGCAAACCCTCCGTCACTGGATCAGCAGTCAATCAATTCCAATATTGTCGGAGGAATCGGTGTTCATGTGTATGAATCACTGTTTGCCATGAATAAGGACTACGAGCCGACTCCTGTGCTTGCAGAATCCTACACAGTAAGCGATGATGGTATGACGTATACGATCAAGATTCGTCAGGGGGTGAAATTCCACAATGGGGAAGAGATGACGGCGGATGATGTTGTAGCGTCCATGAATCGCTGGATTGAAGTATCAGCAAAAGCCAATACGCTGATCGGCGGTTCTGTTTTTGAAAAGGTGGACGATTATACGGTAAATTTAAAGGTGAACCAGGCGTCTTCCGATATTATTATGATTCTTGCCAGCCCGATTCAGGCGGCAGCGATCTATCCGCAGGAAGCTGTGGAGTCTGCGACAACAGAAGGAGTCAGTGAGTATATCGGTACAGGCCCTTACAAGGTGGCAGAGTGGAAACAGGATCAGTATGTAAAGTTGGAAGCTTTTGAAGATTATCAGCCTTCCGAAGGTGAAGCAAGCGGACTTGCAGGCAAGAAAGAAGCAGCAACACAGACGATCTACTATGATGTTGTGACAGATGCTTCCACAAGAATTGCCGGTGTTCAGAGTGGAGAGTATGATGTTGCTGAGGAGATCCCGATTGACAATTATGAGGATCTGACTGACGATAGTGCTCTGACGCTGAATGTAGACCGTGGCGGTACACTTAACCTGTTCTTGAATACAACAGAGGGCGTGATGGCCAACCAGACATTCAGGCAGGCTGCGCTTGCGGCACTGAACTGTGATGACATTATGCTTGCCGCGTACGGCAATCCAGATCTCTATGAATTGAGTGCAAGCTGGAGTGATCCTACGGATGTGCAGTGGGGAACAGATGCCGGAAGCGAGTACTACAATCAGCATGATACGGAAAAAGCAAAAGAGCTTCTGAAAGAGGCAGGATATAATAATGAAAAGATTGTACTTGTAACAACACAGGATTATCCGGAAATGTACAATGCAACTTTGGTTGTGCAGGAACAGCTCAAACAGGCCGGAATTAATGCAGAGGTGGAAACGTATGACTTCAGCACGTTCATGGAACACCGCTCCAATCCACAGCAGTTCGATATGTTCATTACAAGTAACTCTTACAATATGCTTCCAATTCAGTTATCTGTACTGGACAGTGGATGGGCAGGTCTGAACAGCTCTGAAGTAAGCGAGGGAATCCAGGCAATCCGTTCCGCGGCATCCGATGAGGAAGCGGCGGCAGCATGGGAGAAGTTACAGAAATTTCTGTATGAATACAGTGCAGCCACTGTTCTCGGCCACTATACAGGCGTCACAGCAATGAGCAACGATGTGGCGGGATACGATTATCTTCGTTTCCCGATTTACTGGAATGTGACTGTAGCGGAATAAGAGACACACGATCATAACAGCGGAATGTGGAGGAGCACTCCGCTGTTATTCTATGAAAGGAATCATATTATGTTTCGATACATTTTAAAACGGATTTTATCGTTGATCCCTGTGCTCTTCGTTGTATCTTGTGTGATTTTTCTGGTTGTGTACATGATTCCGGGAGGTCCTGCAACGGCACTTCTTGGTCTGGAGGCGACGCCGGATCAGATCAACGAGCTGAATGCGAAGCTTGGGTTTGACCGGCCGTTCCTTGTACAGTACGCAGACTGGTTTTCCAATGTACTCCATGGGGACTGGGGAGAGTCCTATTTTCTCCATCAGACTGTGACGAGCGCCATTGCGGAGTATTTTCTTCCGACCTTAAGTTTGGCGGTTTTTGCACAGGTCATTGCTTTGGCTTTGGCGATTCCCCTTGGAATCCTGGCGGCTTACCACAGGGGAACCACTCTGGATCTGACTTGTGTGACGGTATCTCTCCTTGGATCGGCTCTGCCGGGATTTTTGCTGAGTATGTTTTTGATGCTGTTTTTTGGCGTGTATCTGCAGTGGTTCCCGGTAGCGGGATATGCGGGCATCGCGGATGGGCTGGGCGAGCATCTGCGATATTTGTTTTTGCCGGCGCTTTCCCTTGGAATCGTACAGGCGGCTTACCTGACGAGGATGACACGGTCTTCCCTTTTGGAGATGCTGTATAAAAATTATATTCAGACGGCACGGGCAAAGGGGCTCAAAGAAAAGAAAGTTGTTATGAAATATGCTCTGAAAAACGGAGCTCCAGTCATACTCACGGCGATAGGGCAGTCTTTTGGTAGTCTGATTACCGGAACGATTGTGACAGAGACATTGTTCAATATTCCAGGACTTGGGATGCTGACTCTGACATCCATTAACAGACGGGATGTGTTTGTCATCCAGGGAGTGGTGCTTTTTTGTAACACTTCTGTACGTGCTTGTCAATCTCGTTGTAGATATTTTGTACGGTTTTACGGATCCAAGGCTCAGGCCGGGGAGGAGGTAGAAGGAGAAGATATGTTGATGAGACGAAAAGAGATCTCTGCTGCCAGCGAAGCAATTATCCGGGAGCAGAGAACACTAAAGAAGGAAAAATTTCTCGCAAATCCGGCGCTGATTATCGGTGCGGCCGGATTGGTACTGATCGTACTACTGGCAATCTTTGTTCCGATATTTCATTCCACTGATCCGAACGCCATGGAAGTGACGAAAAGACTGCAAGCTCCGGGAAACGGGCATCTCTTTGGGACAGACGAGTTTGGACGGGATTTGTTTGTGAGAATGATGTATGGGGCGAGGGTGTCCTTATGGGTAGGGGGATGTGTGGCAGTATTTTCCTGTGTGCTGGGGACGATCATCGGCATCTATGCCAGCTACTTTAAAGTACTCGATCAGGTTTTGATGAGAATCTGTGACGGCCTTATTGCAATACCGGGAATTTTGCTTGCCATTGCGTTGATAGCAGCTCTCGGTACGTCGAGCTGGAATGTGATTCTGGCGCTGACGATTGTGTATACACCAAGTGTGGCGAGAACGGTGCGTGCGAGTGCCCTTGTGATCCGGGAACAGACCTATGTGGAAGCCGCGAAAGTGCAGGGCTTTAGTAATTTCCGGATTCTGTGGCGTATGATTTTACCGGGCGTCATTTCTCCGCTGACGGTACAGGCATCTTTTATCTTTGCCCAGGCGATCATTTCGGAGGCGTCTTTAAGTTTTCTTGGAGCGGGAATCCCGGCTCCGGCGGCAAGCTGGGGAAATATGCTGGAGTCCAGCAAGATGGTATTTTCCAGAGCGCCCTGGACGATGATCTGTCCGGGAGCCGCGGTTATTTTATGCGTGCTCAGTCTGAACCTCCTTGGAGATGGTCTTCGGGATTATTTGGATCCGAAGGTGAAAGGAGGTAAGAAAAAAGCATGATGGAAGAAAAGAAGCAAGACACATTATTGGAAATCAAAGATCTAAAGGTAAAATTTCCGGTGCACAAAGACTGGCTGCCCGCTGTGAACGGTGTCAACCTGGAAATTTACCCTGGCGAGATCGCGGGGATTGTAGGAGAGTCAGGTTCAGGAAAGAGTGTCATGTCCCAGTCGATTCTCAGGCTTCGGGATCACGATACGGCGGTTCGATATGAGGGGAAAATCCTGTTTGAGGGCGAAAATCTCCTGACAAAACCGTTGGAACAGATGCGGGCAATCCGTGGGAACCAGATTTCCGTTATTTTCCAGGATCCGCTGAATTCTCTCAGTCCGGTTCACACCGTAGGGAATCAGATCATGGAAGTCCTGATGTTACATAAGAGGCTTTCCAAAGAGGAGGCAAGGAAGAAAAGCATTGAGATGCTGAGGCTTACCGGGATCCCGAATCCGGATGCCAGTATGAAGAAATATCCCTTTGAGCTTTCCGGTGGAATGCAGCAAAGGGTCATGATTGCCATGGCGTTGGCGTGCGAGCCGAAGCTTCTGATTGCGGATGAACCGACTACTGCCCTGGACGTTACGATTCAGGAGCAGATTCTGCATCTGATCCGGGATCTGAACCGGAGACTTGGGATGTCGGTACTTTTCATCACTCACGATATGGGCGTTGTCTCCAGGCTTTGCCACAGTGTTAAGGTCATGTACCTTGGACAGGTGGTCGAGGAGGCAAAGACAGAGGAACTCTTTGAGCATCCGTGCCACCCTTATACCCAAGGGCTTCTTGCCTGTATACCGCATCTTCGGGTAAAGAGAGGACAAGAGCTTCCGACAATCCGAGGGACTGTGCCGTCTCTTTCCCATATTCCAAAGGGCTGTCATTTCTGTACAAGATGTGCCATGGTAGATGAGACATGTAAGAATTGTCCCCCTCCACTTGTGGAAGTGTCACCGGGACACAAAGTAAAATGCTGGAAGTATGCGGCCGGAAAAGAAGAGAAAAGAGGTGGTGAAGGTATGAGAGAAACTCTGTTGGAAATTAAAGATTTGAAGAAAATATATCCACTACGGCTTTCGGGTAGAGGATGGTTTGGCAAAAAGGAAAGAATGTGCGCGGTAGATCACCTCTCCATGACGATCGAAAAGGGAGAAACATACGGGCTTGTAGGTGAATCCGGATGTGGAAAGTCTACAACCGGACGTGCGATCGTGGGACTCTCTCCCGCAGACAGCGGCTCCATCTTGTATGAGGGGAAGGATCTCTGTAAAATGAAGGAACGGGAGATGCGCTCACTCAGGGGTGAGTTACAGATGGTGTTCCAGAATTCTCTCTCCGCACTGAATCCCCGGCTTCGGATCGGCGAGATTCTGGAGGAGATTTTAAAGATCCATGGGGTGACTGAAAAAGCAAAGAGAAAAGAACAGGTACTTGCCATGCTGGAAAAAGTAGGGCTTTCCGAAGAGCATTTCTTCCGTTTCCCGCATGAGCTTTCCGGTGGACAGGTACAGAGACTTGGGATTGCGGGAGCCCTTTTGACACATCCAAAACTAATTGTCTGTGATGAGCCCGTTTCCGCTCTGGATGTTTCCATTCAGGCTCAGATTTTAAACATGCTGATGAGGCTGAAAATGGAGTTGGGGTTGAGTCTGCTGTTTATCTCTCACGATATCGGTGTCATACGCTTTATCTCAGATCGGATCGGCGTCATGTACCTTGGCACACTTGTGGAGGAAACCAGTACGGAAACGCTGTTTGAACATCCGTTGCATCCTTATACAAAGACGCTGTTGGCGGCCATCCCGGATCCTTATATCCAGGGAGAAGACTTTCAGGTGCTATCAGGAGAACAACCGGTCCGTACAGAGGATTTCCAAGGATGTGCTTTTTATAGCCGGTGTCCGTATGCAAAGGAGATCTGTAAAAAAGAAGCTCCGGTATTCAGGGAAGTAGAACCGGGACATAAGGCGGCGTGCTACTGTATTGAAGAATAGAGAAAACAGATTGACTTTTATCGATATATAGATTATAATAAACTTATCATATCGATAAAAGTAAATGTGATAGAAGATCAGGGGGAAGAAAGTATGGCAGACAAAACAGGACTTTATGTATTCACGGGCTTTCTGGGGGCTGGTAAAACAACAATACTTTTAAGATTACTGGACATTCTAAAGGATAAGCGAGTTGGAATCATCCAGAACGAGTTTGGTAAACTGAGCATTGACGGAGAGATTTTACGGAATGACGATATCAAAATGGTGGAAATTAACAGGGGATCCATTTTCTGTTCCTGCCTCAGACTTTCTTTTGTTCAGGCATTAGCAGATATGGCGGCATACAAGTTCGACTATTTATTTATAGAAAGTTCCGGATTAGGCGATCCGTCTAATGTGGAAGAAATTCTTGATGCGGCATCACAACTTTGCGGGGATGCTTATGAATTGCAAGGTGTCATCTGTCTTGTGGACGCTGTTCATTTCCTGGAGCAGTTAGAAGATTTGGAAACGGTATCTCGTCAGTTAAAGCATTGTCATTTGGCATTGCTGACGAAAACGGACCTGGTTGATGAGGAGAGGGTTCTGGAATTAAAAAAGAAAATTCGGGAAATCAATCCGGTATGTGAAATTAGTACGAGTGTCAATGGAAAGTTAGAATTTGATTTCTGGAATTATGATTTGATGAAATATCAGTGGGCGGAAAATGAAGAAACTACAAATTCAGAAGAGACGAAGCCGAAAACACTCTTCATGGACTTTTCAGGAGAGGTAGAATTGGGAAAAATGAAGAAGTTTTTGTCAGTGATTCAGGATGATCTATACCGTGCGAAAGGATTTTTCCTGCTTTCCGGGCAAGGATGGAGTCAGATTGATCTGGTTGGACACCAGATAGATGTAAAACCATGCCCTGAAAAAGAACATTCACAGATGGTGTTCATTTCAAAGATCGGTCCTGCCGCTATCAGAAAGATCATGTCTGCCTGGGAAGAAGAAGTGGGGCTGCCGATGAAGCTGAGAAATTAAAAAGGAGGATTGGGAAATGAATATCAAAGTATTAGGTGAAGGATGCGAGAAATGCAGCCAGTTGTATGAAAATACAAAAGAAGCAGTGAAAGAACTGGGAATAGACGCTGAAATCGAGAAGATAGAGGATTTAATAGAAATTGTGAAATTAGGGGTTTTGTCAGCCCCTTCTCTTATGGTTGATGGGGAGATTCTGGTCAGTGGGCAGACGACATCTGTAAAACGAATTAAGAAGCTTTTGCAAAAATACTGCATGTAAACCGGTATTAGAATCGGCAGAACACATAGAAGGAGCAGGAGAGATGGACGAAAAAAGAATTGCGGTTATTTTTAAAGCATTTTGTGATGAAAATCGTGTGAAAATTATTGAATTGCTTCGACATGGTGAAAAATGTGCTTGTAAGCTGCTGGAAGAGCTAAATATTTCACAGCCAACATTGTCGCATCATATGAAAATATTATGCGACGCAGGAATTGTTGTTGGACGGAAAGAGGGAAAATGGACCCACTATTCTATTTCTTATAGTGGGGTAGAACAGGCAAAGCAATATTTACAAGGATTGTTGCCTGAGAATAATGAACTGTAAGATGAGTCGTGCCATAGAAGTCAAAAAATGGATTTCATCACGACTTTCTTTAGGGATTTTAAATAGATATATTTCAATTTAACGATGCGTAAGTGTAATTATGGAGGACTTTAATATGGTTTGGGATTTTTTTCAGAATGAAATTCTGGGGATGCATTGGTTGAACCGGCTGGTCGGGTCGGGGCTTCAAGCATTTGGCTTGGATACGACGTCAAAAATAGGAGGCACAATCCAGTTTTTTATCTATGATACGATAAAGATTATGGTACTTTTGGGCGTGCTCATATGGATGATTTCTTATATTCAGAGTTATTTCCCACCGGAGAGATCGAAAAAAGATCCTTGGACGTTTTCAGGGAACAGGAGCGAATATCATTGCGGCATTACTTGGGACAGTAACGCCATTTTGTTCCTGTTCATCGATACCTTTGTTTATTGGGTTTACAAATGCGGGGTTGTCGCTTGGAGTAACGTTTTCTTTTTTAATTTCTTCTCCAATGGTCGATCTTGCTTCTTTGCTGCTTCTTATGAGTATCTTCGGATGGAAAGTGGCCGTCATTTATGTATTGTTAGGATTGATCATTGCTGTCGCAGGCGGCACCTTGATCGAGAAACTTGAGCTTGAACAGTATGTGGAAGAGTATATCCGTAATGTTCCTGCGTTTCATGCGGCTCAAAAAGAATTGCGCGTGAAGGAACGGCTGGAATTTGCATGGGATCAGGTCCGTGGAACTGTGAAAAAAGTGACCCCATATATTCTCGTAGGTGTTGGAATTGGCGCCGTCATTCATAACTGGATACCGGAATCCTTTATCGTGAAAGTGCTTGGCGAAGAAAACCCGATCGGAGTCGTCCTTGCTACCCTTGTGGGGATTCCGATGTACGCTGATATTTTCGGGACTATTCCGGTTGCTGAGGCGCTTTTGGGAAAGGGTGCTGAACTTGGTGTTGTTCTGGCTTTTATGATGGCAGTTACCACTTTGTCTCTTCCATCTATGATTATGCTTCGTAAAGCGGTCAAACCGAAATTACTCTTTGTTTTTATTAGTATCTGCTTTTTTGGAATCATGTTTGTTGGATATTTCTTTAATGCGATACAGTATCTGATTGTGTAAGTGCCTCTGGAAATTGTGAAAGAGGTTCTTTCTTTGTCGGATCCTGCGATCAGTTTTTCATATGCCTCTATAAAATGATTCAAAAGTCATGGAAGCTCCGGGGAAAATATGATATAATTTCTGATGTTGGACAGACAGACTTCGGAAGTAAGGGGATACTATGGAGTTTCAGGATTTGAATAAAGATATGGTTGTTTTTTCTTACCATGTCAGCCCGAATTTTGGCATGGAGGGCGACGACGGCGGATTTTTGTTGGAATTGCGGGGCAACGGCAATCTCAAGTTTGTAGCGTATCGCCTTTTTGATGAAATCAAGACGATGAAGATTTTTAAATTGGATCGGGAAGAGACGAAAGAAATTTTTGAATTGCTGAAAGGATCGGAGCACATTTGGAGGCAGATTCCGGAGAAGCTTGACAATCATTTGAACGATGGACCGGGGAATATCAATGAATTTATTTTTCTGAACGGGAAGAAGGTCCAGGCTCATAATATTCGCAAGACCTGGCTTCCGGGGGAGGCTCTCCGTGGAGGTCCGTACTACAAGAGATTTAGGAAAGTGATGAAATACGAAAATCAGGTGATGCATATCTTTGAAGGGATTGCAAGGGTACTGAAGAAAAAGGAGATCCACCTGACATTAGAGCACTGCAGAATCCGGGAGCGGTACAAGGTGAAAATTACCTGGATTGACAAAACGAAACAGCAGAGCCGGATTTAAAAACGGTTTATTATATTTTGTGTAATGGAGCAGGAGCGTTTCTGGAAAAGGAGACGCTCTTTTTTGTTGGAGGGGTGCAGTCTTTTTCTCTCGCAGGAGAGAGAAAAGAAACAAGAAAGAAAATCCGGGTATTTCCGGAATGTCCGGATTAATTAGTTATTTAATTAAAATTTTGTGAAAAATTGTGATAAAAAAGTGAAATAATAAGTTTGAGGTTGACATATATTGGGCAAAATATTAGACTATCAGTTAGATATCTAACTAATTAGGAGGAAAGATTATGGAAAATAATCCAATCAGGGAAATTCCGGTTCCTCTGTTGCTCAATCAGATTTTGCATGCCCAGACCTACTGGGTCATGCAATGTATGAAAGAAGTGGATCTCAAGCCGGGGCAGGCAGGATGTCTGTTCATCCTCTCCAAGGAGGGGAGGCTTCCTCAGAAGGAGATCGCAAAAAAGCTTGGAGTGAAACCGCCGTCCATCACGGCGCTTCTGAAAAAGCTGGAGGCAAGAGGACTGATCGTACGAAGTTCTGATGAACAGGATCAGAGAGTCTCCTGGATTACACTTAGCGACGAGGGCAGGCGCTATATCAGGCGGATCAAGGATGCGATGAAGGAGATGGAGGGCACGATGTTCCGGGACATTCTGCCGGAAGAACGGCTCCTTTTCCGTCGGCTCCTGCTTCAGATCCGGGAAAATCTGATGACCAAAGAGGCGATGGAAAGCTGTAAGATCCATATGAAACAGGAATGTATGTCTGATTTAGACGAAGAAATTTAATGAAGAAAGAAGGAAAACGATTATGGGAAAACTATTCAAGTATCTCAGGCAGCATGCAGGCGTCGTTCTTGCGATCATCGTCGTGCTGTTTGTGCAGGCATTCTGCGATCTGTCCCTTCCGACGTACACGTCCGATATTGTAAATGTAGGAATTCAGCAGGGCGGAATTGATACGACGGTTCCAGAACAGATGAAAGAAAGCGATCTGGAAGATCTGTTGTTATTGGTTCCGCAAAAAGATGCGGATACCGTCCGGGAAGCATATCGGGAGGGAACGAAAAAGGATCTGAATACAGACGAATCTTTTTATGTGCTGAAAGATTCCGTGGCAGAGGACGAGGAGAAGTCCGAAGAACTCTTTGACATTCTGGGAGAACCAATGCTTCTTGCAGAAGGACTTTCTTCGGACAGCGACGAGCTGGGAGCGATGAAAGATCAGATGATGGCACAGATGCCGCAGGGCGCAGTACCGGAGGATGCAACGATCTTTGACATTTTAAGGGTCCTGCCGCAGGAGCAGAGAGATGCAATGGTAGAGAGCATGTCCGGTCAGATTTCCGATATGCCGGATACGATGCTGGAGCAGACAGCGGCGGTCTACATCAAGGCGGCATATGAGAGTCTGGGGGTTGACATGGATGCCCTGCAGACAAATTATATTCTGATTACAGGTGTCAAGATGCTCGGTCTTGCTTTCTTAGGGCTCCTTGCCAGTGTGACCGTCGGACTTCTGGCCTCTAGGACGGCGGCAGCGGTCGGACGGGATCTGAGGAAAAATGTATTTACGAAGGTGGTTGGATTTTCCAGTGGCGAGTTTGACCGTTTTTCCACGGCATCGTTGATTACAAGAAGTACCAATGATATCCAACAGATTCAGATGGTGATTGTAATGATGCTGAGAATGGTGCTCTACGCACCGATCATAGCAGTGGGTGGTGTTTACAAGGTAATCAATACCAACGTGTCCATGACCTGGATCATCGCTCTTGGAGTAGTGCTCATCCTGGCGCTTGTTCTAGTGCTTTTTCTTTGCGTGATGCCGAAATTCCGCATCCTGCAAAAGATGGTGGACCGAGTCAACCTGGTGACAAGAGAGATACTGACCGGGCTTTCCGTCATCCGTGCCTTCCATACGGAAAAGCATGAGGAGGAGCGGTTTGATGTAGCGAACCGTGATCTGACGAAGACGAACCTCTTTGTCAACCGTGCCATGACCTTTATGATGCCGGCTATGATGTTGATTATGAATGGAATTAGTATTCTTATCGTGTGGGTGGGGGCCCACGGTGTGGATGGCGGACAGATGCAGGTTGGAGATATGATGGCATTTATCCAGTACACGATGCAAATCATTATGGCGTTCCTTATGATCTGCATGATCTCTATTATGCTTCCAAGAGCTGCCGTTGCAGCCGGACGTGTGGATGAGGTACTGACAAGCGAGACTGCCATCCGGGATCAGGAAGTACCGGAACATCTGCCGGAGGAAGGGAAGGGACTGGTGGAATTCGACCATGTATCTTTCCGCTATCCGGGTGCGGGTAAAGACGTGCTGCACGATATTCATTTTATCGCAAGGCCTGGTGAGACGACAGCAATTATTGGAAGTACGGGAAGTGGAAAATCTACGCTGGTGAACTTAATCCCAAGATTCTATGACGTGACGGAGGGGTCTATCCGGATTGACGGAAAGGATATCCGCACCGTGACACAACATGAGCTTCGAGAGAAGATTGGCTATGTACCGCAGAAAGGAATGTTGTTCTCTGGTACGATTGCTTCCAATATCGCTTACAGTGATGAGGAAATGTCCTCTGAGAGAATCCAGGAAGCAGCCAAGATCGCTCAGGCAAAGCAATTCATAGAAGAGAAACCGGATGGATACGACAGTCCGATCTCCCAAGGAGGAGGCAATGTTTCCGGAGGGCAGAAGCAACGGCTTTCTATTGCAAGAGCAGTGGCGAAGCATCCGGACATCTTTATTTTCGACGACAGCTTTTCTGCACTGGACTATAAGACCGACACTGTGCTCAGACAGGCGCTGAAAGAAAAGACGAAAGACAGCACCGTCATTATTATCGCTCAACGAATCAGTACGATCCTCCATGCGGAGCAGATCATTGTCCTTGATGAGGGGCAGATTGCAGGAATCGGAACCCACGAAGAGCTTTTGAAAAACTGTGAGGCATATTATCAGATCGCTTCGTCCCAGCTTTCCCAGACAGAGCTGGAGCAGGCGGTATCACGCAGCAGAAAGGGGGAGGCAGCACATGAGTAATCAAAGACGAGGACCGATGGGTGGCCACGGACGCATGGGCAGCGGTGAGAAAGCAAAAGATTTTAAAGGGACTCTCAAACGGGTGCTGAAATATATCGGACCATATAAGTTTCCGATTCTGTGTGTTATGCTCTTTGCTGTCGGCAGCACGATTTTCAATATTATCGGGCCGAAAGTGCTCGGTAAGGCGACAACGGAGATTTTTTACGGGCTTGGTCGGCAAGGTGACAGGTGGAGACGGTATTGATTTTGGCAAAATCGGCAGAATCCTGATTACTTTGCTGATCCTGTATGGTGTGAGCTCTATCTTCTCATTTATTCAGGGGTTTATTATGACGGGAGTTACACAGAAGCTTACGTACCGGATGAGGAAAGATATTTCAGAGAAGATCAACAGACTTCCAATGAATTATTTTGATACAAAGACCCATGGAGAAGTGCTCTCCCGTGTGACAAACGACGTCGATACGTTCAGTCAGAGTCTCAACCAGACGGCGACCCAGATGATCACTTCGGTGACAACGCTGATCGGTGTACTTGTGATGATGCTAAGTATCAGTCCGTTGATGACGATGGTGGCTCTTTTGATCCTCCCGATTTCGCTGGTTCTGATTTCTTTCATTGTGAAACATTCTCAGAAATACTTTAAAAATCAGCAGGAATACCTGGGGCATGTCAATGGACAGGTGGAGGAAGTTTATGGCGGCCACAGTATTGTAAAGGCATTCAATAAGGAGGATGACGTCCTTAAAGAATTCAATGAGATGAACGATGTGCTCTATCAGACAGCTTGGAAATCGCAGTTTTTCTCCGGAATGATGATGCCGATCATGCAGTTTGTCGGCAACCTGGGCTATGTGGGGGTGACGATCCTTGGCGGATACCTGGCGATCAAACAGACGATCGAAGTCGGGGATATCCAGTCCTTTATCCAGTACGTTCGAAATTTCACTCAGCCGATCCAGCAGGTGGCACAGGTAGCGAATATGTTACAGTCCATGGCAGCAGCTTCCGAGCGTGTGTCGAGTTTTTGGAGGAAGAGGAAGAGGTACAGTTTGCAGATGATCCAGTATCGACAGAAGGACTTCAAGGCAATGTGGAATTTGACCATGTGAAATTCGGCTACAATCCAGATCATATCATCATCAAGGACTTCTCCACGAAAGTGAAGGAGGGACAGAAAATCGCGATTGTCGGTCCGACCGGCGCCGGTAAGACGACACTGATTAAACTGCTGATGCGCTTTTATGATGTCAATGGAGGAGCGATCCTTGTGGACGGACACAATGTCAGGGATTTCAACCGTGGAGAACTGCGCCGGATGTTCGGTATGGTGCTTCAGGATACGTGGCTCTTTAACGGTTCCATCCGGGATAATATCCGGTACGGCAAGCTGGACGCTACAGATGAGGAGATCATGGAGGCAGCAAAGGCGGCGCATGCCCATCATTTTATCCAGACACTTCCGGCTGGATATGACATGGAGCTCAATGAGGAGGCAAGCAACGTTTCCCAGGGGCAAAAACAGCTTCTGACCATTGCAAGAGCCATTTTGGCAGATCCGAAGATCCTTATTCTGGATGAAGCGACAAGCTCGGTTGATACAAGAACGGAGATCCAGATTCAGAAGGCAATGGATAATTTGATGAAAGGCAGAACAAGTTTCATTATTGCCCATCGTCTTTCCACCATTCGGGATGCAGACCGGATTCTGGTTCTCAAAGACGGAGACATCGTTGAGCAGGGCAGGCATGAAGAACTCCTTGCAAAAAGGTGGATTTTACGCTGATCTCTACAATTCACAGTTTGAAAACGGAAGCAGTAAGGCAGCTTCCTGATACAGACACAAAGAAACAGATAGAAAAAAGGGACACAGAGAACAGATACAAAGCAAAGCCCAGAGCATGTGTTGGCTCCGGGCTTTGTCGTCTCTATTATTTATAATCAGAATTAATAGATCGGATTGTGTTCGTATTTCGGCTCACAAGTGAGCTGGATACCGAGTTTTTTAAAGAGCTTGATATCCACGGAAGAAAGCATGACAGAGGTGTGTACCTGGCAGCCCTTCAGCTTTGGAAGCTGCTCCATTGCGAGCTGTGCGGCCGGATTGGCTGCAGAGGAGATGGAGAGCGCAATCAGGATCTCATCAATGTGAAGCCGCGGATTCTTGCTCCCAAGATACTGGGTCTTGACTTTCTGGATTGGCTCGATAGCGGTCGGGGAGATCACATGAAGATTGTGATCGATTCCGGCAAGGTCCTTCAGTGCGTTGAGGATCAGCGCTGCGGAAGGACCCAGTAAGTTGGACGTCTTTCCGGTCAGAATCTTTCCATCCGGCAGCTCGATGGCAGCAGCGGCGGCTCCAGTGTTTTCAGCTCTTTCAAGTGCCGCGTCTACAACTGTGCGATCGTGGATAGAGACATGAGCCTGCTTCATCAGAAGCTCCAACTTAAAGACTTCGGAGTCCGGAATGTTGCCCTGGAGAAAATCACATTTTGCCTGATAGTAGCGGCGGATGATCTCCTGGCGGGATGCCTCTTGGCACACCTCGTCGTCGCAGATACAGTTTCCGGCCATGTTGACACCCATATCAGTTGGTGACTTATACGGGCTCTCGCCGAAGATCTGTTCAAACATGGCGTTGAGTACCGGGAAAATCTCTACGTCACGATTATAGTTGACAGTCGTCTTTCCATATGCTTCCAGATGGAATGGATCGATCATATTGACGTCGTTTAAGTCTGCTGTGGCAGCCTCGTACGCCAGATTCACCGGATGTTTGAGAGGGATATTCCAGATCGGGAATGTCTCGAACTTGGCATATCCGGCGCGGATGCCACGCTTATTCTCATGATAGAGCTGGGAGAGACAGGTTGCCATCTTTCCGCTTCCAGGCCCTGGAGCTGTGATGACTACGAGAGGTTTGGAGGTCTCGATATAGTCGTTCCGTCCGTATCCTTCGTCACTTACGATGTGCGGGATGTTGGACGGATATCCTTCGATAATATAGTGGGTGTAGACACGGATTCCCATATTTTTCAGGCGGTGACGGAAGAGATCCGCACTTTTCTGGCCGCTGTACTGCGTGATGACAACACTGCCAACATAGAGTCCGTTCTCCTCGAACGCACCTTTTAAGCGAAGTACGTCGTCATCGTAGGTGATTCCAAGATCGCCGCGCACCTTGTTTTTTTCAATGTCCCCTGCGCTGATGACGATGACGATCTCTGCGGTGTCGGAGAGTTGCTTTAAAAGCCGCAGCTTACTGTCCGGCTGAAATCCCGGAAGTACACGGGAAGCATGGAAGTCGTCGAAAAGCTTTCCTCCGAATTCCAGATACAGCTTGTTGTCAAAGTGACTGATCCTCTCTCGGATATGTTCAGACTGCATGTGGAGATATTTGTCATTATCAAATCCTGTTTTCATACACTAATCATTCCTTCGTAAAATTTTATTGTAACGATTCAGCACTGTCTCCCGATATTAACGAAACCTATCTTAAGCTTGCTTACAGAAGGGTTTATTGATTTCAGGATGTATAGCTGAGTCGTTCCATACTATACCTTTAGTTTGAAAATACTACCTGACTAGTATACTACAGTCTGACAGAAATTTGCAATCAAATTGTGAGAGGGGAGCAAAATATTTGCAACTGGTATGTTCATCAGGCAGCATGGATAAGCCCGGTTCACTCACCAAAATTTCACAATGTTTTTATTGATTTGTATGGAAATCATACTTATAATATAGAAGATAGCATGTAGGAGGAAAAGGATGGACAATCAGAATAATAAAAAGAATGATAACAATAACAGGCAGAATTACGGGATTATCATCATAACCACGATAATTGCTGCTGTTTTTGTCATGTTTCTGTATCAGCTCATGCAGGATACGCCATCCCAGGAGATTTCGTATACGAAATTCATGGATATGGTGGAGAAGGGGGAAGTAAAGGAAGTCACCATTGATTCGGAGAAGATTACGATCATTCCGAAGACGGAGGCGGAAAAGAATCAGGAGAATGAGAACAGCCAGGGCGGGATCACCCAAGGCAGCAACTGGTTTACGCAGTTTGGCGCTGGATCCCAGGTGCAGTACTATACCGGGCTGATCGATGATCCGGATATGTACGATAAGCTTGACAAGGCAGGAGTCGAGGTCAGCAGTACGATTCCGGATTCTACATCCATGATGATTTTAAACCTCGTATTCAGTGTGATTGTTCCGTTTGTACTTGTCTTTGTGCTGCTCAGTTTTCTGATGCGAAGAGTATCAAAAAGCAGTGGGGGCATGATGGGGATCGGAAAGAGCAATGCCAAAATGTATGTGGAAAAGACTACGGGGGTTACGTTCCGTGATGTGGCGGGACAGGATGAGGCGAAAGAATCTTTGCAGGAGGTCGTGGATTTTCTGCACAATCCGGGAAAATATACCGGTGTGGGAGCGAAGCTTCCAAAAGGAGCGCTTCTTGTAGGCCCTCCTGGAACCGGAAAAACACTGCTTGCCAAGGCGGTAGCAGGCGAGGCTAATGTGCCGTTTTTCTCGCTGTCCGGATCCGCGTTTGTGGAGATGTATGTCGGTGTCGGTGCGTCCCGAGTGCGTGACCTGTTTAAGCAGGCGCAGCAGATGGCGCCATGTATTATCTTATCGATGAGATCGACGCCATAGGAAAGAGCAGAGATTCTCAGCTCGGCGGGAACGATGAGAGAGAGCAGACACTCAACCAGCTTCTGGCAGAGATGGATGGATTTGATACGAATAAGGGGCTTTTGCTTTTGGCGGCGACGAATCGTCCGGAGATTTTAGATCCGGCTTTGCTTCGTCCGGGACGTTTTGACCGGAGAATCATTGTGGAGCGTCCGGATCTGAAAGGTCGTGTCGATATTTTGAAAGTACATGCCAAGGACGTGCGGATGGACGAGAGCGTCAATCTCGAGGAGATTGCCCTTGCCACAAGCGGTGCCGTAGGGTCAGATCTTGCCAATATGATCAATGAGGCGGCGATCAATGCGGTCAAGCACGGACGTCATGCAGTCTGTCAGGCAGACCTGTTCGAGGCTGTAGAAGTAGTCCTGGTGGGCAAAGAAAAGAAAGACCGGATTATGAGTCAGGAGGAGCGCAGGATCGTGTCTTACCACGAAGTCGGACATGCGCTTGTAAGTGCCCTTCAGAAGGACTCCGAGCCGGTACAGAAGATTACGATTGTACCGCGCACGATGGGAGCGCTTGGGTATGTGATGCAGACGCCGGAGGAGGAGAAATTTCTCAATACAAAGAAAGAGCTGGAAGCAATGCTTGTCGGACTTCTGGCAGGACGGGCGGCTGAGGAGATTGTCTTTGACACTGTAACGACCGGAGCGTCCAATGATATCGAGAAGGCTACTAAGGTGGCACGTGCCATGATTACCCAATACGGAATGTCAGAGAAGTTTGGGCTGATCGGTCTGGAATCCATTCAGAATCGGTATCTGGATGGCAGAGCCGTGATGAACTGCGGCGAGGCAACGGCGGCGGAGATCGACTCCGAAGTGATGCAGATGCTGAAAGTTGCCTATGATGAGGCAAAGAGGCTTCTGCTGGAAAACAGAGAGGCACTCGACAAGATTGCGGCGTTTCTGATTGAGAAAGAGACAATTACCGGGAAAGAGTTTATGCAGATCTTCCATGAAGTACGGGGGATCGCAGACGATTCGGAAAAGAAGGAAGAAAGGATCGCCATGAAGCCGGTGGAGACAGCAACTGCAACAGAAAAGCCAATGTTAGAGGCAGAACAGGAGACGTCTGTGACGGCAGAAGAGGAAGATGGAGCAGCACAAGGTTAGTCCGAGCTTCTATGCTGAACTGTTACGAATAAGAAAAGAAATCAGCGTATGGGGATTGTCCATGCGCTGTTCTTTTGTTAAAATAGATGGAGTTAATGAGGTGAAAGTATGTTTGTGATCGAAGAAGAGCTGAAAAAGCTTCCGGCAAAGCCTGGGGTCTATCTGATGCACGACGAGAAAGATGAGATCATTTATGTTGGCAAAGCCATCAGTCTGAAAAACCGGGTACGCCAGTATTTTCAGAGCAGCAGAAATAAAGGCGTCAAGATAGAGCAAATGGTGACGCACATCCGGAGATTTGAATATATTGTCACGGACTCTGAATTGGAAGCACTTGTCTTGGAGTGCAATCTGATCAAGGAGTATCGTCCGAAGTATAATACGATGCTTGTGGATGACAAAACCTACCCATTTATCAAGGTGACAGTTCAGGAACCGTTCCCGCGTATTATGATGGTACGCCGGCAGGCCAAGGACAAGGCGAAGTATTTTGGACCATTTACGAGTTCTCAGGCGGTGAAGGATATCATCGACATGGTGAGGAAACTCTACCGGCTGAGAAGCTGCGGCAGGACGCTTCCAAGAGACATCGGAAAAGAACGGCCATGTCTGTATTATCACATTAAGCAGTGTGACGCGCCGTGTCAGGGCTATATTTCCAGTGATCAGTACCGGGAGTCTATCGACGAGGTGGTAAAGTTTTTGTCCGGTCACTACGACGGCATTCTGAAAGAACTAGAGGAGAAGATGCTGGAGGCTTCAGAACAGATGGAATTTGAAAAGGCCATTGAGTACCGGGAACTGATCAGCAGTGTAAAAAAGATTTCGGAGAAGCAGAAGATTACGGACGCGGGGAGACCGGGGGAGGACCGGGACGTCTTGGCGGTTGCAAGGGAAGAGGGGGACGCTGTGGTGCAGGTATTTTTCATTCGTGGCGGACGGCTCATTGGCCGGGATCACTTCTATCTGCGGACCGACCCGGATGAGACAAAAGCGGAAATTCTGGCAAGTTTTATTAAGCAGTTTTATGCCGGGACGCCGTATATCCCACGGGAGCTTCTGCTTCCTTATGAGCTTGCGGAGGCGGATCTTCTGACAGAGTGGATGACGAAGCGCAGAGGTCATAAGGTGACGTTCACAGTTCCCAAAAAGGGTGAAAAAGAAAAGCTCTGCGAGCTTGCACAGAAGAATGCGGCCATGGTTCTTGCAAAGGACAAGGAGCGGCTTATCCGGGAGGCAGGAAGAACAACGGGGGCTGTAAGAGAACTGGAGCAGATCATCGGAATCGCCGGTATTCACCGGATGGAGGCGTTTGATATTTCCAATACGAATGGGTTCGCATCGGTGGGTTCCATGGTTGTCTACGAGGACGGAAAGCCAAAGCGGAGCGATTACCGGAAATTTCGTATTAAGGGTGTGGAAGGGGCTGACGATTACGCAAGCATGAGGGAAGTCCTTACGAGACGGTTTCAGCATGGTCTGAAAGAGAAGGAAGAGGGCAAGGAATTCGGTGGATTTACTGTCTTCCCGGATCTCATCCTAATGGACGGTGGAAAGGGACAGGTTCACATTGCGGAGGAAGTGTTGGACGCGCTGCATATTCAGATTCCAGTCTGTGGAATGGTAAAGGATGACCGGCATCGTACGAGGGGACTTTACTATCGGGACGAGGAGCTTCCGATCCGGACGGATTCTGAGGCATTTAAGCTCATTACCCGTGTACAGGATGAGGCACACCGTTTTGCCATCGAGTTTCACCGAAAACTTCGGGGGCAGGGGCAGGTTCATTCGATTCTGGATGAGATTCCAGGAGTGGGTCCAAAGCGCAGAAAGGATTTAATGAAACACTTCCAGAGTCTGGATGCCATCCGTCAGGCAGACGTTGAGGAACTGAAAAAACTCCCTACAATGAATGAAAAATCTGCTCAGGATGTGTACAACTTTTTCCATTGATATGATATACTATTCACAAAGTGATTTCATATGAGACAGATAAGGAGAACAAATATGGGTGTGAAGCTTGAAAAGTTAATTGAAAAGATGAGTCTGAAAAATCTGACGCCGGATCTTGATCTTACACAGTCAGAGATTCAGGTTCCGGATATCAATCGTCCGGCATTGCAGCTTACGGGGTATTTTGACCACTTTGATTCGGATCGTGTTCAGATCATCGGATATGTAGAGTATACATATCTGGAAACTCTTTCGGACGAGAAGAAGAAAGAGATGTATACACAGCTTCTCTCCTATGGGATTCCGTGTATTGTATATTGCCGAAATCTGGAACCGGATGAGACGTTCCTTCAGATGGCCAATGAGATGAAAGTGCCGATCTTCCAGTCCAGCAAGCAGACTTCGGCGTTTACGGCGGAGGTGATCCGGTGGCTCAATGTAGAACTGGCGCCGTGTATCTCAATTCACGGTGTTTTGGTTGACGTGTACGGCGTCGGTGTACTTATTATGGGTGAGAGCGGTATCGGTAAGAGTGAGGCGGCTCTGGAGCTGATTAACCGGGGCCACCGGCTTGTCACAGACGATGTGGTCGAAATACGCAAAGTGAGCGATGACACCTTGGTAGGGAAAGCTCCGGATATTACCCGACATTTCATCGAGCTGCGCGGTATTGGTATAGTGGATGTGAAGAGTCTTTTCGGGGTACAGAGCGTGCGTGAGACACAGACGATCGATCTGGTAATCAATATGGAAGAGTGGGACAAGAACCGAGAGTACGACCGCCTTGGTCTTAAGGAAGAATCTACAGAGTTCTTAGGAAATAAGGTTGTGTGCCA
>ENA-OQHL01000713-OQHL01000713.1-human-gut-metagenome-genome-assembly--contig:-NODE-713-length-21267-cov-3.878761_pt1 | contig 21267 bp, 18 predicted proteins | sample MGYA00242565_ERZ504723 | MGnify/ENA primary metagenome ERZ504723 (study PRJEB26092, sample SAMD00036211) | human gut metagenome | host: Homo sapiens | study: EMG produced TPA metagenomics assembly of... | reverse complement strand
GTTATTTAACAATGTAATTATAAATGCTGTTAAATACAATAAGCCGGAGGGTTCTGTACTTATAAATGTAAATTGTGCCGGCAAAAAGCTACACTTTAATGTAAAGGATACAGGTATTGGTATTCCTGATGTTAGTCAACAAAGAGTTTTGAAAGATTTTACAGAGTTGACAAGGGTCGAAGTAAGAAAATTGGTGGAACAGGTCTTGGCCTTGCCATTGTAAAACATATTGTAAATTATTATAAAGGTACTGTTACCCTTAGAAGTAAATTAGGAGAGGGTACAGAAATAGATATATTAATTAATTTATAGTGGAAAGCACTTCCCAATGTAAAAAATACAGTTTTTTGCATTAATGGGGAGTGTTTTTATTTTACATTTCTATGTTAAATATGTAAAAAAGCATTGATTTGACCAATGAATATGCCACTTTATCTAAATTTTACAAAACCTAAACATAAATATGATAGTTGATAAATCTTCTTTAAAATATAATAACTAAGAATTAACTCACAGAGATTATTAAAAAGGAGAAATCAAAATGAAAAAATTTATTTCAGGATTATTAACAGCAGTTTTATTAGCAACAACTCTTGCAGGTTGTGGTGGTACAGCAGATAGCTCATCACAGGGCGAAGGTTCTACAGCAGCAGCTGACAGCAGTAACATTACTGGTACTGTTACAATGAACGGCTCTACTTCAATGGAAAAGTTTGCTAATGCTTTAGACGAGGCTTTTATGGCTAAGTACCCAGGTATTCAGGCTACTGTTCAGTTTACTGGTTCAGGTGCAGGTATTGAGGCTGTAGCAAATGGTACAGTTGATATTGGTAACTCATCAAGAGCATTAAAAGACGAAGAAAAGGCAAAGGGTCTTGTAGAAAATGTTGTAGCTATTGATGGTATTGCAGTTGTTGTAGACAAGGCTAATCCAGTAGAAGACATTACAAAGGACCAGCTTGCTCAGGTTTATAGTGGTCAGATTACAAACTGGAAAGACCTTGGCGGTAGCGACCAACAGATTGTAGTAATCGGTAGAGAAGCATCTTCTGGTACAAGAGGTGCATTTGAAGAATTACTTAAACTTGAAGACAAGTGCAAGTATGCACAGGAAATTGATTCAACAGGTGCTGTAATGGCAAAGGTTGCTGCAACTCCTGGTGCTATTGGTTATGTTTCACTTGATGTAATTGATGATACAGTACATACATTAAAGATTGACGGCGTAGAACCAACAGAAGAAAACATTAAGGCTGGTAGCTACACATTACAAAGACCATTTGTAATGGCAACTAAGGGCGAAGTTAGCGAACAGTCTCAGGCAGTACAGGAACTTTTCAACTACATTAATAGTGATGAAGGTCAGCAGATTATTAGCAAGGTTGGTTTAATATCAGCAAAATAAAGTAAGGAGTGCAAAACAATGCAAGATACGGAAGCAGTTATGCCTGTAAATAAAAAAACAAATGTAACTGGCATAAAGACAGGAAATAGTGGCTTTTCAATAAACGGAAGTAAGGGTTCAAAAGCTCTTATTGAAACAATAATGGAAATTATATTCTTCGTTTGTGCCATATTTGCAGTAATAGCTGTTGCTGCAATTACAATATATATGATAATATCTGGTGCACCGGCTTTAATGAAAGTCGGTATAGTAGATATGCTTTTTAATACAGTATGGCAACCAACAGCGGCAGAACCTTCATTTGGTATAGCATACATTGTACTTACATCTATTATTGGTACAGCTTTTGCTATAGTCCTTGGTGTTCCAGTTGGTCTTCTTACGGCTGTATTTATTTCAGAAGTTGCTCATAAAAAGGTGGCAGCAGTTGTAAAGCCAGCAGTTGAACTTTTGGCAGGTATCCCATCTATTGTATATGGTTTGTTGGGTCTTTTAATTATAAATCCTCTTATGTATAAGTTGGAATTAGCAATATTTAAGGATAATCCTAATCATCAGTTTACTGGTGGTGCAAACCTTATTTCAGCAGTTATTGTGTTGGCGATTATGATTTTACCAACAGTTATAAATGTATCTTATACATCATTACAGGCTGTTCCAGTAAAAATGCGTCAGGCATCTCTTGCTCTTGGTGCAACAGAGGTTCAGACAATTTTCAAGGTAACAATTCCAGCAGCTAAGTCTGGTATTATTACAGCTATTGTACTTGGTGTAGGTAGAGCAATAGGCGAGGCAATGGCCATTGTACTTGTTTCTGGTAATGCTGTAAATATGCCATTACCATTTAACTCAGTTCGTTTCCTTACAACAGGTATTGTATCTGAAATGTCTTACTCTTCAGGTCTTCATAGACAGGCATTATTTACAATCGGTCTTGTGTTGTTTGTATTCATTATGATAATCAATATTACAATTAGTAAAATTATAAAGGCAGGTGAAGAAAGTGGAAAATAGTATATGCGTAAAACAGACAAGAATTAAGGATAACTTTTTTATGGGTCTTATATACCTTTCTGCTTTTATAGCCGTAGGTCTTTTAGTAGGTATCATTTGCTATGTAGCTTTCAGAGGTGTTTCTTCAATAAGCTGGCAGTTTTTATCTACTATACCATCTACTCTTGAGGGTACATTTGGTATTTTAGGTAACATAGTAAATACATTATACATTATAGTAATTACACTTATTATTGCTACACCTATTGGTATTGGGGCAGCAGTATACTTGACAGAATACGCAAAGCCGGGCAAGATTGTAAGCCTTATTGAGTTTACAACAGAAACTCTTGCAGGTATTCCATCTATTATTTATGGTTTGTTTGGTATGGTATTCTTTGGTATATCACTTCACTTAGGATATTCAATACTTTGTGGTTCACTTACTCTTACATTAATGGTACTTCCTATTATTATAAGAACAACACAAGAGGCACTTAAAACAGTTCCCCTTGGCTATAGAACTGGTGCTTTAGGTATTGGTGCTACAAAGTGGTATATGATTAGAACAATTATTTTACCTAGTGCTATGCCAGGTATTGTAACAGCAGTTATATTAAGTGTAGGTCGTATCGTTGGCGAGTCTGCTGCACTTCTCTTTACAGCAGGTAGTGCCTACCTTTTACCAAAGAACTTGTTCTCACATGTTTTAACATCAGGTGGTACACTTACAATACAGATGTACTTGAGTATGTCTAAGGCTGATTATGGCAACGCCTTTGCTATTGCTCTTGTACTTATAGTAGTAGTATTGGCAATAAACGCATTGACAAAGGTAGCAACAAAGAAATTAAGTTAGGAGTTATAGTATGAATTCAAAAATAAGCGTTAGCAATTTAAACTTATATTATGGTCAGAACCACGCATTAAAATCTGTAAATATGGAAATACCAGAAAATGAAATTACAGCCTTTATTGGACCTTCAGGTTGTGGTAAATCTACTTTTTTAAAGACTCTTAACAGAATGAATGACCTTGTTGAGGGCGTAAGAATTGAGGGTAAAGTTGTTCTTGACGGAGAAGATATTTACTCTCCAACAGTAGATACTACACTTTTAAGAAAAAAGGTAGGTATGGTATTCCAGCAACCAAATCCATTCCCAATGAGTATTTATGACAATATTGCCTATGGTCCTAGAATACACGGTATTAAGAACAAGGCAAAACTTGATGAAATAGTTGAAACATCATTAAAGGGTGCAGCTATTTGGGACGAAATTAAGGACAGACTTAAAAAATCTGCTTTAGGTCTTTCAGGTGGTCAGCAACAGAGACTTTGTATTGCCAGAGCTTTAGCTGTAAAGCCGGAAGTATTACTTATGGACGAACCTACATCTGCTCTTGACCCTATTTCTACTTTAAAGGTTGAGGAACTTATGGCAGAACTTAAAAAGAATTACACTGTTGCAATAGTTACTCATAATATGCAACAGGCTACAAGAATTTCAGATAATACAGCATTTTTCCTTGTAGGTGAAATGGTGGAAATGAATAAGACAGAAGAATTGTTCTCTCGTCCTATGGATAAGAGAACAGAAGATTATATTACTGGTAGATTTGGTTGATATTTTAGAGAAGGAGATGTATAATATGAGTAGTGCTAGACCAACTTTTGAGGAGGCTTTAACACAACTTAATGTAGAACTTATAAAAATGGGTGCTACTGTGGAAAAGTCAATTATGGACGCAGTTGAGGCTTTTAAAAATCACGATGAAAAATTGGCTAAGGATATTGTAGCGAAAGATAGAATTGTTGACGATATGGAAAAAAATATCGAGGCTCAGTGTCTTTCACTTATTTTGAGACAACAGCCGGTTGCCGGTGATTTAAGAGTTGTTTCTACTGCCCTTAAAATGGTTACAGATATGGAAAGAATAGGTGACCAGGCTTCTGATATTGCAGAACTTATTCCTCACTTAGGAGAGGGCGATACGTACGATGCCTGCTCACACATTCCGGCTATGGCACAGGTAGCTCTTGAAATGGTACACGGAGCAATAAATGCCTTTGTTGAGGGTGATGTTCAGAAGGCAAAAGAAATCATTAATAAAGATGATATTGTTGACGACTATTTTGACAAAGTAAAAAATGAAGTTGCTGACCTTTTGAGAGAAAAAACAGGTTCAGTTGACGTTATATTAAACTTCTTAATGATTGCTAAGTATTTTGAACGTATCGGTGACCACGCTGAAAATATCTGTGAATGGGTTGAGTTTAGCAAAACTGGTGAATACAAAGATGAGAGAATAATTTAATCCGTAAGGGGGATTTTTTATGAAGGTAGGTATTGTAGATATTGGTTCAAATACCATTAGACTTGTTGTGTATGATGTAATTGATATGACCTACAAGGAGATACTTAATCAGCGTAGTTTTGCAGGACTTATTGAATATGTTGATGATGACCGCCTTTCTCAGACAGGTATGGATAAGTTGGTAAAGACTCTTAGCAATATTAAGGAACTTACTTATCTTGTGCGTTGTGACAAGGTGTTCTATTTTGCAACTGCATCTCTTAGAGGACTTAGCAATAGTATTGATTTGCTTACTTATATTAAAAAAGAACTTGATATTGATATAGATATTATTACTGGGGAAGAAGAAGCCTATTTTGACTATGTCAGCCTTAAAAATTCAAAGATAACTAAAACCGGTCTTGGTATTGATTTAGGTGGTGGTAGTTGTCAGGTCTTTGCTTTTGACGGTGATGATGTTGAAAAAAGCAATTCTTTCCGTATTGGTTCACTTTTGTTATACAAAACCTTTGTTTCTAGTCTTTTTCCAAAGGAAAGAGAAAAGAAAGCAATTAAGAACTATGTTTTGGCAGAATTGGAGAAAAGTCCGGAACTTAAAAAATTGGGCTTTACAGATATATATGCTATGGGTGGTACAGCGAGAGCTGCTATTAAACTTCATAGAGTTTTAGCCGGTAGTAGCCCAAAGGTTAAAAATAATTATGCTCTTACTGTTGAACAGATTGACGAAATGATGGATACTATATATGATATGGGCAAGGACGGTATTAAGCTCCTTTGTCACGTTATTCCGGAAAGAGTGTACACTATTATTCCAGGTCTTATTGCTATTAAAGCCATTTGTCAATATACCGGGGCAAAGGGCATAGTTGCTATAAAGAGTAGTGTTCGAGAAGGCTATCTTACAGAAAAGGTAATAAAAAAATAAACTTTTTTCATAAATAAATTTTTCTTTTTTGAAACCACATTTTCTTTTTGAAAGTGTGGTTTTTTTGTTGCAAAAACGCATTAAATTTTGTTTCAGGTCTAGGGTCTTTCGACAAATTTTATATGGGTATAGAATTATACTATTTTGTAATAGGGGAGGCATAGATATGTATAAATTAAATTTACAATATTGGAACAAGGAAAAATTGGCAAGTATTGTGTTTGTAATTGTAGGGCTATTAATGGGCAGGGTTGTGCTTTTTGGTGGTATAAATGGCTGTGCCATAGGTTATTTAACTTGCTTTTTGTTTAATAAAAATATTTTTTATGCTGTTGCTGTAACTATTTTTACAGGACTTATGACAGTAAGAAAAACAATGGACGTAGGTGAATATGTCATAGCCATAGTTTTGATGTGTTTATTCAACTTTTTGGGAAGTGGTCGGATACAGGAAAATAAGAAATATTTTATTGGTGGCTTGTCACTGTTATCGGGAGCTTTGATTATAGCAAGTTTTACGGGAAACTTTGTATACTACTGTATCATAGGAACTTTGGAGGCTATTTTTACTGTGGTGATAGCCTATGTTCTGGATAGGGGCATAGGCGTTTTTAAGAAGTGACGGTAAGAAAGAGTACATAGACGGAGAGGAAATATTAAGTCTTTTTATACTAGGGGTAGCAGTAATCTGTGGTAGTGGGAATTTGGTCATTTTAGGCGTACCACCAGCCTTAGTTGCAGTGGTGACGGTAATTTTTATATCTGCTGTAAAAGGTGGCTGTATGCTGGCAATAGCTAGTGGTGCAACTATGGGTATGATGTTGTCCTTTGCAAATATTTATCCGGTTGGCATAGTGTCTACATTGGCAATAGGTGGTTTAACATCAGCTATGGCAGGACGATTTCGTAAAATTTTTATGCCTATAGGCTTTGTACTTTCTTTTGCCCCAATGGTGGTATATTACAGGCTGGATTTACTTTCTGTTGGAGCTTTTGTGGCAATATTGTTGGCCGGTATTATTAATATGTACGTTCCGGAGAGATTATATCTAAATTTTTCAAATATTATTAATACGGGGAAAAGTCAGAGTAATCTGTATAATTATGAAATTAAAAATATGGTGTGTGGAAAACTTAAAAAGTTTGCCCAATGTTTCTCAGATTTGGACTCCTACATACAAATGGCATCGGTTTCTCAGGAAACCGAAGATATGAAATTTGAAATATTTGATAAATGTACTTCCAATGTTTGTGGAAGATGTAACCGACAGGGAACTTGCTGGGAGGGAAACTATAAAACAACCTATGAAAATTTATATGGACTTGTAAGTCAGTGGGTGGATAAAGGAAATGTGGATTTTAAAAATTTGCCCAACTACTTTATTGCATCTTGTGCAAAGTACAGGGAGTGGTTGTTGTGGGCAAAAAATTCAATAGATGAAAACAAGTTTAAAAATCTTTGTGTAGCCCAAAAGGAAGAATATAGACAATTACTGTCTGTTTACATAAGAAATGTGGCACAAAGAGCAGAAAGCATAGTATCAGAAATAGAAATGGAGACGGATATAGACATAGAATTATCGGAAAAAATTTATAGAAAAACAGCATATATGGGAATAAAGGGTGTTACAGTTTCAAAGGGAGAAAAGGGGTGTATATTAAGAATTTTATTGCCAAAGGATAATAGTTGGGAGCTTTGTGAAGGTAGGCTTTTGCCTTTGTTAAAAGAATTTGTTGGTGTTAATATTGTGAAGACAGAGGAAAGGTTGGTTGATGATAATACTTGGAGCATTACACTGGTTGAAGAACCTAAATTGAGGATTTCAGCTTATTGTTGCTCTAAGCCTAAAAATAGTGAAAATATATGTGGTGATAGCTTTATATTTACAGACTTGGAAAATGGCAGATATTTATTGGCACTTGCTGACGGTATGGGGAGTGGTAAATCGGCCGGAACAGAAAGTGCAGCAGCTGTTGAAATGTATGAGGATTTTACACAGGCAGGATTTTTTAGAGATGATGCTTTGGAGCTTATAAACTCTCTTGTTTCAGGCAAAAACGAGAGTTTTTCAACATTGGATATATGTACTGTGGATAAATATACAGGTAAAGCCGAATTTATAAAAATAGGTGCTGTATCCACATTTATATTAAAGAGAAAGGGCGTAGAAATATTAAAATCAAATACTTTGCCGGTTGGTATATTGGAAAATGTAGATACTAAAATATATGAAAAGAGGGTTGAAAAAGGCGACGTAATCGTAATGATGACAGACGGCATATTCGAAGCAGGAAAGAGTGGCGAAAATGAATATAAATTTATAGAAATGTTAGAAAAAAGGGAGAAAACAACGGCTGAAAAAACAGCTAAAAAAATTATGGAAACTGCCTTGGAAATGGGTAAAAATAAAATAACTGATGATATGACAGTGTTGGTTGCTAATATATATTAAATACTTGAGTTTTATATAAAAACAGTTTATACTCTTTTTATTAGGAGTGTGGACAAATGTTAGCTTTAGTAACAAAAACTATAGAAAGAAATAAAATGCTGAAAAAAGGCGACAGTATAGTTGTGGGAGTATCTGGTGGAGCAGATTCTGTATGCCTTTTAGATGTATTGAATAAATTAAAGGATAAATACAATCTGAAAATTACAGTTGTGCATATAAATCACTGCATAAGGGGTAAGGAAGCTGACAGAGATGAGGCCTTTGTAAAATCCCTTGCTGAGAAGTATGGCAATGACTATAAGGCTTTTTCTTATCCTGTAGAAAAAATGGCAGAAGAAAATGGTACAACTGTTGAGGAAATGGGTAGAAATTTAAGATACTATTCCTTTAGAAAAGTAGCCGGCGAAAAGGGAAAGATAGCAGTTGCCCACAATAAAAATGATAATTGTGAAACAATGCTTATGAGATTTTTTAGAGGTACCGGTGTAAAGGGGCTAGGTGGTATTTCTCCCGTAAGAGGGAATATTATAAGACCTTTGATTTCAGTAGATAGAAATGCTATTGAAGAATATTGTGACGAAAATAGTTTGAATTATTGTACTGATTCAACAAACAATGATACAGAATATACAAGAAACAAAATAAGACATAATATTATACCTTTAATTGAAAAAGAGTTTAATCCGTCTATAGTTGATGCTATGTATAAAACAGCAGAAATTATGGCTGGAGAAGAAGAATATATGGATAGACAGGCAAGAATGGCATACAGCTATTGTGCTGTTGGGGACAAGGTTCTTTCTGTTGAAAAACTTTTGGACTTAGACAAGGTTATTTTAAAGAGAGTTTTAAGACTGGGTTTTATAGATTTTTCAGCTGATTTACACGATGTTTCCTATGAACATATAAAATCTGTGGAAAGTCTTTTATATAAGAAAAATGGAAAGGTGGTACAGCTACCTCATAATTTAAGAGCATCAAGAATTAACAACTGTATAATTTTCTCAAAACATATAGAACATAAAGAGGTTTTATATAAGTTAGAGCCAGAAGAACCAAAATATATTCCGGAAATAGGGAAAACTTTGTTAATTTCTAAAAAAAATTTGACAAATCCAAAAATACTATATACTATTTCTTTTGATTATGATAAAATAAAAGGTGATTTTTATTTTAGAAATAGAAAAGCCAGGAGACAAAATTTTATCTAAATGGTGTAGGTGGAAGAAAGAGTTTGAAGAAGATTTTTTCTGAGCTTAAACTATCAAAAGATGATAAAGACAGTATCACTTTATTGGCTGTAGATAATGATGTTTTGTGGATTCCCAATTACAAAACTTCTGATATGTACAAGGCTAATGAGGATACAAAAAATGTAGTATATATGTATTTAAAGGAAGAAAGAAAACTAATGAAGGAAAAACTTACGGTACTTGATAAGGAGAAAAAGAAATTCAATCAAGAGTTGAAAAGTTAGCCGCAGAAATTTCCGAAAGCTACAAAGGAGAAAGTTTACTTGTTGTTGGTATTTTAAGAGGAGCTATAATGTTTATGGTAGACCTTCTTAAAAAACTTGAAATTGATGATGTTCAGATTGACTTTATGGCTGATTTCAAGCTACGGTTCAAGTACAGATATCTAGTGGTAAAATAAACATTAAAAAAGATTTAAGTGAAAGTATTGAAGGCAGAAATGTGCTTATTGTTGAAGATATTATTGATACTGGTAATACATTGTATCACTTGATTGAATATCTCCAGAAGGACAATCCAAAGTCAGTAAAACTTTGTACACTTTTTGACAAGCCTGAAAGACGAGAAAAAGAAGTTCCTGTTGATTGGGTAGGCTTTGATATTCCTAATAAATTTATTGTAGGTTATGGTCTTGATTATGCCCAGAGATACAGAAATTTACCATACATTGCAGAGCTTGCGTTTGTAGAGGATGAAAATGAAAATTAATAGCTTATAACAGCTGTTTCTTCGACAAAATTTCCTTGAATAAATTTGTAAAATATGGTATCATAAAACGATAACGGTAGATGGGTATTAGCTATTTTCCGATATATAAAATTTATTATTAGGGGGAGAGAGATGAAAAACAATTTTTTACGTAATCTTGGTATGTATCTGGTTATTTTCCTTTTCATTATAGGAATGATTTTAGTAAACAAGAACTTTTCAAGTTCTACACCACAGACTACAGATTATGTTTACAGCGATATGATTTCCCAGATTAATGGTGATAAAGTCGAGTCTATCACTTTGCAACGTGATGCAGATGTTTCTGATTCCGGTACAGCAGTTGTTAATTTAAAAGACGGCAAGTCTTATAAGGTAACAATAAGCAGTGTGTCATCATTTGTGGATACTGTAAATCCAGCAGTTGAAAAAGGATTAAAACTTACTACACAGGCTCCATCAAAAGCCGGTAATATGTTTTCTATTATTGCAACTATTGTTAGTATAGTTGTTGTTATTGCACTTTTCTTCTTCTTATTCCAGCAGATGCAAGGTGGTGGAGGCGGTGGCAAAGTGATGAACTTTGGCAAGTCAAAAGCTAAGATGCAAAATCCTGGGGATAAGAAAGTTACATTTAAAGATGTGGCAGGTCTTGAGGAAGAAAAGGCAGAAATTGAGGAAATAGTAGATTTCCTTAAACAGCCAAAGAAATTCGTAGACTTAGGTGCTAGAATACCAAAGGGTATACTTATGGTAGGCCCTCCTGGTACAGGTAAAACATTACTTGCAAAGGCTATTTCAGGTGAGGCAAATGTTCCATTTTTCTCTATTTCCGGTTCAGACTTTGTAGAAATGTTCGTTGGTGTTGGTGCATCAAGAGTTCGTGACCTTTTTGAACAGGCAAAGAAAAATGCTCCTTGTCTTGTATTTATTGATGAAATTGATGCTGTAGGTCGTAGACGTGGTGCCGGTTTAGGTGGTGGCCACGATGAAAGAGAACAGACACTTAATCAGCTTCTTGTAGAAATGGACGGTTTTGGTGTAAATCAGGGTGTTATTGTTATGGCTGCTACAAACAGACCAGACATTCTTGACCCAGCACTTTTAAGACCGGGTCGTTTTGATAGACAGGTTGTTGTTGGTGCTCCTGACGCAAAGGGCAGAGAAGAAATTCTTCAGGTTCACGCAAGAGGAAAGAAACTTGCTCCAGACGTTGACCTTAAGGATATTGCAAATACTACACAGGGCTTTACTGGTGCAGATTTGGAAAATCTCTTAAATGAGGCAGCACTTCACGCAGCAAGAAAGAATAAGAAAGAAATCTCTATGCAGGATATAAAGGACTCATTTATCCGAGTTGCTTTAGGTACAGAGAAAAAGAGTCATATTAAAACTGAACTTGAAAGAAAGATTACAGCTTATCACGAAGCTGGACACGCAATTCTTTTTGAAAAGATGCCAGATTTAAGTCCGGTTCATACAGTTTCTATTATTCCTATTGGTATGGCTGGTGGTTACACAATGCCAGTTCCTACTGAAAAGAGCTTTAGATTTAAAAGGTCTATGGAACAGGAAATAGTTGCTACATTTGGTGGTAGAGTAGCTGAAGAAATGATTTTTGGCGACTATACACAGGGTGCAAGCAAGGATATTGAACAGGCCACAAACCTTGCTAGAAATATGGTAACTCGTTTTGGTATGAGTGAAAAAATGGGTCCTATTCTCTATGGTGAAGAAGACCACGAAGTATTCCTTGGCAGAGATATTGGACATAGCAGAAACTATGGCGAAAATGTTGCAGGTCAGATTGATAGTGAAATCAGAAGAATTATTGACGAGGCTTACAACAAGGCTAAGGAAGTTCTTGAAGAAAATAGAGATGGACTTGAGAGAACTGCTCAGCTTCTCCTTAAAAAGGAAAAGGTTAGTGGTGATGAATTTAGAGAAGTATTAAACAATGAAACTGTAGAAGAACCACAGGAAACTGTTGTTATTGACAGCGAACATTTTAATGCTGAAAATAGTGAAAACTAATATTAAGGCTGTCGAGTTTTCGACAGCCTTTTTGTGTATAATGAATCGGAAAGATAAATCCGATGGCTTGCTTGCAAGCCACAAATTAACAAAGTTAATTTGTTCTGACAATGAATCGGAAAGATAAATCCGAGGTTTTGAACAGGAGGAATAAAAATGTTATTTTTAGAATACCCAAAATGCTCAACTTGTAAAAAGGCTAAAAATTGGCTTGAAAGTAATGGAGTTGAGTTTGAGGACAGACATATTGTGGAAAACAATCCAACAGCCGAAGAATTAAAGGTTTGGTATGAAAAAAGTGGTTTACCACTTAAAAAGTTCTTTAATACAAGTGGCTTAAAGTACAAGGAACTTGGCTTAAAAGATAAATTGCCTAATATGACAGAAGAAGAACAGCTTAATCTTCTAGGAACAGACGGTATGCTTGTTAAACGTCCTCTAGTTATAGGCGATGACTTTGTTTTAATAGGTTTTAAAGAACCTCAATGGGCTGAAAAATTAAAATAGCCATAATGTAGAATTTCACCTTCCTTTTTGTACAATATTTCGGACTGAAGTTTATTGACTTTAATTTTCTTTAGTCGTATACTTGTACTTATGACTAAAAAAGGAAGGTGTTTTTATTGAAAAAACTATTATGCACAGCTATTTTGGCACTTGGTGTCATTATGCTAATGACGGTGGGAGCTTATGCCCAAATGCCAAAGGACAAAATAGCACTACAGGGAGAGGACAGCTTTAAGGCTGAAATGTTTAATGAATTTAGTGACACTATTGAGGACAATGCCCTCTACGTTGCCACTACAGGTATCGACAGTAATACAGGTACAATAGACAAGCCTTTTGCTACTGTTCAAAAAGCCTTAGATACAGTAAAGGCAGGTCAGACAATATATGTCAGAGGTGGTACTTATAATGCTCTTAATACATTTAAGACATCAGGTAGTGAGGGTAAGTATATTACATTGAGAAACTACCCTAATGAAACACCTTTTTTGACTTGTACAACTGGTACAGACGGTGCTATTTTGCACTTGAATGGCTGTAATTACATTAAGATTTATGGACTTGAAATAGGTGGACATTCAGCTGAAAAGGCCTATGGTATTCTTCTTGACGATTGCGAAAATCACGTTATTATAAGCAATAATCACATTCACAATTTACTTACTACAAAGCCTGGGGAAAATGAAAACGGCGAAGCAAATGGTATTTTGCTTTTTGGCGAAGGTAAGACAGACGAAACTTCTATTAACAATATTTGTATTGAAAATAATAATATACATAATAATACAACAGGTTGGAGTGAAACACTTTCAACTTCTGGTAACTGTAAATATGTAAATGTAATCAACAATACTGTACACGACAATACTAACATTGGTATCGACTTCTATGGTAATGCAAAATATTGTACTGTTCCAGCTTATGACCAGCCTAGATACTGTGTTGCTGCCGGTAATACTGTTTACAATTCTATATGCTCATATGCAGAGTGTGCAGGTCTTTACTTAGACGGTGCAAGAGATACTATATTTGAAAACAATATTATTTATGGCAGTATGTATGGTATTGAAATTGGTTCAGAAGAATTGCAGGCAGATTATCCTGTTAAAAATGTTATAGTCAGAAATAATCTTGTATACAAAAACTCTTGTGGTGGTATAAGAGTTGGTGGTTATGATAAGAAAAAAACCGGCTATGTGACAGAAACAAAGATATATAATAATACCCTTGTAGATAATGGTGAAGGCGAAGGTGGTTGGAATGGTGAATTCTGTTTTGTAAAATGTAATGGTGTAGATGTTAGAAACAATATGGTGTATAAATCTTCTAACAAGTACCCATTAATTGGTAAAGATTTGCCGGCACAATATACCTTAAATGTTACATTTAACAACAATGTGTTTTATGACACAAATGGCTCTGATGGTGTTTATTTTGAATATCAAGATAAATCATTTGAAGGTATAGATGCCTTTAACACTTTTGTAGGTGGTACAAACTATAGTGGTAAACCTAGTTTTAATAGCGATTATAGCCTTGCCAACGGCTCTTACGGTATTGATTTAGGTGACAATGGTGTTTTAAATGATATGGGTAGCATGGTTGATTTAGGCAACAATTACAGAGCTATTGGAACTGTAGATGTAGGTGCTTTTGAGTATCAAGATGGTAGCAAGCCTACAGTTACAACAGTTTCTACAACAACAACAACTACAGAGGCAACAACAGAAACTACAACATATGATAAGGCCGATTTAAACAAAGATGGAAATGTAGATAAAAAAGATTGTGCCATTATGTTAAAGTTGGTACAGGGATTGAAAACAGATATTGTTGCCACTGATTTAAACAATGACGGTAAAATAGACTTGCTAGATGCTTTGTGGTACTTAGCTAAAAGTTCTGCTAAGGTTTGGAATTACACTACAGGAGAAAATACAGATGATTTCTATAGCGTAAAGGCTAAGAATTATAAAGATGCCACAACTATTACATATAATGGATTGATACTTACAAAGGCTGTTAAAATGGAAAGTGGCACAGCAATATCCTTTACGGCTCCAAAAGACGGTACACTTACACTTGTAGCTAATGGTGGTAGTGGTAAAAAGATAAAAGTAAATAATGTTTCATATACTATTGTATCAGACGGTGCTTTAGAAGTTCCTGTAAAAGCAGGAACAGTTACAGTTTCTAAAGATACATCTAGTACATACTTATATTATATGAGTTTTAAATAAAAACAAAAGTATTGCAAGAAATGCTTGCATTTCTTGCAGTTAGTCTAAGGAAGGGACCAGCCGTGAAAAATATGGCACTAAAAACCAGTACCATATTTTTGTCCCCTCCTCACTCGGGCAAAGCTCGAGTTGCGGAATTAATTTAAGAAAACCAAGGTTTTCTTAACAACTTTCCTTTGATAATCTGAAAAAATATGCAAATTTATTTGTTGAAAATTGCAAAATCTTCTCTAAAATTAGCTTTTTCGAAACTTTTTAAAAGCCCCGTACATTCAGTTACGGGCTTTTGATATTATTCGCCTTTATTTGGTATAAACACATCTTTTTTTGCTTTCAGCAAAGAAAGAATCATTCCTCTTTTTTTCCATTTTATAAAATTCCATTTGTGAAGAAATAAGCTCTTTGCCTCGCTTGTCTTTTCTTCTGTATGTACCGTCATTTTGAGCTACTCTTGTCTTAATTGTGTCATTAAGAGTAATGTCAAGAATTTTAACAATACGCTTCTTTAAATCTGGATTATCTACAGGGAAAGCAACTTCAACTCGTCTATCAAGGTTTCTAGGCATCCAGTCTGCACTGGCAAGATAAATCTTTGGAGAGTCATCATTTTGGAAGTAGTATATTCTACTATGTTCCAAAAATCTGCCTACAATACTTATTACGTTTATATTGTCGCTTATACCGGCAATATTAGGCTTGAGACAGCAAATACCTCTTACAATAAGGTCAATCTTTACACCAGCCTGTGATGCTCTGTAAAGTGCCTTAATAATATCTTTATCTACAAGAGAGTTTACCTTTGCAGTAATTTTAGAAGGCTTACCGGCAAGGGCATTTTCCGTTTCTCTTTCTATTCTCTGTAAGAACATTGAACGTAAATCTGTTGGAGCAACAGCAATTTTATTCCAGTTTCTTGCTTTTGAATAGCCTGTCAATACGTTGAAAAGTGATGATACATCACTGGCAATACTTTCTCTGCAAGTAAACATACCCATATCAGTATATAACTTAGCTGTCTTATCATTGTAGTTACCAGTTCCTAAATGAACATATCTAACAATGCCAACTTCTTCTTGTCTTACTACAAGACATAACTTACAATGAGTTTTCAAGCCTACCAAACCATATATAACGTGACAGCCGGCCTTTTCTAACTTCTTTGCCCAGTTGATGTTGTTTTCTTCATCAAATCTAGCCTTTAACTCTACTAATACTGTAACCTGTTTACCGTTTTCAGCAGCATCAATAAGAGCTTTAATAATAGGAGAATTACCGGAAACTCTGTAAAGTGTTTGCTTTATAGCAAGAACTTTTGGGTCAACAGCAGAATTTTTAACAAAGTTTACTACGCAATCAAAGGATTGGTATGGATGATGAACTAAAACATCACCTTGCTTGATAACTTCGTACATATCCTTATCTACAAATTCCGGTACAGGAAGTGGAGGCATAGGAGCATCACATAATTCCGGTCTATCTACAATGCCACCTAAGGCAAAAAAATACTGTCAAATCAAGTATACCATTAGCTTTGTAAATATATTCTTCCTCAAGGTTAAGCTGATTTTTAAGGAATTTATAGCATTTTTCGTTTATTCCTTTTTCTACTTCAAGGCGTACAGGCTCGCCCCAAATTCTTTGCTTTATAGATTCTTCTATTTCTTCCAATAAATCGTGGCTATCGTCTTCGTCAATATCAAGGTCACTGTTTCTAGTTATTCTAAAGCAATAGGCATTTGAAATTGGGAAATCTACAAAAAGAGTTTTAATGTATTCCTTTACAATATCTTCAAGCATAATAATCTGTGTAGTGCCGTCTTCTGATGGCAATTTAACAAGTCTAGGAATAACATTAGGAACTTGAACTAAGGCAAAATTCTTGTTCTTTTCTGTTGTTTCTACTATAATGTTAAGACTTTTGTTTGCTAAAAGAGGAAATGGTCTACTTTGGTCAATAGCCATTGGTGTAAGAATAGGGAATACAGTTGTGTCATAATAATCCCTTACAAAGGTTTTTTGTGCCTTTGAAAGCTCTTTGTATGTTAAAATATTTATTTTTTCGCCGTCTAAGAAAGGTAAAAGACTTCTATTAAGGCAGTTATACTGTTTTTGTGCCATTTCGTGTACTCTAGCACTAATTGCTGAAAGCTGTTGCTTTACACTTAATCCGGCAGGGTCTTTAGAAACTGAACCAGCAATTTTTCTATCTATAAGACCAGAAACTCTAACCATAAAGAATTCGTCTAAGTTAGATGATGTAATGGCAAGAAACTTAAATCTTTCTATAATAGGGTTTGTCTTGTCAAAGGCTTCTTCTAAAACTCTTTCATTAAATTCCAGCCAGCTTAATTCTCTATTGTTGTAAAGCTCAGGGTTATCTAAATTTATAGTGTTCATTATAATACACCTCTTTTAATTATTGTGGCATTTAGGCCATATACTTCTCTGAACAGTTTTGATTTTGCAATAAATGCCCATTTCTCAAGATTAATATTTTTGAGGGTTGTTAAGTATATATTTAATTTGCCATTTTTCATATTTACACTTACCTGTTCGAACTTTGGTGAATGGCTAGTGTTTATGGCATTTGAAATTTGCAAAATTGCTGCTAACTTTGAAACCATTACTCTGTCTTCCTGACTAAGCTGATTGTAAATAGGGCTGTCCATACTTGGAATATTTCCGTTGTGGTAGTAGCAGACTGTAGCAATTATCAATCTTTCGTGGTCATTTATTCCTACAATATCCAAATTTGTTATAGTGTTATAGGAAAGGAGTGCGTGGTTTTTAACATTTACATATTTGCCTATATCCTGCAATATTGCAGAAACCTGTAAAAGAGTACGTTCTCGTAATTTATAACCGTGGAGTTTTTTCATTTTGTCATATATTTCAAGGGCAACAGAAGAAACTCTTGAAATGTGGTTAAGGTCTCTGCCAAATCTTTCGGCTATACTTGTGGCTGACTGTAAAGTAAATTCTTCATAGGCTTTAACAACAAAACTGGCTTCCTTAGGAAAAAGCATTTCAAACATTACGGCATCACTTAAAAGAACATTTGAAAGCAAAATGCTGTCATTTACTGTGTACTTTAAAAGTCGATTAAGGACAATAAGAGATGGAAGAAGCACTTCAACTTCCTCTTGAGGAATATCATATTCCATAGATATTGCTTCTGTACCTTTTTCCTTTGCCTTTTTGTACATTTTAGTAAAGGCTGTTCTTTCCATAATACTAAAGTCTAAACTGTTTGTAGCATTACACATAGACGCAATAGTCTGTATTTCGTTACCGGAAACTATACATTGGCTAAGCTTTTCAGGAATAGCGTCAGATAATGTTTCAAAGAAAGGTGTCAAGTATTCTCTTATTACCTGAACATAATCTTTTGGACTATCTAAAGATTCCTCAAATAGTTCATTTATTCTCAAACCACCTATTTTTAAGCTATATGTATCTACCATTTTGCTGTTTTCCATAACATAAATGTTTATGTTACCAGAACCAAGCTGAACAAAAAGGGCAGAATTTCGCTTTTCGGCAGGTAAAACAGACATAATGTGTCTATTTACAGCAGTTTTTTCGGAATTTTCGTCCAAAACTTCAATATCAACGCCTGTTTTTACCTTAATCTGGTCAAGTATGTAATCTTTGTTTTTTGCCTCACGAATAGCAGTAGTAGCTATGGCTCTGATTTCAGATACACCATATTCACTGGCAGTATTTAAAAAGCCTTTTATTACCTGACATATTTTTTCAATGGTTTCAAAAGATATTTTTCCATTGTGGAAGGATTCTCTGCCTAATGTAACAGGATAAGAAAGAGAGTCTACGGTTTTAACTTTCATATCGGACTTTTCGCCGATTTTAAGCCGTAATTCATTTGACGCAAGTTCAATAACAGCAATTTGTTTTTTCATAAGATTTTCACTCCATATCTAATAGATAACAATATTGTCGAATATTTTGACAATATTGTAAAGTCAGTTTATATATAGTTTATGTAAAAAGTGTGTAAAAAAGCACAAACTTCACCCTTGAAGTCTGTGCTTTTTCTTAATCGTCAATATTCTTAAATGCTTTAGTATTCTCGTTATATTTGTGCCTTATAATGCCTATTAATACTGTGTATACTGTGAATACAACAGGGAACAGAAGTACATTTGTAGGCTTAAGTGAAATAGTGATACTTTGGCTGTCAGTTGTTGATGTAGCAAAGGCTATAACAGCCATTACAAACATATTGCCTAAATGTGTTAAAAAGGCCTGAAAGAATGATATAACAACACCAATACAGCCTAATATGAAAGCTGGTTTGCCTTTTTCAGGGTTTTTAGAACAGCGAAGTCCGAAGAAACCGGAAGTTATAAAATATATCTTTATTGCAATAATTTCAATAACTACTATGGCAACAAGAACCCCCACAACACCGGCTATTGTGCGAACATCATTTCCTGAAATTGTTCCGGAAATATAATTGCTTATTATTTCATTAATTGCTGGATTGCCAGAGTGAGCATTATGTAACTGGTCAGAATAAAGAATGTTGTTGTTAATATGTTCTGCAATAGAAGTAGTAATTTCTGTAGAAGAACAGGTTATTATACAACATAGAAGTAAAATAGAGCATATACCAACCTTAATAACACCACTAATGATTTGCCATATTATAATTACAATAGATAAAATGTTGAGAATTTTCTGTTTCTCTTTCATAAAAATCCCCCTCTTGTTTACACTTTCTCTTTATGTTAATTATAATTCAATAAAATTCATGTAAGTAATAAATAAAAATTAGGACTAGCCAAATGACAAGCCAAATAAAGAAGTTATTCACTTTCTTTGTTTTCTAAATCCTCATTTTCCACAGTTTCTTCTGTAGTATTGTTAATAACTTCTGTATTGTTATTGTCTGATTGTGGAGAACTTTCTTTTAAAGTGTTTTCGTAGTCCTTTTTTATAATACCAAGGTTATATAGTGAAGATAATAAATACAATAGAACTTACATGTACATACAAAGCCTATGCCACTGAATAACACATACAATATTATTTTAATAGCAGAAAATACACTTATAACACAAGCCAAAACAAAAGGTACCTTTGATTTTTCAGGCTTTTTGCTGGCACGAAGTCCTAAAGCACCAGTAAATATAACAAGGAATTTTGTAAATATAGTCCACACAATAGCTATTATAAGAATTACGGCAAATACTACACTTAAAATTTTGTATGTCAGAGCCGGAAACCTTGCTCATTGAAAAGTCTTTATTTACGTTAAAGTCGGTTCCATTGTAGCTGAAGTGTATGCCTTTTTCTATGTGTTTTGAATCAGGTATAGGTTTAAAACCCTTATTATCTTGAGTGCTGTTTTCAGAAAAAGTGTCGTTATATGTATCCGGAGTTACATTTTCAACAACTGCATTATTTATAGCATCAGCAACTTCATTTGAAAGACTTATGTCCTTAGCACATACAAAAGTTAAAAGTAATAACAAAGTGAGGAACACAATCTTAAAAGCTAAAGCTACAGAGTTCCAAATAATTGTAAAGTAAGAAAGAAACTTTAATATTTTTTGATTTTTTTCCATATAAATCCCCTCATACATTAATTATATATTTTACAAGTACAGTATACTCCAAATGTAGGAAGGTGTAAAGTTTAATTACATTATAAAAATATTAAAAAAATCCTAAATTTTACCCCATTTTTCGCTGTTGTAGGAAAGTTTAACACCATATGCACAGCGAGTATAAAGCCCTAATATTATTATAGATATTACATTGAAAATGTTAATATTCTCAAAGGAGTATGCACAATAAAAACAGGACAACAGCAGACAAGTAGTTCCTAATGTAAAGGCTGGTTTATAAGAACCTCCTTTGACACACTTTATGCCAAAAGCAAAGAGAATAAAACCTATAACAGCAAAAACAAGCATAGTTACACCTAGATAGTTGTTGGCAACAGTAATCGGTAGTTCAGATGAAGTCTGGGTATTTTCAATGGTTTGTTGTGTAATGCTTACAGAATTCTCAGTTGAAGAACTTGTGGCAGTTGTAACACCAAAAAATAAAGAACTAAGGGCAACTAACACACAGCAGATGCTTAATATTAAAATAACAATAGATGTAATTTTCAGAATTGTTTTGGATTTTTTCATATAAATTTAACCTCAATATTATAAATTTAATTGTATAATAATATAAAAAGGAGATGTTGTAAATAGAAAATTGTATTCTGTTGATAAGTGAAACAAAATATTGTATAATGTTTAAAAATAATGGAGTTTTTGTATAGTACAGGAGTGAAGTAATGGAGGCTTTTGAAGTTCTTTTAAAAAATCTTAGTTCCTATGATATAAATGATGTAGCAGATATAATAGCAAAATTAGTTGTCACAATGGTGGCTGTTTCCATAGGAATAGTT
>ENA-OQHL01000709-OQHL01000709.1-human-gut-metagenome-genome-assembly--contig:-NODE-709-length-21360-cov-4.516272_pt1 | contig 21360 bp, 19 predicted proteins | sample MGYA00242565_ERZ504723 | MGnify/ENA primary metagenome ERZ504723 (study PRJEB26092, sample SAMD00036211) | human gut metagenome | host: Homo sapiens | study: EMG produced TPA metagenomics assembly of... | reverse complement strand
ATAATTTCTTTCCTGGCTGGGTCATCTTCACTTATTCTTGACATAGCCTGTGTATATATGTCTGCCGCTTTTTCCTTTGACGTAGCACTTTTAAGTTGTTTCTTTAACGACTCTCTTAATACCTGAACCTTTGCCGCCTTGGCATAAGTCACAGGGTCGTTCTTTCTTAAATACTGCATTTCATCTGCACTAAGCTTCTTACCCGACTCTAACTTACGGTACAGCTTCTGTACGAATTTCTTTTTTTACTTCTTCACTCATTCCGGTTGTCGGGTCAAATATAGAATCAACCGCTTCCTTTAACTGCAAACCTATTGATAATGTATCAAGCTTTGTATTCTCATCCTCATTTTCATTTTCGGTGTCATCTTTTCTGTACTTTTTAAAAAGATTATTGATAAGCCTTGTAGTTTTATTAGTGCTTTTGGCTTTATTATTGTTGTACAATGCCATACGGCAGCTATTTACTGCTGAGTTAATCTGTTTATCTTGTGTATTCATACTTACCTCCCTGGACATTTAAAAAAAGAATGTGCAAAGCACATTCTCGCGCCGAGTGCGGTCGCTTGCGACATACTACATCTTCGTGCGAGTGCGCATTATCGGCACATAGTGCCTTTTATGTAATAGGGAATTCTATCGGAATTACCTATTACATAAAAAAGATGGCACTTATAAAAAGTGCCATCCGTAGCGTATATTTAACATCCGTGTTATTATATATTTCATTGGTCAGCCGTATAAGCTTACGGCTTATTATTTACGAATAATATATCGTACAAAATATATAATACCTTAATATTAATACATAAAATAATTATAGCAGAATTTTTTTTAATATAGTCTTTAGCCACTCAAGATTACTTTCCAGGTAATATAATTACAAAAGAATATCTTTAAGCTCTTTAAAGCTGTCTATTACCCCAACATATAAAGAAGGTTCAACTTCACCAAAACCATACTCGGCATATATAAAGTCTATTTCAGCTTCCCTTGCCGCACTGGCATCACCTGCTGTATCACCGACATATACCGGATTGCTAAGATTATTTCTTTCTATAAGTGTTCTGTTGCTTACTGCCTTTGGTGCTCTTGTTCTGCCCCAGCACTCTGTATCACTAAAATATTTTTCAAGCTTATGTGCCTTTATAAATGCTTCAATATATCCGTCCTGACAGTTGCTTACTATATACAATGGATATTTTGTCTTAAGCTCTTTAAGTGTTGCCTCAAGCCCTGGAAATAACACTCCACCCATCTTTTCAAGATATCCATTTTCAAATTCGCACAGCTCGTCCATAAGTGCATTTCTTACTTCTTCCTTCTCATCAGGAAACAGCTTTGCCGCAATATCATACATAGGAAGTCCCATACACTGTCCCAGTTCTTCTATTATTATAGGCTCTCTTACTATCTCTTTATGTCTGTCTAATATAATATTCCACGCTTCACATATAGGCTTTGATGAGTTCCATAATGTTCCGTCAAGGTCAAATATTATGCTGTCATACTTGTTTTTTAAATCCATATTCTTCTCCATTTTAATCATCATTTCTGTTACTGCTTTGTGCACATAACGATTTTAATTCATAAGCTTAATTCATAAATTACGCATTTTCAAGACATCTGTCTAACTCTGCAAGTACTCCTTCAAGCTGTTGTTCATTAGTTATATCATATACAATAGAAAAACAATCCTTTGCAAGTGCATATTCCTTATCCTGAAGCATTAACTCTCCAACCCTGTATACAATACCGATCGTCTTAGAGTCCGGGCCCGGCTCAACATTTTCTTTATCAAACATTGCCTGCATTGTGCGGATATCATATTCTTTATCATCCTTAGTTACGCCCTTATCTTTGGCTTCCTTAAGTGCATTTTCTATATAATTAAGCTCTGAATCTGCATTATCTGTGTGGTAATAGATATTACTGTACGTGTAGCACGCCTTTGCCATATCTGTGTTGTATGATGAAAGATAATAAAAGCCCATATTTCTGTAATACCTTGCCATAGTTGCCCTTGTACAGCAAAATCTATATGCCTGCTTAGTGACATCAAGGTATCTTGACATCATATTAAGGTATTTGTAACATTCTGCAAGCCCAAGATATGAATCCAAATCAACCGGATTCCAGCATAGTGCTTTCTTATAGGCGTCTTCTGCCCTCTTGTACTTTTGAAGCTTCACGCATAAATCAGCATAAGTCCTGTAATATTCTGCAATTGGAAGCTCTGGCATAAGTATTTCTTCCTGTGGCTCAAAATAGCACGCATATATATAATATTCCATAATATGATTAGTACACAGCCATATTTTATCCGTACCTTCTGACTTTCTTACATTAAGATCATTATCCAGCATACCAGCTTTTCTTTTATCTTCGTATTCAAGCTCTATGACATCTAACACCTTCATAAGTATATCTGCCGCTTTATCATAATCTCCTGAATTAAATACTTCCTCATAATCTCCATACTGGCTCTTTAATTCATTAAGCTTTGTGTAATCCATTTTAACTTTTTCCTTTCCGGATATTATAACTTTTAGTATCTTTTCTTGTAATTCTGGCTTTTTTCTTTTCTAGATATTCTGCCACAAGGATTGCTATGCTTCTTTCCGGTACATAGACGCTTCTTGCTTCTTTATCAATAAATGCTTTATCCTGCCCATCATTCGTGGCTGCTATTATCTTAAAGCTGCTTCCCTCAACCTTTGGCAGGGCAAGATTGTGCTTTTCCCAATGCATATTATAAGCTATGTATATAAGACTTCTCGACTTATCATCTGAGTAGGAATTGCAATACATAATTCCTATCTGCCTGCAATAATTCTCCATATCAGCATACCACGCATTGCTTCCGTGATATGACATATCCGGATAGCCTAATGATTTGGAGTCACTTAATGAAAGATTTTCCCTGCTGTGAAGAATACCATATTTCTTTCTTAAGGCAATAAGCTTCTTAGTCCATTCCAATATCTGCATTGAATCATTGCTTGTTCTCCAGTTCACCCACGAAAGCTCACTGTCTATGCAATAAGGGTTATTATTTCCCTGCTGGGTGTTCATAAATTCATCTCCCGCAAGAATAAGCGGCGTACCCTGCGATAATATAACCATAACAAGAGCATTTTTAATCTGCTTAATTCTTAACTGTCTTACCTTAAGCTTTCTCGTACTGCCTTCTTCGCCGCAATTCCAGCTGAAATTATAATTCTCACCATCTCTATTATTCTCGCCATTAAGCTCGTTATGCTTGCGGTCGTAGCTCACCAGATCATACAGTGTAAAGCCATTATTACTTGCCACATAATTGATAACCGCAGCATTATATGGATTAGCACCTGCCATATTAATAAATGGCCTTAACATATCCTCATCACCTTTTAAATAACGCCTTATCGTATTCTGTGCATCATTATTACAGCTTGCCATATGCTTATATGTACCCCTGTCTGAATTCCAGCCGACAGTAATTATCTTTGTATCTGCAAGCTGTGGATCTGCTGCCAGCACATTTAGGGAATGTTCATCACAGTACAGGTGCACTCCGTCTATATGGTATTCCCTTACCCAGTACCTCACGCAGTCAAGAATATATGCCGTTTTAACACCGTCAAAGAAGAATTCCATCACAACTTCAATTCCGTTATTATGCAGGCATTTTACCATATTCTTGAATTCTGTCGTGTAATCATTATATTTACCTGCCTTTTCACTAATATTATCCTCTGCTGGTATACTGTAAGATGCCTTAGGTGCATAATAAAATGCCTTGGTATAGCCCCAGCAGTTAAGCTTTTCTGCCTTTTTAGTAACAGTATTATTATAAATGCTTCCTTTTATCACACCATATCTTAAATATTCACTGCTGTCTATGAATTGAGGAAATCTGTATGCCTCATCAAATTCATATGCCGGCATAAATTCAAGCGTAGTAATACCAAGTTCCTTAAGATATGGTATTTTCTCTACAATCCCCCTGAATGTCCCCTTTGCCTTTACCTTTGATGACCTGCTTTTTGTAAATCCACGCACATTAAGCTTATAAAAAACACAGTCATTATATGGCAGATGCAGTGGCACATCACCTTCCCAATTAAAGCTTTCAAGCTTTACCGGACTTAAATGTAATGTATTTTCTTGCTCAACTCCAAATACTTCACAGCCTGTAACCGCCTTGGCATAAGGATCAACAATATATTCATCATCAGCCTTGTAACAATACAACATTCTCTCTATATTATCATCACACACACATACAGAATATACTGTCCCCATTCTTTTTTTAACGGAATTTCCTCTTTTAATTCAAGAGTATCCCTATCAAAAAAGCATAGTTTTATATCCGTATCCGTACTACAATCATAAGCAAAATTATATCCATTTTCTATCCTGTTACACCCCATAATACAAGGGTTACCACTCTCACATCGCATAATATGCCTCCATTTCAACTGTCTTATACTTTATCATAATAATCCAGTATAATCAAATTCTGGAATAAAGCTTTCATCTGCTGTACCGCCCTCTTGTATAAAGCCGTTGACAACACCTAATTCAATGGCATAATCTACAACCTCATCATATTCTTTCTTAGTGACCCTCCTGTTAAGATTATCGTATTCCTTAATTCTGTTTATCGGTGTGTACTGGTTCATAATGCTTATGTATATGTCATCTTTATATGTATCATACAGGTACTTGATTACAGCCTTGGAGTCTTTCACACACGCAGGCAGAAGAAGATGTCTTACTATGACACCTCTCTTCATAATCTGCTCTTCAACATACCCCTCTTTTACGAGTTCATCTTCTGCTGTAAAGAATACCGGCTTACCTGTCTGTCTTATCATTTCTTCTAATGCTTTCTTCGCAGTTTCTGTATAATCTGCAGCATATGAATACTGCTGTGAAAGCCTGCTGTCCATATATTTAAAATCCGGCAGATATACATCCACTATGCCATCTAACATTCTTAATGTTTCAACATTTTCATATGCACTTGTATTGTATACAACCGGTATTCTAAGTCCTTTATTTCTTGCCTTTTCTATTGCCTTTATTATTGGAATTGTAAAATGTGTTGGCGTTACAAGATTAATATTATCAGCCTTATTATCCTGCAGACGAAGCATAACATCGCTCAGCTCATCTACAGATAATTCCTTTCCAACCTTTGCAGAAGCTATATCGTGATTCTGACAGAATACACATCTTAATGTACAGCCCGAAAAGAATATAGCACCACTTCCACGCTCTCCTGATATGCAGGGTTCTTCCCACATATGAAGTGCAGCCCTTGCCGCCATAATTTTATCATTCATAAGACAATAACCTTTATTATGTGTTCTGTCAATATTACAACGCCTTGGGCATATATTACATTTGTTATCTGGCTGTGTGCTTTGTGTCATCATAATCCTCATTTCTGCATATGTTTACTATTCTGCATATCTTTATTGTTCTTCTATTTATTCTTCTGTATATGTTCATTGTCTTCTATTATTGTTCCGCATATGTTGATTGCCTTTTATTTACTCTTCTTTGTTCATAAGCTCTTTTATCTTATTGAATGCGTGGCTTATTCCGCCTACTTCATTAATAAGCCCGGCTTTCACTGCATCTTCTCCTACAAGAATTGTTCCCAGATCCTTTGTAAGCATTTCTGTATTCATCATCATATTCTCTACTTCTTTTTCTTTTGTGTCGCTTTTTCTTGCAATAAATGAGACAATCCTTTTCTGTATGCGTTCAAAATAATCATAAGTCTGTCTTGCACCTATTATATTTCCATTCATTCTCACCGGATGTACTATCATTGTAGCTGTTGGAACAATAAATGAATAATCTGTGCTTACAGCAAGAGGAACACCTATACTGTGGGAATCTCCTATAACAAGAGATACCGTTGGCTTGTGCATTGACGCAATCATTTCGGACAATGCAAGCCCTGCACTTACATCTCCTCCGACCGTATTCATTAAAAATAATACTCCACCTATTGTATCATCATTTTCTACCGCAGCAAGCTGTGGAAGCAGATGTTCATACTTGGTTGTCTTGCTTGCAGCTGGAAGATTATCGTGTCCCTCTATTTCACCTATTATTGTAATTAGCTTAATCTTCTTTCCATTTTTATCCTCAAGCACAACCTGTCCATCTTTATTATCACTATCTTCACTCATATATGTGCTGACTCCTTTACAATATTCCTGACCTTTCATAAAAATCCTGGCCTATACAATACTATGTCAGCACACCCCAGAACACTTCTTATAAAGAATGTACTGACTTATCATCTTATAATATTGCCAATATTGTAAATATTATGCCAAATATTCTGTATCCATAAATATTTATTTTATAATTATCTGGAACCGGTCTATCTTCCTGCCTATAATGCCTGCATAACCGTCCTGTCCATTGTCTGTTTCATTGTCTGTCTGATAAGAATAATAATCCATATTCTTTCTGCTTACCCTGTAGTACGCATAATGATATCTTCCGTCTTTTAATGTTGCATATGGTGTCGCTTCATTTATAAGCAATGATGCCGGTGTATAATAATACACTTCAACCGCCTCAATCTCAGCTCCATTTCCTGCATAACCATTATAATAGTCATTAATATCTGAATTTCTGCTGTCAACATATGAAAGCCACCTGCCACCGGCATATACTCTGTATACAGCATAACCTTTATCAGTTGATAAGGTTATTCCAGTTATTCCAGTCCCCTGTATTCCTGCATAATCTTCATCATTAACTACCTCAGGAAGCCAGTAACTGCCTCTAATCTGTGCCCTGTAGATTACATTTACATTGGTATCAACATTTACTGCTTCAATTGCAGAACTTCCAGCAGCTTTATCTATACGTTCTATATTCTCTCCGTTATCGTCTGTATCTGGTCTATCTTTAAATGGTGAGCTGTAATCTGCATAAAATATATTGCCATCAAATTCGTGCCCATCTATTAAGTATGCTCCAAACTGCCACATCATACAATCCATACCAGGTTCTTCTATACCCCAGTGTGCAAGCCACATATTAAAACCTCTGGTATTCGCAAGCCGCTCCAAATTCAGTACATTTTTATAATAATTATAGTTAGCATATACGCCTGTCTTATAGCCTTCTTTATCCATAGCTTCAATAAATTGTATACAAAATCCGTTAAAAGCTCACCATCTTTGTATACATCAAGTCCATTACTCTCCTTGTATCCGTCTGCATCTTCCATATCAAACCATACGCCACGGACAGGACTTCGCCCCTGCAACATTCTTAGTGTATGATTAATCTCCGATGTCACTTCATCACTTGTAAGTGCATAACTGTATATATACACACCATAAGGTATTCCAAGCCGCTCACATTCATTCATATTACGGATTGCCTGCTTATCATCTTGTCCTTCAATATCATTACCATAACCAATTCTTATTATGACACCTTCTATATGCTCCTCTATCCTGTTCCAGTCTATTAGACCATCGTGACTACTCACATCTATCACAACTGCACTTACGTTAAACACGCTTATGGTAATCATTATTATACTAAGAACAAGCGATACAACAATAGCTGTTAAATGTGTACTTCTGCCCTGTGCTTTATTATTGTCCTTCTTGCTATGTGTAAATTTCGGACTTTTTATCATAAGACATACCACCTCCTTTATATACATATAAAGGATATACCTTGTGTAAGAATACATCTTTAAGCAAGATATATCCTTAATATATGTTATTCTAAAAGGAAGGCTTCGTGCCTGTTAATCAGTCTATATATTCTCTGTTAATTCCACTCTTCATCTCAAGCAGCTTCTCAAAGACTTCTTTATTATCAAGTACAATTATACACAGCTTATCTCTTGCTCTTGTAACCCCCTGATACAGAAGCTTTTCTAATATATCATCATTATTGTCTTCTACATCAGCAACTAATTCCCCGTACTCGTTATAACGGAATTTGCCATCTATAACTGTAAGCACCTTATCGAATTCTTTTCCTATATAACGGTAGGCATTGAACTGCCTTGTCTTATATCTTTCATTCATATCTTTATATGACTTCTCATAATCTATGTAAATGTACTGCTTTGCCCTATAATATGCTTTAAGTTTTTTAAATTCATTAATACTGTTGGCATAGGCAATTGTTACACAATCATACTCATAGCCCCTGCCGTGCTTGGTAAGATCGAATAAATTACGCACAAATTCCGCAAGTTCTGGATTGGTTCTTATCTTATCTGAAAGAAAATATTTCTCTTCTGATAATTCTTCTATCCTTTTGTCCATTGCCCTTAACTGTTCGTGCCTTGATAATACCTGGTCACAGTCATAGAACATAATAATCCTGCCGGAATTACATTCCTTAAGCCACTCAAACTGGTCATCGTGCATTCGCTGTGTTTCATCTACAAGCACATAATCATAATCTTTGATATTATCTTCGTTGACAAATTCTTTAGAGGTTATTATTGTCGTGTTACTGATGGTATTCTGCAATATATCTATATTAGGTGTCCTTCTGCCAAAGTGTATTATACATTTAGATAGTTCTTTTGGAAGCTTACGCACTGTATCATACAGAAGAAGTGTCTTTCCTGTTCCAGCTTCACCCTTTATTGAATAATATCTTACTTCACTATTATTAATAAGGCTGTTAAGGAACTTCCTGCTCATAGCCTCCTGCTGGTTCGTAAGAAAATACTGGTGTCTTGCAAACCTTTCTGGTGCATTAACTGGCGATATAAGATAGTCTTTAGCTTTGAACAGACTTTCGATATTGTATTTCATACACTTCTTTATCATTCTTATATCAGCCACAAGCTCTGTAAAATCAGCCATAACAAGTGTATATGTACCATCACTAAGTTCTAATCTATATAATGTATTGGTATTTAGAATAAATGTATACGAATATATATTAGTAGTTACTGGACTAAGGTAATATCTGTTTCTTACAAGCTGCTGCTTTATTCTGTCCTCTCCTACATCTTCACTTTTAAGCTCTATATTAAGAATACATTTTCTGTTAGATGAAATCCTTAATAAATCAAATTCCTTGCTTATATGTGCAATCGTATATGAATAGAAATAGTTATCCAGATCCTCTAACCTTGCACCAGCTTTAATCAATTCCCTTACAAGAATAATAAGCGACTCTTTCTCTCTTATCCTTGTCCTCTGAAAATCTTTTCTCCCCGACAAAATATATTCATACTCAGCAAAATCCTCATTATCACTAACTCTTGTGAGATTATAAATATTAATCGAGTTCATACACTCACCTGCCTTTATAGTAAAATAGAGCATACTATACTTTATAATATGTATGCTCTATCAACTCCGGCACATAGTATATATTAACACTCTCCAATATCCAATAATTATATAACTATCGCGATATTGTAATAGCAATATTAATATTAACACTATATTACGCCGCTATATATTCTACTGTCTGTATCCGTTAGGATTATGGCTCTGCCAGTTCCAACTGTCTTTACACATATCTTCAAGTGTCTTCTTAGCTTCCCAGCCTAGAACCTTAGCCGCTTTAGAGGCATCAGCCCACGAATCAGGTAAATCTCCCGGTCTTCTGTCACCAATCACATAATTAATCTTAACACCTGTTGAACTTTCAAACGCATTAACTATCTCAAGTACACTGTAAGGAGTTCCCGTTCCTAAGTTAAATATCTCAACACCCTTATGTGACTGTGCATATTCAACAGCCTTAAGATGTCCGCAGGCAAGATCTACAACGTGTATATAATCTCTTCTACAAGTACCATCTGGTGTATCGTAATCTCCGCCAAATATTGTAAGCTGCTCTCTTCTTCCTGCCGCAACCTGTGATACATAAGGCATAAGATTATTAGGAATTCCCTGTGGGTCTTCTCCAATCTTACCTGATGGATGTGCTCCAATTGGATTGAAATAACGAAGAAGTATAACTGTAAGCTCTGAATCTGCATTAGCACAATCTGTAAGAATCTGCTCCATCATAGCCTTAGTCCATCCATATGGATTAGAGCATGCACCTCTTGGCATAGTTTCAACATATGGAGGCTTCTGTTCTCCATATACTGTCGCTGAAGATGAGAATACAATCTTCTTAACTCCTGCTTCTTTCATACACTCAAGAAGTGTAAGTGTTGTATCAATATTGTTACGGTAATACTTGGATGGAAGTCTTGTTGACTCACCAACTGCCTTAAGTCCAGCAAAATGTATTACACAATCAATCTTATTATCAGCAAATATCTTAGTCATAGCTTCTTTGTCTTTAACATCAGCCTCATAAGATACAATACTTTTTCCAGTTATCTCTTCCACTCTCTTTATAGATTCAGGACAACTGTTACTGTAATCATCAACTATAACAACATCATGTCCTGCATTAAGTAATTCAACTGCTGTATGTGAACCTATATATCCAGCTCCACCTGCTAATAAAACAACCATATGTACCTCCCAATCTTTCTTTATAATTATTATAACATACCTAAGCCAGTAATCAATGTCAAGAAACAACTATATATGTATTTTTTACTGTTTCTAATGCTTCTTTAAATATCTTTCTTTGAAGCAGCCTTGTATTATCCTCAAACTGCTCTTTCAGTTCATCTGCCTTATTAATATCTCCCAGCCTGACATACATATTATAATCAACTGCAATATTATAACATTCTACAAACGTATAATAATCCTTCTCATCTTCAGATATACTTTTACCAATCCCCTTATTATAATTAACCTTCTTAGAAAGTCCCGCATAATCTTTTTCTATAAAATCATTAAACAGACTCTCTTCTTCATATCCGGCATATCTTCCCTTGACTCTATATATCTCGGCTGCTGTATCTGCTATCGGAGCAATGGATATTATGAGCAATATTGCAGATATAATATATAACAACACAAATGGATTAAACTTTTTCTTTCGCATTATCCGTATATCCTCCTTGTTAGAAGTGTAAGCACCTCTGTCTGATTCATATCCGGCAATTTCGCAATATCGTCATCTGTGAAATCGCAGTAAGCTTTGATAAATAAGTGCGCCTTATCAAGTATATTCTCTGCATAAGACTGACTTTCTTTACTTCTGCTCGTATCAAAAGAAACCAGCCTGTTCATGGTGTCCTCTAAATCCACTATTGATCTTGCAGCTCTGTTAAGACTATCGTCCCACGAATAAGATGATGAATCGCCTTCTGCTTCTTTTATCCCACATATTGCCCTTCTTATTTCAAGATAATCATATAAAATGCTATAGAAGCTGCTCCAGCCATATTTATAATCATCTGTTATAATAATACGGTCTGCCGTTTCATACAGCTCATAAAGTGTTCCATAATCTTCATTATCAAGCAGCTCTCTAAGCTGTATCTGAATTTCATCATTATGTTCTTTGTTATACTTTTTGTTGGAATTCTCCGCCAATCTATATCCCAGCATTGAATTATTAGCTATAAGAGCTGCTGCAAGAACTATTGCAGATAACATAACAACCGCAATTGGTGTTATATTCTTCACAAACCACTTACTATTGCTTATTACTTTGCTTCTGGTTCTATTAAACTTCTTGTCATAGTTCTCCATATCATTGACATGCTTTAAAGCCTGCTCATTAGGAGAACCACAATTAGGACAGAACTTTTGATTAAGCTGAAGCGGCGCACCACAATTATTACATTTCATCTTCTACTCCATTCTTCATAATACTTATCTTCATATGATTGTCCAAGCTTATAATCATAATAACCATCTGGATATAATTCATCTATCTGCTGCCTTATATCATCTTCTGATAATCCAGCATAATTAACCAGGTAGTCTCTGGCATTCTCTACCCACATATCTATTATCTGTCTGTCCTCTTTAGAACAAGTCATATAATTTCTATTAGCATATGAGCCTTTATTTTCTTTCATATTTACAAGGTCAAGAGCATGCCTATAGCCATTCTTAAACTGGTATTCCATTACCTCTGCTTTATCCTGTCCTTTAACATTCTCGTATACCTTTGAAAAAGCATCATAATACCAGTCATATAGCTGTATAAAATTATAATGTTCCCAGCTTGCCATAAGGCTTGTATTCCCATCATAATTTCTTATTATATCTCTGGCTTCTGAATATCTTTGAAGTGTATACAATTCATCAAGTTTAGCAGAATTGTCATCGTACCAATCCATAGCTTTATGAATCTCATTACGTTCTTTTCTTGAATCGTTATACTGCTTATAATCAAAACGTCCTATAGCTACTCCTATTACTAAAGCAGCAGCCGTTCCAATCAATACATATCCTATACTTTGGGCTATGCTTAATAAAGCATATCTTCTTACATTCTTATCAAGATTATCCATATCACTGTTAATCTTGTATAAGTCATTCATATATTTCTTCTCTGAGGCTTCATACTGCATAGCACCACAATACGGGCACTTCGTATCCTTACTGCTTATATCAGCTCCGCAATTACTACATATCATATATATCTCCCCTTATATTAGAATAATGTCAGCTGGGTATAGGTTAATTCTGAATTAATATTCTGTATAAATTCTTCTAATTGCTGTGTGTTAGATAAAACACTTACATTTTTACTTTGTTCTAAGTATTCATTACCCGATGAACACTTAACAAGTCTATGACTATAACAAGCTATTCTTTTAAATTGTTCATCTGCATACTTAACAGTGTGCATTGTTCCACTGTTCATCTCTGCCTCAACAACTAATACACCTTGGCATATTCCACTTTGCAATCTATCTCTTTTTACATATTGGTATTTGTTTAGTGGTGTTCCAACATTATATTCGCTTATAAGACATCCGCCATTCTGAACTATCCTATCTGCTAAACTTCGATTAGACTTGGGCTGTATATTATCTAAACCACACGGCAATAAAACAATACATCTACCCCCATTATCTAAAGCACCTCTTAAAGCTTCTGTATCGCACCCTAATGCCAGACCATTCACAACATTTATATTATTTTTTGCAAGAAATGCACCTGTTTCATATGCAATTCTCAATCCATTTTCTGAGGCTTTTCTAGTTCCAATTACTGCAATATTTTTATATTTATTAATACATTCTATTGAACCATTATAATATAATATTGATGGCTTATCATTAATATTTTTTAAACCCTTAGGATATTTATTACTTTCTATTGTACAATTCTCTACAATCATATCTTCTATACTGCCTTTCCTAAAGCAAACATTTTAACTGTCTTTGCGCCTTTTTCCATCAATATTTCCCTACAGGCATATAATGAATTCCCTGTTGTTGTCACATCATCCATAAGTAGTATAATATCTCCATTGACATTTATACTATCTACTGTTGATATTGTCTTCATATGTACTTGTCTATCTCTGCATCCACCATATGCAAGCTTATCAATACTCTTTGTTCTCTGCAAATAATACACTTTATTCTTACGTCCATCAGCCGCAAGCATTTCACCTAACATACCTATTCCACTTTCCTTCTTATCAGCATCACTGGATGGAACCACACATATAGTTACATCTTTACATATCTCTTCATTAATTAAATTATAGAAATACTTCACCGCCGACTGTTTTCCTTCTTTCAAATCAAGTATTCTGCCACTAAAAACATCAAAGTACGGATTCTTAATTCTGAGTTCCTTATTTTGCCAATATTTATGATAATTACTATATACTATTATATCATCAATTTCATCCCATTCTTTATTAACAAATATCATATGCTGTCCTCCAAATTCATAGCAAACTCACCAAACAATACATTTTATATTTATAATATATCAGTTTTTTGTGTATTTGTCAAACAAACGTTCTTTACTTTTATATCAGCTTAACATAATAAATGAGGCCTCCCTATTATACGGAAGCCTCATTTAATATATGTACAGATAGAAACCTTTTAAAATTCTATTCCATTAACCTTAAGTAATTCCCTTGCACTTTCAAGTGAATCCTTACCTGTCTTATTCTTAATAGGTGCAAATTCGTAATTACGTTCAACTTCATATGGAACACAATTGTCCATCATCTCAACCATATCAAGAACAAGCTTTTCAAACTTATAGCCGTTAGGTGTTTCTGGCTTAACAAGGTTATCATTCTCATCTATATAAGGTATCTTCTTTTCTACTATATGTAATGGAAGCTTTCTGTTAGCTATCTCAACAAGCTTGTTAAAACTGAATAAATAATTAAGAATAACTCCAAATCCATATGTAAGCTCGCCATCTTCTCTTCTCATATTGGCCAGTTCTTCTGACATCTCATAATACTCAATAATTGAAGGATGTCCGTTCACCTTACACATTACACCAACCTTCTCGTCTGGTGCACATTTTCTAACAACCTTTGAACCACAATCTGCACCTGAAAGTATTGTTGCACCTACAAATGATGGGTCTGCAATTCTCTGTAAAATATTATCTACTGCAAATACATTTACCAATTCAATGCCCTTGCTTTCCATATCCTTATCAAGTCCTGCATCAATAAGTGATGTAAACCAGCCGCCATTGCCATTAGGTGACATTGCAAGACTGTCAGTGCTTTCCATATAAAGCTTACCATTATAATCAACAGATGGTGCCATACTCTGAATAAAGAACTTAACATAGTCTTTATCATATCCAAAGAAGTTGTGTTCTTCAAAAAATGCTACTGTATCATTATTGTTCTTATCACTTGTCATAATATAAAGTGGCACATATGCACCTGACTGGTTAACTACATCTAATAAGTTATTAATCAACTGCTCGAAAAGGAATAAATCCTTATTAATACCTACATTAAGGGTTCCCTTTGGCTTATCAAGTCCAAGTCTTGTACCCTGTCCACCTGCAAGTAATACTGCGGCAACCTTGCCAGCCTTGATAGCCTCTATACCTTTAGCAGTATATTTATCCTTATTAGCTTTAATATCCTTTATCTCAACAGCTTCCAAAGGCTCTACTTTTCTATCAGATGAATTGTCCTCTGCTTTGTGATTAATGCTTTCAACAACACTCCAGTCTATGCTTGCAACCTGTGCAATAAGCTTCTTAGCCGAAGCTTCATCAAGAGCCTCAAGTCTTTTAATTACATGCTCCTGATTGTGTTCTTTTAACGCATTAATTGCTTCCTGCTTATTCATTGTAATTCTCCTCATATATTATCAAATGTTATTCTTGCTGATTATACAACTTTTTATAATGTAAAGCAAATAAACATTAAATCCTGTATGCCCATCCATTTACAATGTTATATCTTATACCATTATATACATATAAACCATTCTTTGAAAAATCCACTTTTCCATTCTCAATATAGAATTCTCCGTTCTCATTACTGGCTACTCCTGTAAAGTCAAAATTCACTTTACCGCCTTCTATTCGCCACCAGCCATTTTCATTATTGGCTATTCCTGTGTAATCAAAGTTGACTTTGCCCCCTTCGATTTTCCACCAGCCGTTTTCATTCTCAGCTACCCCGTAATAATCGAAGTTGACTTTGCCGCCTTCTATTCGCCACCAGCCATTCTCATTCTCGGCTACTCCTGTATAATCAAAGTTGACTTTGCCCCCTTCGATTTTCCACCAGCCGTTTTCATTCTCAGCTATTCCGTTATAATCGAAGTTAACTTTGCCGCCCTCAATTCGCCACCAGCCATTCTCGTTCTCGGCTACTCCAGTGTAATTGAAATTAACTTTACCATTCTCGATTCGCCACCAGCCATTTTCATTAGGTCTTATACCTGTATAGTCATATCTTACTTTTCCATTTTCTACATATAACCAGTCTTTTCCATCATATGTAACATTGGTATATGAAGTATCCACTACTCCGTTTATTACATAATAATTATTCCCTGCATAGCTTACAAAGCCTGTATATGTCTTATCTGCCTGTCCATTATTAAAATATGTAAGCGTTCCATTAACATCTCTTAAACCAGTGTATGTATCTTTCTGCTTTACTGTTACTGTACAGCCCGCTGTCTTTCCATTACTGCTTGTTGCTGTGATTACTGCTGTTCCAGCTTTCTTCGCCGTTACCTTTCCATTACTGTCCACAGCTGCTACTGCCTCGTTACTACTGCTCCACTTTACTGTCTTATCACCAGTTGCATTTGATGGTGTTATTGTAGCTGTTAATGTCTCGCTCTCACCTTCTGTCAATGTTGTTGCACTCTTATTAAGGCTTACTTTTTCAACATCCACAGTTGTTGTTTCATTGTCTGTAAATGCCTTAATAATAAAGTTACCACCATATGATTTATTACTAAAATCATTCCAACCATTATAAGGACTATTTATAAAGCTCTGATTAGCCTTGACTGATGCTGTACACCAATATCCTGCCTTACCAGACTGCATACTGCGTTCATATGCTAAATATGCTGTCTTACCTGAATTACTATTAACTTCTACAACAACTGAGAACTTTTTCCCTTCATTAATATTCACAGAACTGTCAAGCACAACTGTATACATTCCGTCATATGTTGTAACACCGCTTTTCTGTGCCGCAAGCGTTCCACTTTCTGGATTAGTATCATCTGACAGATTAGTATATACACTAACTGTATAATTAAGATTAGTAGAACTTCCTGTCATAAATGAAACAGCCTTAATATTCTCGCTTCCACCCAGATTGGCTTTGGCTTCAAATATATTAGAATATTTATTAGAACCTGTGTATCCCATATATCCATAAAGCATCGCACCATCATACTGATAATTATTATTATAATTATCTGAAAGCTCTGCCTCAAGTGTATACCCTACTGAATATATAGATTTATCATAGTAAGATAAGTAAAAATATCCATCTTTACCATATTCACTGCCCCAGCTATTTCTTACTATCCACGCACCATTACCTTCCGGTTTAGTTGCAAAATTATCTGATGAATAATCATCATCCCAGCCTACAATATTCACCGCATGATTGGTTGTGTAGCCTTCTGGACAATAATATGCTGCTGTTAAACTATTATAATACTGCGTACTCCAATCACTACTCTGATCTGACCAGTACGATATGGATACAGCACCATAATCCATAACTGCTTTCTTAACATCCTCCTTACTTGTCGTGTTCACTCTGTAAAAATTCTGGACGTGTGCAACATCCTTTCCATATGCAAGTGAATCGTCCAATTGATTATTTTCAACCTGTCTTACATACTCTGTTGTGTAAGGAACAACATTCTCATTAACGGCACCTTCCCAATCAAGAAGTGAATTAGCTGCCATCTCTACATTACCACCATACTGCATAACTGAACCATATGATGTATCAAACTTGTTAATATCTCCTTCAAGTCCACCCAATGGGTCATTAACGCAATTATATGTATAATTTACAAGATGTAATTCCGATAAATCTATATCATTAGATACAAGATTTTTCTTTATAAGATTAGTTTCTATCAATGATATCGTAGAAAAAGCCCAACATACGCCATAACTCCCCTGATCTCTTACATCAGGAAGATTAGCAGTTTTATATGTGCTTGGATATGCAGCTGCCTTTGTAATCTCTGTTCCATCTATATAAGAATAATTATCATTAAGGACATCTGGTATTATCTGATATTCTCCATCTAATTCCCTATAACCTGTTGCATGATAATTTTCATTCATATATGCTGTTTCATTCTGATAATTCAGATACGCATCTTTGCTGTCATTATCAGCAGCAAATGTTAATGCTGATGATGTGACAATCATATTAACCGCAAGAATACCCGCTAATATTTTACTTACATATTTCTTGTTCATATTGTACCTCTTTTCTTTTATACTCTGTATGCCCGTCCATTTACTATGTTATATCTTACACCATTGTATACATATGAGCCATTATTATCTGTTGTTAATGCTATGTCATAAGAATCATCGGCTGAATAGTGTATATTCTGCCATTTACTGCCATTCCACTTATCAACCCTTACATAATCAGCATAATGACGTGTTGACACAGCTAACTCCTGTACTCCACTGCCCGACACCTGTTGTGCCGGTGTGATGCTTACTGTCCCAAATATAAGCATAATACTTAGTGCTGTTGAACAATTCTTTTAATATTGCTATCAGCCATATAATTCCTCCGTTTCTATTTTTTAATTTTCATATAATTGTCTTATGTAACAATATTAATTTCCACCAAATTTTATTAAATCAATATCTTTATGTAAAATTCTTATACTTTTATTCACGTATACAGGTAAGTCTAATCTTATATACAGTATATTATATACGAGAGTATAAGTAAACAAAAACTGGTCTATGTACTGACTTTTAATAACCAGCATTTCCACTAAATATTCAGTAAAAATGCTGATTATTAAAAATAAGTTAACATAAACCAGTTTATAATCTATTTATTCAAAATTCTTTTATCTTGTTCCATATGCAATATTAACATCACAACCACCTGCTATACCAGGAACACTCGCTGTACTTGTGTACTGCCATATTCTGTACTTATAACCGATATCTGGCACATCGTCACCTTCATGCCATAATTCGCCTGTTTCATAATAATCATTCCAGTACCATGCAAGCCATATATCATAGTTTGATGATAACTTATCTGTATCAACATAGTTAAGATAATCATACTTGTTAATGTATATCATTGGGTCATACCCCCTGCTCTTAACAGTATCACAAAATGCTATGCTCATAGCAGTACGAAGCTCACTATTGCTGCGTAAATCTTCTGTTCTATAACCTGATGTTGTCTCCCAGTCAAATACAACAGGATATGTAATATTATAACCTGCAATTAAATCGCAAATATAGTTAGCTTCTTCAACAGCTTCTTCAACTGACATAGATTGTGAAAAGAAATATGCTCCAACCTGCATTCCAGCTGCAAGTGCTCCCTGTATGTTCTCCTCATAATATGAATCAGTGTATAAGTTACCATCAGCACCTGTAGATCTTCCTGCAACCTTAACCATAGCGAACTTATAACCTGCATTAGCTACTTCTGCCCAGTTAATTACACCTTCGCTATTATCATTATTGTGGTGTGACACATCTACACCCATAATCTTTTCAGATATATTGTCTTTAGATACAACCCAGCCTTCTCTTACACTATACATATAATCATCCTGATTAATTGTTCCTGTATAACTAAAATCAACCTTGCCATCTTTTATAAAGAACTCACCATTCTCATTCGCTGCAATACCTGTAAATTTAAAATTGACTATACCTGACTCTATTCTCCACCAGCCATTGATATTCTCTCTTATTCCTGTGTAATCATATCTGACTTTGCTGTTCTCTATATATACCCAGTCAGCACCATCTTGTATTACATCTGTATAATCAAAATTAACTCGTCCATTTACTATATAAAAGCGGCCATTTTCATTATCTGCCAATCCATTATAATTAAAATTAACCTTACCGCCTTCTATTCGCCACCAGCCATTCTCATTCTCAGCTATTCCTGTATAACTATAATCGACTTTACCGTTATTAATATATAACCATTCGCCATTATTATCTTCTATACTGTTATAATCATATCTGACTTTGCTCTCTATGAGATAAACTAAATCATTGCCATCCTGCATAAATCCAGTATAATCAAAATTAACCCTGCCATCTTCTATATAAAAACGACCATTTTCATTATCTGCCAATCCTGTATAATCAAAATTGACTACTCCATTCTCAACTCTCCACCAGCCATTTTCATTCTCTGCTATTCCTGTATAACTATAATCAACTACTCCATTTTTTATGTATAACCATTCATTATAATACTGTTTTATTCCTGTGTAATCATATCTGACTTTACTATTTTCTACATATACAAGATTTCCTCCATCCTGTATTATTCCTGTAAAATCAAAATTAACCTTGCCATCTTCTATATAAAAGCGGCCATTCTCATTGTCTGCTAAACCAGTATAATTAAAATTAACTACACCATTCTCTATTCTCCACCAGCCATTACAATTATCTCTTATGCCAGTGTAATCATACTGAACAACGCCATTCTTAACGTATACCCATTCATTCCCCTGCTCTATAATGTCTGAATTTTCATCATATGCAAAAGCATTGATATTACATAACAACATTAAACCACAGGCAAGCCCTACACCAATTAATAATTTTTTCAAAATAAAACCTCCTTAGCAAAAATATATATAGTATTTAACAACCCTTAAAACAAAAATTTATACAACCATCTTTTTTATAAATGGAATCTTTTTTATGATTATTGTTAATACAATACATATAAATGTAATAATTATCGTTTTTAAACTATTGGCTATAGTAGAATAATATTCAATCCCTATACCAGAATATAAATACTTATCAAACACAGCTAATATTATATAATGCATATAATAAATTCCCATCGTTGATTGTCCTATTAATTTACCAAGCCCTAGCTTTATATCACAATAGAAATCGAAGCAAAGATAAAGTCCTACCGACATTATTAATGTTGATATTCTATTATAACCATTGGAAATATAAATATTATTCCACCTAAACGAACCAGTTTCCTTATACTTAACAATAAATAACAACATAAATCCAATAACAAATAATATTATTGGCATATTCTTTTTAATTTTAATATGTATCATTTCCCTATATTCTAAAAGAAAAGCACCTAGAACAAAATAGAAAATCATATACGGATAATTTAAATACGGTGTCAGGTAAGCAGCATCATATATAGAAAAATTAATATAATGTGTTACAATCATATTCATTGTTGGAATAAATATACCTGAAACTCCCGTTACCACCATTATGTTAAGCATATATTTTTTTCCACCATTCATTAATAAGAACCATATGACTAGGATATATCATATATGTAACCAGATAGGCCTTCATATACCAAAACACGTCCATATTAATTCCATTAACATCCGACATAAAGAATATTCCTGCTATTATATCTTTACCTGTATATATATTTCCATTCATTACAATATAAATTAGAATATATACTATTCTCCATAAAATTATAACAACATATAACGTAATTAATCTTTTTATATATTTCTTCCAATCAAAATCAGACTTCTTCCTGCACAACAATCCCCCTGTAATCATCATAAAGCAAGGTACTGCTGCCCACGCTAATGTCATAATAGCATTACCAACTACTGAACTACCTGATAATAACGTATAATGGCAAAATACAACTAATAATATGCAGATTCCTTTTAAATTATCCATATATAGCAGTCTGCTATTCATATCCACCTCCAAATTATAGAACGTATTTAAACATTTGACAACCTAGTATTCTTAAATATTCTTTATCTAA
>ENA-OQHL01000708-OQHL01000708.1-human-gut-metagenome-genome-assembly--contig:-NODE-708-length-21360-cov-5.713889_pt1 | contig 21360 bp, 18 predicted proteins | sample MGYA00242565_ERZ504723 | MGnify/ENA primary metagenome ERZ504723 (study PRJEB26092, sample SAMD00036211) | human gut metagenome | host: Homo sapiens | study: EMG produced TPA metagenomics assembly of... | reverse complement strand
ATCAGGAGAAATGGAAACCTGATTCTGGATTCTTACAAATGGGGAGTGACTACAACGCAGTCTTATTTCCCAAAAGTAATACAAAGATTTCAGTCAGGATGAAACGATCGTTGAATGGCTGACTCAGTATTCTGAAGATAAAGATGCAACATTTGTCCGTGGATTCCTTGGACGTATGTTATTCTCTGGAGAAGATGCATTAAAGAAAGTTGGTGTTTTATCTGGAGGAGAGAAAGTTCGTTGTATGCTATCTAAATTAATGATCAGCGGAGCCAACATCTTACTTCTTGATGAGCCTACCAACCACTTAGATATGGAATCTATCACTGCTTTAAATGAAGCATTAAAAGATTTCACTGGTGCATTATTGTTTACTTCTCAGGATCATCAGTTTGTACAGACAACAGCTAATCGTATCATGGAAATCACTCCGAATGGTCTGATTGACAAAGAATGTACTTACGACGAATATCTGGAAAATGACGAAGCTGCCAGAAAACGTCAGATTGTTGAGATTGAAGAAGACGACGAATAATTTCATAGTTCTAAACAAAAACACAGAGATTTTATCACCAATCTCTGTGTTTTTATTCTTATTTAATTTTCCTGATCGTAAGTATCTAAGAACGAATGTTTTACTCCATCTTTCTTATATGCAATAATCGTCTTTAAATTGACATTTTCTACACTCTTGAAAATATTGGACTCTACATACGGATTGATCTCTTTCATCTTCGCGATCAACTGTTTTGTCTCCATTCTCTTGGATTTCGTAACACCGTCTGGATTACATGTTGTACAAGTATCTGTAAACTTACATGCACACTGGATAAAATGTAATCCATTGTAATCTCTCCAATGCTTTATATCATCCTCTCGGATCAGATACATCGGACGGATTAGTTCCATTCCTTCAAAGTTTGTACTGTGAAGTTTTGGCATCATCGTCTGTACCTGTGCTCCATAAAGCATTCCCATAAGGATCGTCTCAATGACATCATCATAGTGATGTCCCAACGCAATCTTATTGCATCCAAGCTCTTTAGCCTTGCTGTATAAATATCCACGACGCATTCTTGCACACAGATAACATGGCGATTTCTCAATCTCATAAACAGCATCAAAAATATCAGATTCAAAGACTGTGATCGGAATATCTAATAATTTAGCATTATTCTCTATGATCTGTCGATTCATTTCATTATATCCTGGATCCATGACTAAAAATACAAGATCAAAATGGAATTTGTTATGGCGTTTTAATTCCTGAAATAATTTCGCCATCAACATGGAATCTTTTCCCCCAGAGATACAGATAGCGATCTTATCATTCTCCTGCACTAGATCATATGTCTTGATCGCTTTTACAAACTTGGAGAATATCTGTTTGTGAAACTTCTTACGGATGCTCTTTTCAATCTCCTGTGTTCTTGTCAGTTCTTTTTTCTTGCCTTTTCCTTCGGCTTCTTTGTTATTTTGCTCTGTTTTCTGATCGTTTTCCTGTTCTTCTTTCATCAAGGATAACAACCATCCTGTGTATCCGCCTTCCAAACTAAGGACATCGATTCCTTCTTCCGCTAATTTCTCTGCTGCCTCCTTGCTGAAAATTCCCTTGGTACAATATAAAATAACTTTCTTACCCTGATCAATATATTCCTTTGCCTGTGTTCCAAGCTCATCTTCACCTGCTGCCACAACAGCTCCAGGGATCATTCCATAAGATGTGTTTGATTCATCTCTCATATCAAGAAGCTGATAACTCCCTTTTTCTAACTGTTTTAATTCTTTATATGAAATATTAATATTGCTCATGCTTTCAACCTTTCTTTCGTATCCTACTATATTTGTAGGGTTCCGTTTATTTATTATAGAGAGAAAGCTTTCAAAATACAAGAGTAAATCTTTATTTTGCATCAGTTGTTGTATACATTGTTGATCATAAATCCATAACCACTCCATTCGATTGGAATGTATGTCTGTTTTTTATTTTGTATCACATAAATACCTATTCTGCCCGAAATCTGAGAATAAGATTCCTTTGCTGACTTTGCTTTTTGGTATTGTTCCGTTACATTGACATTGCCCATCAAACGCTTCTTCAAATTATACTCTGACTGTTTCAGATTCAGATAAGACAAAAATCCAGCCGGAATATCTTCCAAATGATCTGCGATATCTTTCCAATCTTTTGTGTAATCATAAGAGTACACATCAATCGCTAAAATCTGATCCGTATACGCATCCATAATAAGATTCACTATTTCATCCTCCGACGATTCTGGTGATAATGTAATATACCATACCAGAAGATTTTTGACATTCGAAATATTAGATACGGAACCTTCATCGATCATATCATCCTTTTTCTTGATATAAGTGTATAATTTTTTATATGTAATCTTCCAGTCTTCATCTACCCGATAAGCGATTTTCATTTTTTTTTAATAATAGATTCGTCTGTTTTTTTGCAGTTTTTTCTACATCTCTTCCATCCACAGTTCTTGATGAAGGTCTTACTGCTACACTCAAAATATGATTATTGATGATCTTTAATTTTTCCAGAGTTGTCTGAGTAGCCTCTACCGAAATCTCTACTGGATTTAAGGATAGATCCTCACTCTGCCCAAACGTTTTTTTGTCCACCAGAGCTGCCTGAATATTTGGTAAAAAGTAAAACAAGACCACAAGTAATAAAGCCGCCACAACAAGAAGAGAATTCCTAATTTGGTTTTTTTCATAAGCTTCCTCCTCCAATTGTTATGATCACAGTTGTTCCTTTCCCTTGCTGACTGATAAATCGCATCTCTCCTTGATGGATCCTCACGATTTCTTTACATATAGCAAGCCCTAAACCTACTCCACCTTGTTTTCTTGACCTTGACTTATCTATACGGTAAAACGCTTCCGTGATCTTACTTATCTCATCCTTTGGCATTCCGCATCCAGTATCCGAAATATAAATCTTGGCTCCTTCTTGTGTTGCTCGATCCTCAACTGTTAATATTCCACCAGAATTCATTGATTTTAATGCATTATCGATCAAATTTAATATTAATGATTTCAATAAATCCGGCTCCATCTTACAAATTGCTTTTTTTAAATTTAAATTCACAAGAATATCTTGTTCTTTTAAACGATACTGCATGGATGTAACTGCTTCTTGAATCATTGGCTCTAAATCTTGTTTTTTCATCTGAAACTGTTGATTTTTCAAAACAAGAAGTTTCATTAATTTTAATGATAAATTCTGTAATCGTTTTCCTTCTGAATAAATATACCCACATGCTTCTTTTTGCTCTTCTTTCGAAAGAGCTTCCATCCGCATCAGATCTGCATACCCTATGATCGATGTAAGTGGTGTCTTCATTTCATGAGCAAAACTTCCCATAAATTCTTCCTGGTTTTTTAACAATTGATCCAATTTCATTAACTTTTCTATCAATTGTTCTGTCATATAATTAAAATTGACTGAAAGTTCTCCAATTTCATCTTCTGTATGCACTGGAACCCTGACAGAATAATCACCATCTGCAATCTGCTTCGAAACATGCGACAATTTCTGTAATGGTCTTGTAAGGATCATTGCCAGAAAATAGGATACTACAATCTCAATTCCTATTACTAATACAAAAATCTTACGAAAACTTACCAACTGCTGATGCCTTGTCGCATATACTTCTGAAAATATCATATGCTCCCTGAAAAACCCAAATAGTTTCCTTTCCTAAGAAATCTTAACTAGTAATTTGATAATATACTTTATTTTTATTTTGGAATACTACCGCTTTTCCCTGTTTCGTTGAAAAACCATTGCTTCTCCTAAAATTATCATTTTTACGATTGTAATAAAGTGGCTGCTTCCATTGAACCTCTCCATGTTGTTCCTTTAATAATCGAACTGAGCTGTCTCTTAGCAAGCCCTGCCAGTTTAATCGTTTCAATACACTCGCAAATGTTTGATTCTGATACGTATCATCCATCTCATTAATTTCTTTTAACATTCTTAAGATCATTTCGTAAGAATTCCTTGCTGCTCTTTTTTCTTGTTTGATAGATGCTTGATATGAATATTGAATCAGCAACATTCCTCCAAATCCAAATGAAAATGAAACGATCAACATTGTTATGATCATTAATTTCCAACGAAATTTCATCTTGGTACCTCCAGACGGTATCCCATCTTGGGCACAGTGATCAAAAAATCTTCCCAGCCAACTTTCTTTCGAACTCTCTGCACATGAAGATCTACCGTCCTGCTTCCCGCAATGTAATCTCCACCCCAAACACGTTCATAAATTATTTCCCTGAATAATACATTTCCAGGATTCCTTGCAAACAGCAATAATGTATCATATTCTTTCTTGGTCAAGTTAATTTCTTTCCCTTCTTTTTTTACGCACATTGCATCTGTGTCGATTTCTAAACCTAATATATTGATGATACGATCTAATTTGTGATATCGTCTTAATACAACCTCAATCCTTGCCAATAATTCCATAATCTCAAATGGTTTTACAATATAGTCTTCTGCTCCATATCGCAGACCATTTACTCTGTCATTAAGATCTCCTTTTGCTGTCAGGAAAATGACTGGTATCTCTAATGGTTTTACGTATTCTAAAATTTCAAACCCATCAGCCCCGGGCAGCATGATATCTAGTAAGATCAAATCTGGATAATTCTTTTCCAGCATATCAATTGCTTCTAACCCATCATAAGCACATTCACTATGATAGCCGGCTTTCTTTAAACTTAGTGCGATCAGATTTGAAATTGGCTTTTCATCTTCTACGACCATGATGTTCACCATAATTGTTCTCCTTATTGTTTTATTGATTTTCCTTATTGTTTTTGTATGCTGCCCAAAACCTTTTTTATTTTACGAATTCTTTGCATCATACTTGCATCATATTTTTATCATTTTTTACAAACTGATTTCAAGAAAAAGAGCAAAAACAAATCATCTCTGTCTGTCTTTGCCCTTTTTCTTTATTATTTTATCTTCAATTCCTTGTCCTATACATACTGAATATTCATCACACTTGTACTAACTGCATAACTTACCATATTCAGTACACTCTTCACAACGGTTGTACATGCATGTACGATATATCTAATATCTTCTTCTACTGTATGTGCAAGCTTCATATAAGAATTATGAATACTTCTAATATATGATGTCAATTCTTCCACAGAATCATATGCCGCAACATGCTCCTTGATCTGTGCTGCTTCTTCTGTCTGAAGAAATGCTCTCATTCCAAACTTCAGATCACGTTCATAATAGCAATGATCCTTTACATTGCCTGGATAATGATCATTATGTGGGAATGTAAAATAATCTGCAATGTAATGAATGATCACACCAAGGCCTGCACAACGTCGCATATTCATTCCCTTATCTTTATCGTAATTGGCAATAAATTTTGAAATCTTACGTTCAATATCGTCAAATGTAATATCAAACTTATGAGGTGTCGTCACAAATGATGGTCTGCAGTCTGGCCAGATACTTCCTACATAAAACGGTAATCTATAATCGAATACATTGTCAAGTTCCATAGAATCCATAATCTGCCCTGCTAATGAAATATGTGATTTCTTTCTCATATAAATGATACTCCTTATAATTGGAACCATATCCGGATCATATATTCCTTCCAGATATCGTCGTCATCTGCTTTGTTACACCCTTTGACTCAAATTATATAATTTTATCTGTCAATATGCAACCAAATGATGAATTCTTTATATTTTTTTAATATTTAGCCTATAATTTATTTAATCTTCCATGTATTTCCGTAATAAATCTAATATTTTGCCGCTATTAAATCCTTTTCTCGCAAAATATCCGTAATATTTCTGAAAATTCTCCTTAGTGACGGCACCCTTTTGCCGGATTCTCTTCTTAACCTGTTCTTCCAAGATATCATCTTCTTCGTATTCATATTCCTCAAAGACCCTCTCTAATGTCTCCGCAGTGATTCCTTTCTTCCGAAGGTCCATCTTAATCTGAATCTTACTCTTACTTCCTGACTTGTATTCCATGTAGCGGCGTACATATTCTTCATCATTGATATATCCAAATGACTCCACATACGCAACTGCCCCTTCCGTAATAAATTCTGGAAATTCTGCTCTCATAAGACGTTCTTTTAATTCCTTTTTTGTACGATCCTGATATTTTAACAATGACATAGCTTTTAACTTCGCCCGATGCAACAGTAATTTGTTTAATTCTTCAAATTCTTCCTGTCCGATCTCGTCTTGTTCATGGAATCCCAATCGTCTTATCTCATTATAGTAAAGCAGGCAGTACTTTTCTTCATCGAAGAAAAGCCTGACCTGCTTTGTTCCTACTTTATCTAGTTTCGTAATGATCATTATTCTTCAGAAACCTGAGTCTCTGCCTTAGGATCGTTGTTGGCATTCTCAGCATCTTCCTCTAACAGTCCATAGTGGACACGGATTGCATGTTCCACTGTCTCTGCGATATCCGGGTGATCTTCTAAGTACTTCTTGCTGTTCTCTCTACCCTGTCCGATCTTCTCTCCGTTGTATGCATACCATGCACCACTCTTATGAATGATATCTGCATCTGCTGCAAGATCTAAAATATCTCCATACTTGGAAATTCCTTTTCCAAACATAATATCAAATTCTGCTTGTTTAAACGGAGGAGCCACCTTATTCTTCACTACTTTGATCCTTGTTCTGTTACCGATCATCTCTCCTGCCTGTTTTAATGTCTCTGTTCTTCTGACATCTAAACGGATAGATGAATAGAACTTAAGTGCACGTCCACCAGTTGTTGTCTCTGGGTTTCCAAACATGACCCCAACTTTCTCACGCAACTGATTGATAAAGATAACTGTGCAGTTAAACTTACTTACAACACCTGTTAACTTACGAAGTGCCTGTGACATCAATCTTGCCTGAAGACCTACGTGAGAATCTCCCATATCTCCATCAATCTCTGCCTTCGGTACTAATGCAGCTACAGAATCGACGATAATGATGTCGATCGCTCCAGATCTTACCATTGTCTCTGTGATTTCAAGTCCCTGCTCTCCTGTATCTGGCTGAGAGATATAAAGGTTATCAATGTCAACCCCGATATTCTTTGCATAGACCGGATCAAGGGCATGCTCTGCATCAATAAATCCTGCAATCCCGCCTCTCTTCTGGACTTCAGCTACCATATGAAGTGCTACTGTTGTCTTACCACTAGATTCAGGTCCATAAATCTCGATGATACGACCCTTAGGTACTCCACCTACTCCTAATGCGATGTCAAGACTGATAGAACCTGTTGGTGTTACTTCGATCGTACGGTCTGCCTGGTACTCTCCAAGTTTCATGACAGATCCCTTACCATAGTCTTTCTCGATCTTAACCAATGCGGCATCCAATGCCTTTAATTTTTCTTCCTGTTTCATATATGTTTACTCCTTTTAATTTCAAATATTTATCTTATATTCTTCTATCTTTTAATTCCCTGTTTAGAGTATAGCATATCCTTACACTAAAAAACAAGTGTTCGAACGAATATTTGTTCGATTTTTATTCGTGATCCTTTTTCTTATGATGATTCTCATAGAAACTCTTCAACTAATGCATGTCTTACCATAGTTAATGCTCTGCATACGGCTGTTTCTCTGACTTTCTGTCTGTTACCGTTTAACTGGTATTTGTTTACTTTCGTTTTTCCATTGACACTGACACCGATGTAAACAAGTCCTGCTTTCTTCTCAGGTGTTTCACCGCCTGGTCCAGCAAGGCCTGTGATTCCAACACCGACATTTGAACCCGCCTGTCGTGCAACACCTTCCGCCATCTGTCTGGCCGTGTCTTCTGAAACTGCTCCAACGGTATTTAAAGTATCTTCTTTTACTCCAAGATATTTTATCTTGGCTTCATTTGCATATGTAATAAAACTTTCATTTAAGACATCCGATGCTCCTGCAACATTAACTAACCTTGCTGTAAACATTCCTGCTGTACAGGATTCTGCTGCTGCGATCGTATAATGATGTTTACTTAACATATCAACCACAACATCTTCTAATGTTTCATCTTCTTTTGTCGTAAAAATCTTATGACCAAATCTTCTGTATAATTCTTCTGTTATTGGTGTAACAAGCTTCTTTGCTTCATCTTCACTTACCGCTTTTGCTGTCACTCGAAGATGAACTTCTCCTAATTTGGCATATGGAGCAACTGTAGGATTCGTCTGCTTTTCGATCAAATCTTCAATCTCTGCTGCAACGCGGCTTTCTCCCATACAATCAATCTTCACAACATCGGAGTATAATACCTCTGAACTTAATTCTTTTATGATCGGTTCTACCTGATCATGGAACATTGGAAGCAGTTCATTTGGAGGTCCTGGGAGTAAAACTACTTTCTTCCCTTCTTTTGCATGAATGACCATTCCCGGTGCTGTTCCATTTTCGTTATATAAAACAGTACAATCTTCTGGCACTAATGCCTGTTTTAAATTATTCTCTGTCATATTACGATGACTTCTCGCAAAATATTCTTTCAAGCGTCTTAGTGCTTCTTCATCTTCTACAAGCTCCTGTCCACATGCTTTCGTTGCAATTTCCTTTGTAAGATCGTCTTTCGTTGGTCCAAGTCCACCAGATAAGATCAAAATATCAGATCTTTCAAGTCCCTGTCTGATCACATTTTCTAATCTTTCTGGATTGTCGCCTACTGTCGTCTCAAAAAAAACGCTTATCCCAATGAGGCTAAGCGTTCTGATAAGTAGGCAGCATTGGTATTCACGATGTTTCCTAATAAATCTCTGTTCCTACGCAAATAATTTCTGCTGTCATAATTGTTGTTCCTTTCTGGATCTAATTTCCTTCAGATAATACCTGTTTATTCTTCACCAGATAATCAACTAAAGAAATGATTGTCAAGGCTGTTGCAATGACGATCAAAATATTCTCGATCATCACAGCTGTGCTTGTTCCAAGATCAATGATCAGCATAATGATCATAAACATCTGAAAGTTTGTCTTAAATTTTCCCCAGTAGCTGGCTGCGATAACGATTCCATTATCAGAGGCGATCAGGCGGAATCCACTAATGATAAATTCTCTTGCAATAATAATGATCGCTACGATAGATGATAAACGGTGCATTCCAACTAATGCGATCATTGCAGAACAAACTAATAATTTGTCTGCCAATGGATCCATAAATTTTCCGAAGTTTGTTACCAGATTGTATTTTCTTGCAATATGTCCATCTAAAAAGTCTGTAAGACTCGCTAGAATAAATACAACAACTGCGATCCACTTGCTATAATCCCCTGCATAATCTGTCAGCAAGAAAAATAAGAATACCGGGATCATAAGTGTTCTTAAAATTGTTAACTTATTTGGTAAATTCATAATCTACTTCTCCTATCACATCATATTCTCTACCCTGGGTAATTTTAACATAAACAAAGTCTCCTGTCATCAATTCTTCTGGAGAATTTATAAAAACACATCCATCTACCTTTGGTGCATCCATATAAGAACGTCCAACGTAGATATCATCTTCAAATAAATATCCTTCTACCATGACTTTAATCGTTTTACCGACTAACTGCTGGGTATGTTCATAGGAAATCTCCTGCTGAAGACTCATCAGTTCATCTCTTCGTTCTTCTTTGACTTCTTCGTCGATCTGATCCTCAAATGTTGCTGCCAGTGTATCTTCTTCCGGTGAATAAGTAAAGACTCCTAAACGATCAAATTGACATTCTTCTACAAAGTTCATTAATCCTTCATGATCTTCTTGGCTTTCTCCTGGAAATCCAGTGATCAGTGTTGTACGGATCGTGATATCAGGAATCTCTTTACGAAGTTTCTTGATCACTGCTACAAGATCTTCTCTTGATGTTCTTCTTCCCATTCTCTGTAAGATACGATTCTCACTATGCTGAATCGGCATGTCAATGTAATTGCAGACTTTCTCTTCTGTCTTGATCACTTTGATCAGCTCATCTGTGATCTCTTCTGGATAGCAGTATAACAGGCGGATCCATTCAATCCCTTCGATCTTGCAAAGTTTATGAAGTAATAACGGAAGCTGTTTTTCTCCTGTCAGGTCTTTGCCATACAGTGTTGTTTCCTGAGCTACCAGTACTAATTCTTTCACTCCTTCAGATGCTAAACGCTTTGCCTCATTCAACAGTTCTTGCATTGGAACACTTCTGAAACGTCCGCGGATCTTTGGAATGATACAATAGCTGCATCGCTTGTCACAACCTTCAGCAATTTTTAAATATGCCATGTGATTTCCTGTTGTTACAACACGTTCTACTTCAGAATTATCTGGAAGATAATCAATACTTTCGTAATGTTCAAAATGTTCTCCAGCATTTTCTTCTAATGCGGTATTCACTGCTTCTACAATAGAATCATAACTTGTTGTTCCAAGAACCGCATCAATCTCTGGAATCTCTTTTAAGATCTCGTCTTTATAACGTTCTGCGAGGCATCCAGCAACAACCAATGCCTTCAGATTCTGTTCTTTGTACTGTGCCATCTCTAAGATCGTATTGATACTTTCTTCTTTGGCATCATGGATGAAACAGCATGTATTAATTACAATAACATCTGCCTGTGTCTCATCATCGGTCAAAGTGTAGCCATGCTTGGTCAAAAGGCCAAGCATAACTTCACTGTCTACTAAGTTTTTATCACATCCAAGCGAAATAAATAATATCTTCATTTCTCTTACTCTCCAAACAATTTCTTAGATTCTACACAGTTTTTCATTAACATTGCGATCGTCATTGGTCCAACTCCACCTGGAACTGGTGTGATCGCAGATGTCTTTGGTGCAACTTTGTCATAATCTACGTCACCACAAAGTTTGTTATTTTCATTTCTGTGGATTCCAACATCAATGACAACTGCTCCATCTTTTACATAAGAATCATCAATAAATTTTGGTTTACCAATTGCTACAACCAAGATATCTGCACGTTTGCAGACTTCTTTTAAATCTTTTGTATGAGAATGGCAGACAGTCACTGTTCCGTTCTCACGTAATAATAACATTGCCATAGGTTTTCCTACAATGTTACTTCTTCCGACTACCACACATTCTTTCCCATCAATTTCGACACCAGAACGTTTTAATAACTGGATCACTCCGGCTGGTGTGCATGGTAAGAATCCTTTTTCTCCGATCACCATATTTCCAACACTGACTGGATGAAATCCGTCAACATCTTTCTTAGGATCGATCGCTAATAATACTTCATCTTCATCCAAATGTTTTGGAAGTGGAAGCTGTACTAGGATTCCGTTGATCTTAGGATCCTTATTGCATTTGTCCACGATCGCCATTAATTCTTCCTGTGTTGTCTCTTCTGGAAGCTCATAGCTTACAGACTCGATTCCTACATACTCGCAGGCACGTTTTTTATTGCGTACATAAACACTTGATGCAGGATCTGCTCCTACCTGAATAACAGCAAGCGCAATATCTTTTCCCTCTGCTTTCAGCTGTGCTACTTCTTCTTTTACTTCATCTTTGATTTCCTGAGAAATCTTCTTTCCATCAATAATCTTCATTGTATTTCCTCGTCATTTCTTTTAAGTATATATTGGCTTTATTTTTGTTGATTAGAATAATCCTGTGATAACTCCATCGTCATTTACATCGATTCCTTCTGCTGCTGGTTTCTTTGGAAGTCCAGGCATTGTCATGACATCACCTGTCAAGGCTACTAAGAATCCTGCACCTGCATTGACATAGATCTCACGGATCGTAATATCAAATCCTTCTGGGCGTCCAAGCTTCTTAGGATCATCAGATAAAGAATACTGGTTCTTCGCCATACAGATTGGAAGATTTCCATATCCAAGTTCAGTCAGTCTCTTCTTCTGACGTGCTGCAGCTGCTGTGTATACAACTTTATCTGCTCCATAAATCTTAGTTGCGATCGTTTCGATCTTTTCTTCGATCGTTGTATCATCATATGTATATAATGGTTTGTAATTGCTTTCTTTATTATCTAATGTACGAAGGATTGCTTTGGCAAGTTCGATTCCACCTTCTCCACCTTTTTCCCATACCTGAGATAATGCAAAATCACAATCTCTTTCTTCGCAGAAATTCTTGATAAATGTAAGTTCTGCCTCTGTATCTGTTGCAAACTGGTTTAATGTTACAACAACAGGAACTCCAAACAATTTTAAGTTCTCGATATGTTTTTCAAGATTTACGATACCTTTGCTTAACGCATCGATATTTTCTTCTGCCAGATTGTCTTTTGGAACTCCACCATTGTATTTTAAAGCACGTACAGTTGCTACTAATACAACTGCATCTGGGTGAAGATCAGCCATCTGACACTTAATATCCATAAATTTCTCTGCACCAAGGTCAGCACCGAATCCTGCTTCTGTAATTGCGATATCTGCTAATTTTAACGCTAATTTTGTAGCCTGTACGCTATTACATCCATGTGCGATATTGGCAAATGGTCCACCATGTACGAATGCTGGTGTATGCTCTAATGTCTGGATCATATTTGGTTTAATAGCATCTTTTAATAATGCCGCCATAGCTCCAACTGCATTCAAGTCTTTGGCTGTGACTGGTTCACGGTCCATGTTGTATGCAACGATGATCTTTCCTAAACGTTCTTTTAAATCTGCCATATCATTTGCAAGGCAAAGAATTGCCATGATCTCAGATGCTACTGTGATGACAAAATGATCCTCACGGACAACACCATCCACACGACGTCCAAGTCCGATGACTGTATTTCTTAATGCACGGTCATTCATATCAATACATCTCTTCCATACAACATCTCTTGTATCGATATTTAATTTGTTTCCTTGCTGAATGTGATTATCAAGCATTGCTGCTAATAAGTTGTTTGCAGATGTGATCGCATGAAAATCCCCTGTAAAATGAAGGTTTAAATCCTCCATTGGTACAACCTGTGCATATCCACCACCGGCTGCTCCACCTTTGATACCAAAACATGGTCCAAGAGATGGTTCACGAAGAGCACAGATTGTTTTCTTTCCAAGTTTGTTTAATGCCTGGGATACTCCGACACTTGTTGTTGTCTTTCCTTCACCTGCTGGAGTTGGATTGATCGCTGTCACAAGAACAAGTTTCCCATCTTCGTTATTCTTAACTTCATCCATGAAATGAGAATCAAATTTGGCCTTGTATTTTCCATATAATTCAAGGTCGTCTTCTTTGATTCCGATATTCGCTGCAACTTCTTTGATCGGTAATAATGTGGCTTCCTGTGCAATTTCAATATCTGTTTTCATAATAGTTTCCTTTCTATAGATAATCTTCTTTGTATTGTTCAAATTGTTCTTCGCTCATAAGAACTTTCCTTGGCTTGGTTCCTTCTTCTTCTCCGACGATTCCCGCTTCGCATAACTGATCCATTAGTCTTGCTGCACGGTTAAATCCAATCTTAAAGACTCTTTGAAGACTTGCGATCGAAGCCTTGTCTTTGTCAATAATAAACTCAGCTGCTTTTTCAAAATATTCATCCCTTTCCTGCGATGTTGCTGCTTTGACCGCAGCTGTCTGAATCTTTTCCTGAATGTCTGCACCATAGCTGTCTTCGGCATTATTTTCTTCCTTTAAGAATTCTACAACCTTGCTGACTTCTTCATCACTGACAAATGCACCTTGTACACGGATTGGTTTCTGATATCCAGATGGATAGAACAGCATATCACCTTTTCCTAATAACTTTTCTGCACCATTCATATCGATAATTGTTCTTGAATCGACTCCTGATGATACTGAAAATGCAATTCTTGAAGGTACATTCGCTTTGATCAGGCCTGTAATGACGTTAACAGATGGTCTCTGTGTTGCGATCACCAGATGAATTCCTGCTGCCCTGGCAAGCTGTGACAATCGCACGATCGCATCTTCTACTTCACCCGGTGCAACCATCATAAGGTCTGCAAGCTCATCTACAATGATAACGATCTGTGGAAGTTTCTTAAAATCTTCCCCTTCCATACCATTCTTGATCGATTCCTCGACCTTCTCATTATATCCAGTTAAGTTTCTTACATTCACTTCTGCAAACTTCTTATATCGCTCTCCCATCTCCATCACAGCCCAGTTTAACGCACTGGATGCCTGCTTCGGATCTGTAACGACCGGAATCAGCAAGTGTGGAATTCCCTGATATGCACTTAATTCTACGACCTTTGGATCGATCATGATCAGTTTCACTTCATCTGGTGTTGCCTTGTATAAAATACTCATGATCAATGTATTAATACAAACCGACTTACCAGAACCTGTTGCTCCTGCGATCAAAAGATGCGGCATCTTGGAAATATCTGACACGATCACCTGTCCAGCAAGGTTCTTTCCTACTGCAAATGCAATCTTTGATCTTGCCTGTGCAAATTCCTGATTCTCGATCAGTTCCCTGAACATTACCATCTGGTTTGTCTTATTCGGAACTTCGATTCCAATTGCTGATTTACCTGGAATCGGTGCTTCAATTCGAATATCTGCTGCTGCAAGGTTTAACTTAATATCATCCGCAAGATTTACGATCTTGCTGACTTTCACACCTTGTTCTGGATGTAATTCAAACTGTGTAACGGATGGTCCACAGCTAATATTGGTAATTGTAACATGAACTCCGAAATCTTCCAATGTTTTTTGCAGTTTTTGTGCAGTCTGACGAAGTTCTTCTTTGTTATTTCCCGCTGTTTTCTTTCCTTTCTCCAATAAAGATACTGGTGGAAACTTATAATCTCCTTCTTTAGTCCGAACCTGCGGAAGAATCTCCACTGGTTTCGATGGTGTATTCTTATCCTTATTCACAAGAGATCTCTTCGATGCATTCGGCTGTACTGGTTCAAATATTTCTTTTGGTTCTTTGTCTGTTTCTTCTTGAACGATCAGATCATCAAAATCCTTCTGTATCGGTGTTTGTTTTGTTTTCTCTTCTGGTTCCATAGGAGGCATTGGAGATGCCTGTGATGGTTTCGGTCTTCCAGATCGTAAATCCGGAATATGCATCGATCGTTTCTTTCTCGGTGCTGTTTCTTTATCCTCTTTGGACACCTCTTTTGCTTTTCGTTTCTTCTTCGCTGGTCGTTCTTCTATATCTTCTTCATATCCTTCTACTGTAAAGAAATCAACTGCTTTCTTAAGAAAGGAAAGTAAGGATCTCTCTGTTACAAGGATCAATGAGATTACAGAGATCAATAAAACAACCAAAACACTTCCTGCCCCTCCCAGTTCCTTATAAAGGATTGAACAGATCAATGCACCCAGATACCCGCCTCCTCTGTGGGTTCTTCCACTAAATACAAAGGCTGAATAAGCATCTCTTACTTCTATATTATATATCATCTGAAAAATTGTGGATACCATACATAACAGCAGGATCGCAAAACATGTCTTCTTCACTGCAAGACTGCTGTAATCATTGGAGATCAATAAAATTGCCAGAATAAAGCTTACCGCCGGAATGATGTAATGAGTCGTTCCAAACGCTCCAAAGAAAAATGTACTGATGCTGTTTCCTATGTATCCGCATATTCCAAAATTACTTAAAAATAAAAAAATGAAAAGAGCAAAAACAACTAATACTGCAATCTCTTTATAAAACGGTGCAAAATCTTTTTGTCTTGTGCGTGTCCGTTTCTTTGCAGAAGATGTCTTCCTCTTTCTTGTCTTCTTTGCTGCCATAGAAATTGTTACCTCTCTTTGTATACATTTTGTATACATAATCTGCGTATTTTCTTATTTTACAATTAATTATCAAAATACGCAAGTCCCACCATGAAAAAGGGAAATGTATTTATCTCCCATACATTTCCCTTTTCTTTTAACCTCTTAATATTGTGCAGTTTCTGGAGGTACAAAATCTTCCGCTTCTTCTACAAATTTCTTAACCTGAATTTGTGCTTTCACAACTGGTATATTGGTTCCGGCTCCTGCAACACATCCACCTGGACATCCCATTCCTTCGATCAGATAGCCCTTTTTCTTTCCTGCTTTCGCCTGTAGAAGCATCTTCTTGCACTCTTCAAGGCCTTCCACATGATCGATCTTTACTTCTGTTCCAGGATAGTATTCATCAATACATGCCTTGATCGCTCCAGCTACTCCACTTGCAACTGCATACCCACGTCCTGCTCCAAAGGCATCATTTAACTCTTCTTCTTTTTCATATGTGTTAAAATCTATTTCTTTCGCATCAAACATTCCCGCCAGTTCTTCAAATGTGATCACAAAATCAACCTCACTTCGCACTGTCCGTCTGGATGCTTCTAACTTTTTAGCAACACATGGTCCTACAAAAACAATTTTTGCATTTGGAGATGTAATCCTTGCCGCTCTTGCCGTTGCTACCATTGGTGTTAATGCATTAGAAATTTCATCGATCACCTCTGGAAAATATTTTTTTCCAAGCATAGACCATGATGGGCAGCATGATGTCAGCAAAAATGGTAATTTCCCTGTGGCTACACTTTGAACATAATGCTTTGCCTCTTCCAGTGCCCCTGCATCTGCTCCAACTGCAACTTCCCACACATCTGCAAATCCAATATCAAGAAGTGCAGCTTTAATCTTATTTGGCGTCGCTTTTGGTCCAAATTGTCCGACAAATGCAGGTGCTAAGATTGCGATCACTTCCGCACCTTCATTCATTGCCTTGATCAACTGGTAAATCTGAGATTTATCTGCAATAGCCCCAAACGGACAATTCACCATACACATTCCGCAAGAAACACATTTATCTGGATTGATCTTAGCTCTTCCTGCATAGTCAGTTTCAATCGCTCCAACCCCACAGGCATTTGCGCAAGGACGTCTTCTCTCATAAATCGCACCATATGGACAGACCTTTTTACATTGTCCACATTTGATGCATTTTCCTGGTCGATATAAGAATATCCATCTTTAAAACTAATTGCTTTCTTCGGGCAAACTTCCATACACGGGATGTGCCATGCATCCCTGGCAACTGCTCTCCTACAATAAATGCCTTCTCCTTACACTCATTGCATGCAGATGGAATTACCTGAAGAAGTGGCGGCTCATAATACTTCTCTGAAATATTGCTCTCATCAATTCCTTTCGTAATTCTTGTTGGTTTATCCGCTGGATTTAATGACATTCCCATGGCAAGCCTTAATCTCTCACCTACGATCGCTCGTTCTCTGTAAATACTATCTCGATATTTTGCAACTTCTCCAGGTATGATCTCATATGGAAGATCTTCAAGATCCTGTAAGTTTCTTTGTTCGTAACCAAACTTTGCGATCTCTTTGAAAATTCTTCTTCTCACATTCCGAACTGGTGTCTGTATTCCTCTCATGATATTCCCTCCTCTAATGATGCCTTAAGATAATTTGTGTTTTTTTTAACATACTTGTTATTCTTATCATATACCAAAACAGGAATATTATAAAGGTATTATCTGTTTTTATTCAAATTTTCTATTTATTTTCAGATAGATTAATTATTTCAATCAATCTGTCTGTTGCTTCTTTTATTCCACCCATCTCATCGATCAATCCTTCTTTTACTGCCTCCTCCCCTGAAAGGATCATACCAACATCTTTTACCTGCTGTCCAATATGAAGCATCAATTCTTCAACTCTTTCCTTTTTCATTTTACAATGATCACTAATAAATGTCGTAATCCGATCTTGAATCTTTTCAATATTACGATAACTTTGAATAACTCCGATAAATGTTCCAGAACTTCTCACTGGATGAATCATCATTGTTGCACTTTTCACAATAAAAGAATGATCTGCTGCCACAGCAAGCGGTACTCCGATCGAATGACTTCCTCCAAGAACAAGCGATACGGTTGGTTTGCTTAGAGATGCGATAAGCTCTGCGATCGCAAGTCCACATTCTACATCTCCACCGATCGTATTGATCAAAATTAAGATTCCTTTTATACTTTCATCCTGCTCAACCTTTGCTAAAGCCGGTATCATATGTTCATATTTTGTTGTCTTTGCATTTTGTGCAGATAACTGATGCCCTTCGATCTCACCAATGATAGTCATTGTAAAAATCCCATTTTCCTGCAACTGTCCAAATTTTTCTATTTCTTGTCTCTCATTATCTTTCATACCAAAATCTTACCTTTCTGTATCATATTTTTTATCTTTATTATTTAGAACGATGCTCTGCAATTTACACCAAAAAAGAAGGAAGCATCTTCTTACTTCCTTCTTTAGTATGAAATCTAATTCAATTTCTATTCATCAATTTCAAAAGATATTAACAGATCTTCCTGATTTACCTGTTCTCCTTCTTTGACATAGATCTTATCAACTTTACCATTGACGGTAGAAACAACAGTTGTCTCCATCTTCATAGCTTCAACTGTCATCAGCGGCATATTCACTGTGACCTCATCACCTTCATTGACAAGAACTTTACCAACTGTTCCTGGAATTGTGGATCCAAGATGTGCAGGATTAGATTTATCTGCTTTAACTCTTCGGTCTGTCTTAACCTCTAAATTCTTATCAAGAACTTTGATCTCACGGATAGATCCATTTACTTCAAAGTCTAACAGTCGGTATCCATCTTCATCAGGCTCTGTCATATCGATAAATTTGATGATCAGATATTTACCTTCATCTAATTTCAGTGTTGTCTCTTCACCTTTTCTCAATCCATAGAAGTATACATGGCTTTCAAGTCCTGTTACATCATTGTAAGCCTCAAAATGTCTACAGTAATCTTCATATACTTTTGGATATAACGCATAGCTTAATGTCTTCTGACTTAAGACATCTGGATCTTCCATATTCTCTGTATAGAAGTTTTCTTTTAATCCCTTTGCGATATAATCAAAATCTTCATCTGGTAATAAACTTCCTGGACGCACATCGATCGGTTTCTTATCTTTTAATACGATCTTCTGTAATTCTTCTGGGAATCCACCTTCTGGCTGTCCGATCATACCTTCAAAATATTCTACAACAGAATCTGGATAAGATAAATCCTTTACCAACTTCTAAGATATTCTCTTTTGTTAATCCATTCTTGAACATAAAGATCGCAAAGTCTCCAACAACTTTAGATGATGGTGTTACTTTAACGATATTTCCAAGTAGCTGGTTCGCATCTTTATATAAACCTTTGATCTCTTCAAAGTCTTCCGCTGCACCCATTTCTTTTACCTGTGCTAACAGATTAGAGTACTGTCCACCTGGAATCTCATATTTGTAAATCTCTGTATTTGGCGCATCCATTCCGCTCTCAAACTGTTTGTAGATTGGACGGATTCTTGCATAGTACTGACTTAATTCTGTTAATTCATCTGGATTAAGTCCTGTATCTCGCTCTGTTCCTTTTAATGCTTCTACTAATGAATTCATACATGGGTTACTTGTCATAGAACTCATAGAACCAATCGCACAGTCAGCGATATCTAGTCCTGCTTCAGATGCCATTAATAATGTGCTGACACCATTTCCAGTAGAATCATGTGTATGAAGATTAACTGGAATATTTAATTCTTCTTTTAATGCACTGATAAGTTTCTTCGCTGCATAAGGTTTTACAAGACCTGCCATATCTTTGATCGTAAAGATATGAACACCTAAGCTTTCTAATTCTTTGGCTTTCTTTACATAGTAATCTAATGTATATTTTGTCTCGTTTGGATCTGTGATATCTCCTGTGTAGCAGATCGTTCCTTCTACGATCTTACCTGTCTTTAATGCTGTCTCGATCGGCATCTTCATATTCTCAACCCAGTTTAAGCTGTCAAAAATACGGAACACATCTACACCTTTTTGTGATGCTTCTTCGATGAATTTCTTAACAACATTATCTGGATAGTTGCTGTATCCTACAGCATTGGATGCTCGAAGTAACATCTGGATCAATGTATTTGGCATATGTTGTCTTAATAATTTTAATCTCTTCCATGGAGACTCTTTTAAGAAACGATAAGCTGTATCATAAGTAGCTCCACCCCATGCCTCTACAGAGAATGCATTCTCCATAAATGCGTTTGTCGCATCAGATGCTCCGATCAGATCTTTTGTTCTCATACGTGTTGCCATTAAAGACTGCTGTGCATCACGCATTGTTGTATCTGTGATCAGTAATCTCTTCTCATTTAACAGGCTCTGTGTGAAGTCTTTAGCTCCCATCTCTAAGAACTTGTCTCTGGAACCATAAATCTTCTTCTCTGTATCATACTTTGGAAGAGTTCTTGCTTCAAAATCTGGTTTGTCAAGAACGGCTTTCTGCACATTCACCATCTTATTTCCTAAAAATTCAAGGATCTTTGTTGCTCTGTCCTGACTTTCTGGAAGTAAGAATAATTCTGGCGTTTCTTCAATAAATGTTGTATAGCATCTTCCCTCACGGAATGTCTCATTATTTAATACATTGATCAAGAATGGGATATTTGTCTTAACTCCACGAATACGAATCTCTTTTAATACACGGATAGATTTGTCAACCGCTCTTCCAAATGTACGATCATGAGAGATTGCTTTTACCAATAAGCTGTCATAGTATGGTGTGATCTCTGCTCCTGCATATGCGTTACCACCATCTAATCGAATACCGTTACCAGCTCCAGAACGATATACCGTGATCTTACCTGTGTCTGGCAGGAAGTTATTCATTGGATCTTCTGTTGTGATACGTGTCTGAATAGAGTATCCATTACATGTCACTTCCTCCTGAGATCCAATACCGATCTCTTCAGAATCTAAAGAATATCCTTCTGCTACAAGAACCTGTGTCTGTACGATATCGATTCCTGTTACCATCTCTGTGATCGTATGTTCTACCTGTACACGAGGGTTCATCTCGATAAAGTATGCATTATTATCTGCATCAACCAGGAACTCTAATGTTCCAGCATTCTTATATCCTACATGTTTCGCAAGACGGATAGATGCTTCAAAAATCTGCTGTCTTACTTCTTCTGGCACGCTGAATGCTGGTGCATATTCTACAACCTTCTGATGTCTTCTCTGTACAGAGCAGTCACGGTCATATAAATGAACAACATGTCCATACTGGTCACCAATGATCTGAACCTCGATATGTTTTGGACTCTTTAAGTATTTTTCAACGAAAATCTGATCGTCTCCAAATGCTTTCTTGGATTCATCTCTTGCTTCTGCATATTCTTTTGGCATCTCTTCGGCTGAATGAACGATACGCATTCCACGTCCTCCACCACCATTGGAAGCCTTTAACATTACAGGATATCCAACTTGGTTCGCAATCTTAGTCACTTCTTCCAGTCCGTGAACCGCATGGTCTACACCAGGAATGATTGGAACATCAGCTTCAATTGCCATCTGTTTGGAAGAAATC
>ENA-OQHL01000700-OQHL01000700.1-human-gut-metagenome-genome-assembly--contig:-NODE-700-length-21466-cov-4.342378_pt1 | contig 21466 bp, 20 predicted proteins | sample MGYA00242565_ERZ504723 | MGnify/ENA primary metagenome ERZ504723 (study PRJEB26092, sample SAMD00036211) | human gut metagenome | host: Homo sapiens | study: EMG produced TPA metagenomics assembly of... | reverse complement strand
TCCAGATGACGAATGGCCTTGAGCGGAATGTACGGCTCGGCGACCTGACCCATGGTGATGGCGGTCTGCACGCGCGTGGCCTGTCCCTCCTGCTCCAAGAAGTCCTGCAGAGCGAGGCAATTCATCACCGTGCCCAGCATGCCCATATAATCGCCGCGGGAGCGGTCGATTCCAGCCTGTTGAAGTTCCGCGCCGCGGAAGAAGTTGCCGCCTCCGACGACGATGGCGACCTGAACGCCCTGCTGCACCGCGGGAACGATTTCCTCAGCGATACGGCGGATGACGGACGTGTCAATGCCGACTTTGCCGCCGCCAAACGCCTCTCCGGATAGTTTGAGCAGCACTCTGCGTGGATTATCACCAGTGTTTTCGCCAGTCATGAAAAGCCTTTCTTGCCCGAGAACTCACGAAATTTACCGCTCTCAAGAGTATCGGCAAACACAGACACCACACCGCAACGACACAGCGTCGAGAAGAAAACAAAGTTGGCCATCACCCTGTGGATGATGGCCAACCTCATGGAATCTCTAGCGTCTAACGCACGGATTCACCATTGAAGCCGAATTCACTCAGCCTCGCCCTTGCCGACCTCGACACGAGCGAAAGCCACGGCTGCGCCGCCGACTTCCTTGAACAGGTCGCCAACGGTCTTGGACGGATCCTTGACATAGGACTGCTCGAGCAGGACGTTCTCCTTGTAGAAGGCATTGAGACGGCCTTCCACGATCTTCGGAACGATCTTCTCCGGCTTGCCTTCGGCCAAGGACTTCTCGGTGGCCACGCGGCGCTCGGACTCGACCACATCGGCCGGAACGTCCTCGCGGGTCAGCCACTGGGCACCCATTGCGGAAATCTGCAGAGCGGCTTCGTGAGCCACAGCAGCGCCGGCCTCATCGGTGGCGATCATGGCCACGATGCTCGGCGGCATCTCAGCGGACTTCTTGTGGGCGTAGATCTCAACGTGTGGACCCTCGACCTTGGCGAACTGGCCGACCTTGACGTGCTCACCGAACAGAGCGGCCGCCTCTTCGACGGCTTCCTTCACGGTGGCTTCGCCGGAAGCGGCTGCCAGCACTTCGTCCACAGAAGCGGCCTCGGCTTTGACGGCGTCTTCGAGCACGCTGTCAGCGAACTCCACGAACTTCGGAGTCTTGGCCACGAAGTCGGTCTCGGAATTCAGTTCGACGGCGTAACCGGTCTGGCCATTGGCGGATTCCACGACCTGGGAGGCGATGGTGCCTTCCTGAGCCTTGCGACCTTCGCGCTTGCCAGCGGCCTGGATGCCCTTGGCGCGGATGATTTCCTTGGCGCGAGCCACGTCACCCTCAGCCTCGGTCAGAGCCTTCTTAACGTCCATCATGCCGGCGCCAGTTCCTCGCGCACCTGCTTGATCAGAGCTGCAGTGATTGCTGCCATTGATTTGTCTCCTCTGAAAATTTGGTGATGCCCCGATGATGGGAGGCATAGCACCTCCCATCATAGAGCATGGTCTCACTCGGCCTGGTTTCGCCTTCAGCCTCAGCCGGGGCTTCAGCTGCCGGAGCGCCCTCGGTGAGGAGCTCCTTTTCCCAAGCAGCCATCGGCTGCTCGGCTTCGCCTTCGGCCTTGGCGGCCTTGCCGGAACGCTCCAGCAGGCCTTCGGCCACTGCGTCAGCCATGAGGCTGGTCAGCAGTTCGATGCCGCGGATGGCGTCATCGTTGGCTGCGGATCGGTACTCGACGGACTCCGGATCAGCGTTGGTGTCGACGCATGGCACGACCGGAATGCCCAGCTTGTGAGCTTCCTCAACGGCCAAAGCTTCCTTGTTAACGTCAACCACGAACATGGCGGACGGAGTACGGTTCATGTTGCGGATACCGCCCAGCTGCTTAGCCAGCTTGTCCTTCTCGCGCTCGAGAAGCAGCAGTTCCTTCTTGGTCAGACCGGAACCACGCACGTCGGTGAAGTCCATCTCTTCGAGTTCCTTGAGACGGGAGACGCGCTTGGACACGGTCTGGAAGTTGGTCAGCATACCGCCGAGCCAACGCTCGGAAACGTACGGCATGTTCACGCGGACAGCCTGATTGGAAACGGCTTCCTGAGCCTGTTTCTTGGTGCCGACGAACAGCACGGTGCCGTTGTGAGCGACGGTAGCCTTGATGAAGTCGTAGGCCTTGTCGATCATGTCGAGCGACTTGAACAGGTTGATGATGTGGATGCCGTTGCGCTGGGTGAGGATGAACTGCTTCATCTTCGGGTTCCAACGACGGGTCTGGTGGCCGAAGTGCAGGCCTGCCTTCAGCATGTCGCTCATATTGATCTGAGCCATGGTATTACTACCTCTTTCTGTCGGTTCTTGCCTGGTCATGCGTTCCTGCGTGCAGCCAAAGCCTTGCGGCGTCGGCCGACCGACACAGGTCGTCGCGAACATGACGCGAATTGGTTGTATGCCGGTTGACAATATTGGGTGGCTCAGGACTTTCACGACAAGCCCTTCGCCGGATGGCACACAAGGCATAAAATACCATGGGGTCACGTCTTTTCGCAAAGACGTGACCCCAAGTCGTCATATCGGTGAGATGCGAACAATCACTTGTGGTGATTGCGCATGTAGCGCATCGCCTCTCGGCGTTCCTCTTTCTCCAAACGATCAAGATAGACATGACCGTTCAAGTGATCGGTTTCATGCTGCAACATGCGGCCCATAATGCCACGACCTTCCAGCACGACCGTCTTGCCTTCCAAATCGATGCCACGCACACGAGCGTAATCGGCGCGACGGGTCTTGTACCACAATCCCGGCACAGACAGGCATCCCTCATCTCCGTATTGTTCACCGCTGGTCTCTTCGAGGACAGGGTTGAGCACATACCCGATCTTGCCGTTGATGTTATAGGAAAATGCCCTCAGATTCACGCCAATCTGATTAGCTGACAAGCCAGCCCTTCCTGGATCGTCAACGGTATCAAGCAGATCCTGTACCAGATGACGCACGGCCGGCGTAATTTCCTTGATAGGATCACAGGGGGTACGTAGCACCGGATCAGGTACGACTCGAATCTCACGAATTGCCAAGATTATCGCTCCTCGTTCATGGTTGTTTCCTCAGTTTCCGATGAGTCTTCCGGCGTTTGGAACTCGCCGGCGTCTTCGGTCTGCTTCTTAATTTTCTCCTGCATGGTATCAAATGCCTGCCGAACCTTCGGACTTACGGATTCGGAAGCCTGACGCATGGATTCGGAAGCCTGCTTGACCGTTTCGGTGGTTCGGTCAAGAATCTGCACCGTCTTTGGCAGCGGTTTGTTGGATGGCTTCGGCGCATACAGCACATTGTCGATGACATTTTCGTACCGCTTAAGCACCTTCGGCCTGACAACTTTCAGGCTCGCCGTCAGAGTGCCCTTCTCCTGGCTGAACTCCTCGTCGAGGATTTCGAACTTGCGAACGGATTCAGCACGAGAGACATTCGCATTCGCCTTTTCGACATACTGCTGAATGAATGCGCGCACGGCATCGTTCTTCGCGATCTGCTCCATGGGCATGTTGCTATCAAGTCCCTGCTGTGCAAGCCAGGAACGAACCATCTCCTGATCAAGCTCAATCAAAGCTCCGATGAACGGCTTGCCATCACCGACCACCACACCATGCGACACGATCGGGCAAGTGTTGATGACATCTTCCATAGGTGCCGGACTGACGTTCTTACCGCCGGCCGTAATGATGATATCCTTCTTGCGACCCGTAATGTACACGAATCCGTCGTCGTCGATGGTTCCCAAATCGCCGGTCTTCAGCCAGCCATCAGCCATCTTGACATCGGCTGTCAGCTCCGGCTTCTTGTAGTAGCCAAGGAACACGTTGGGGCCCATCACCTGCAGTTCGCCGTCGTCATCGGTGCGCACGCCCATGCCCGGCCCGGGCTTGCCTACGGAACCGACGCGGTTGGCGTCCTGCCAGTTGACAATCATGGGAGCGGCGGTTTCCGTCATGCCATAGCCCTGAATGAAGGTAATGCCATCCATACCGTTGAAGAAATGGGCGAGATCGACGTTCAAAGGAGCGCCGCCACAAGCCAGATATCTCATGTTCGGACCCAAAGCAGAACGAATGGATTTGCCTACGACAGACATAAAGAACGAATGTTCGGCACGAGCCACAATGGAATGGCGTCCGGTTTCCTGCTCGTCCTTCGACCATTGCACAAAATGATCGAAAGCCTTGGCGAACACTCTTCCACGAATACCCGCTCCGGCCTTTTGCGAAGCCGCGTTATACACTTTCTCGAACACACGGGGAACTCCCAGCAGATAGGTCGGCTTGAAGCTACGCAGATCGGCAAGCAGATGCTTGGCTCCGGGCAGATAGCCGACCACCCCCTGCCCGCCAATCGCAACATACTGAATATAGCGAGCGAAGCAGTGCGCCAACGGCAGGAACAACATCAGACGATTCGGCTGATATAGCATTTCATCGAGAATGATGTAGCCGTTCAGCACGATATGCGTGAAATTCCGGTGAGACAGCATCGCTCCCTTGGGCTTGCCAGTGGAACCAGACGTGTACACAATGGTGAGCATGTCATCGGCCTTGACCCTGGAAATCACCTGATCGAGCGTGTCCTCGCCGACACCTTCTCCAAAATCAGCAACGGCATCAAGACCATCCGCCTTGAAGTTGAAGACGTAGCGCAGGCTGCTGTGCTCATCGCGAATCTGTTCAAGCGTTTGTGTATGCGCGAAATCACCGGCAAAGGCGATGATCGGATCCACCTCTTCGATGATGGACGCGGCCTGCCTGGCGGAATCGGTTTCATACACGGGCACGCTTACCGCGCCGATTGCGGCGCAGGCAAAATCGATGACTCCCCATTCGTAGCAGGTAGGCGAATAGATGACTACCATGCTTCCGGCCTTGACCCCTAGGCCAAGAAGACCTTTCGCAACCGCGCGCACACGCTCAAGCATCTCCCCCGCCGTAACGTCATGCCATCGACGAGTCTCGTCGTCCTGCCATTGGGCGATGAGATCATCAGGATCACGTTTAGCGCGTCTGGAGAGCAGTGCGAAAACGGTATCCTCATCCGTAGTGCTATACGCAGGTTCCGGTACAAATTCTCTCAACATGAGTCCCTATAGTAGTTGCAGTATGCTCAAGGCACGCTGAAAACCCTTGAAAACGGCTGAATTCAGCCAATTCCAAGGGTTTTGAATGGTTACTTGTTATACGTCACACGCCGAAATCAGCGACTTCGCACTTCCAAGCAGATCCCTTGAGGACGCACTTCAAATTGCTGCACAGCCTTCGTCCTCCAATGCCCATCAGCACGGTGCTTTCGAAGCATGTCGGAGAGACCAACCAGCTGTCAACGTAATATACGGTGATCGGAAGCAGACCCAACTGCGCGTATATCCTCACATCCTTCTTCATCTGTGCTGCGATCTGAGCGGAGGCATTTCTCAGCTTTCTCATGCAGGCCTCGCTCAATACCCTTTCCACGCGTGCTTCTTTCTGCCTGCCACGGAAGATATCGACAACATTGCAGATCAACTGCGCCGCGAACATGTTCATGGAATAGGCAAATTCAGCATCGCACGGCCCAGGCATTATCTGGATGTAATGGAATGGTATTTTCCTGCCGAAAAGATCTGAATTAAGAAACCCATCATACGAGGGAAGCGTTTTATCGTAATCGAAAACCGGCTTTCTGCCAAGCTCAAGAGATATCCTTTCCCACTCTGTCAGGTTTTCTCCCTCGCGTTTCTTCCCACTTTTATCAGCGCGCTTCGCATTGGCCGCTGATCCCTGGTCAGAAGGTGGAACCTCCGAGAAGGGCTCGTTAGCCTCCGGCGGCGGAACATCATTTTCACATGAATCATCCATGATGAATCCCTTTCTTATTCGCCCGACTCATCGTTGAGAGGGGGTGTAAGAACCATTAAGGCACAAAAGCCATCCCCCGTCAAGTTGACATTTGATTCTTGTGGATAAGTGGATAACTTCAGATATTTCAAACACTTTAGAACACCCTAAAGATAAATTTTATACCCCTAAAACATTACAAAAAAGGGTGGCATATCGTTGAAAAAACAAAGAGAATCCTTCTTTGGCGAAAAACCCTAAGTTCGTCTCAAAAACGCTTAGTAAAAATGAACGGCATTAGCCTTCACTGAAAGATAATGATCATGTTTGTTCGTATATGCTCACATAAAGTTATGTTACCGGGCATACACTCCTCTAAGTGCGCTCAAGAAAAATCAAAAAAAATTGGCTCTGCGGCGTTCGCCGCAGAGCCGTCTGAGAATGGGCTCCCCCACCTGGACTCGAACCAAGACAAAGGGTTCCAAAGACCCGTGTGCTGCCATTACACCATGGGGGAATGGCGGAAAACCTTGCGGTTACCGCCAAGTGTCTATTATGCCACATGTCGCCAACACCGCGTGTCTCGACGTGTCGCACTAATAAAAAACGTTGTTTAAGGTGCACAAAAAGTGTTATACGCACCTTAAACAACGGTACTCGCTTCACTGATATGGGAGTTACCCCACAAACATGCGGAACGTACGCTAAGCATGCCCGCGCAACGCGTCATCAGGCGAACAAGAAGCCCTGTCCGTGATGCTCCGGATATGTGTCGAACAACTCAGCCACAGAGCCGTCTTCGAACACAGCACGGATAGCGCTGGCCAGCAGCGGCGCGATCGACAGCACGGTCAAACCGTCCCAACGCTTCTCTTCAGGAATCGGCACGGTGTCGGTAAGCACGACTTCGCGGGCTCCGCTGTTCTTCAAACGTTCGACGGCGGGACCAGACAGCACGCCATGTGTGGCGACGACAGTCACCGACTTGGCACCGGCATCCTTAAGCACGCTGCATGCACCGGCAATGGTTCCGGCGGTATCGATGAGATCGTCGACGAGCACGCAGTCCTTACCTTCGACATCGCCCACGACTCGGTTGGCGACCGCTTGGTTCGGACGGGTGATGTCACGCGTCTTGTGGACGAATGCGAGCGGACCACCGCCAAGACGCTGCGCCCACTGCTCCGCAACACGAATGCGGCCCGCATCCGGAGAGACGACGGCAACATTGTCAAGCTGGTTGGAGAAACGGTCGCGAATGTAGTCGACCAGCACCGGCATAGCGATAAGGTGGTCGACAGGACCGTCGAAGAAGCCTTGGGACTGCGCCGCATGCAGGTCGACACTCATGATGCGGTCGGCACCTGCGGTCTTCAGCAGGTCGAACATGAGACGGCAGGAAATGGGCTCGCGGCCGCGATGCTTCTTGTCTTGGCGCGAGTAGCCAAGCAGTGGGCAGACCGCGGTGATGGAACGCGCGGATGCACGCTTGAGCGCATCAATCATGATGAGCTGTTCCATAATCGATTGGTTGATCGGGGCTGCGTGGCTTTGCAGTACGAACACGTCCGCGCCACGCACGGATTCGGTGTAGCGCACGTACATTTCGCCGTTGGCGAAGTCGTATGCTGTGGTTTCCAGAACATCAATGCCAAGTTGTTCGGCGACTTCCGCCGCCAGTTTCGGATGTGTTCTGCCTGTGACAAGGATAAGGTTTTTATCCGGCTTTCCTTCAAGGATTGCGCTCACCATGTCTCCAAACGTCTGTTTTCGCGTCAAGTGGACGTGACCCATATTAACCATCTGCGCAGACCGTCTCACCCGCGCGTGTTCACCTGAAATTTACCGGTACAGTCCGTGCTTGCCAATATATTGCACCACGCCGTCCGGTACGAGGTACCAAACAGGCTCCCCATGCTCCGCACGTCGCCGCACATCGGTCGAGGAAATCGCCAGTGCCGGTATTTCCAACGTATCGACCTTGCCTTCCGGCAGTTTCACCCCTTCCGGCGATGAGTACCCGGGGCGGGTCACGGCCACGAAGTGGGCCAGATCCCACATTTTGTCGGCGTCTTTCCATTGCATGATTTCCGCGACCGCGTCAGCTCCGGTGATGAAGAAGAGTTCCGCGTCGGGATGTTGCGCACGGATGTCTCGCAACGTGTCGATGGTATAGGTGACTCCCGGACGGTCGATGTCCACGCGTGATACGGTGAATTTCGGATTGGACGCGGTGGCGATGACCGTCATGAGATACCGGTCTTCCGCGTTGGTGACGTTCTTGTCGAGTTTGAATACGGGGCGTCCCGTCGGCACGAAGATCACTTCGTCGAGGTCGTACACCCACGACACTTCTGAGGCCGCCACCAAGTGGCCGTTGTGGATGGGGTCGAACGTGCCGCCCATGATGCCGATGCGAGGCCTGCTATGCCAGTTGCCGCGTGCTGAACGTCGGCCTGTGGCCACCGCGGAACCTGCTGATTCCACGGAAAGGTCGGACATGCGCCGTTCCGGTTCCACCACATAGCTGATGGCAAGTTCGGAATCGGCTTCGGCGGATTCGGGCCGCATGCGTTTCGGGCCGGTCATGAGGCATCCTCGTTTTTTTGTTCCTGATCGCGTCCGCGGTCTCACGGCCGATGCTGTCTGCCGTTGGCGATGCGTTGTCCGGGTCGATTTTGCCCATATCCTCATCCCACTCGTCCTGCACGACGCGCCTGATCTCCGCGAAAGTCGGCAGAGGGAAGTCCGGCTGATAGGCGCGACGCACTTCCGCCACACGTTCGGTGACGCGAATCAGCGTATCGGTCATGCCGTCAATATCCTGTTCGCGCTCCATGGCGCTGAATTTGGCGATGTACTGTTCCATGAGCCGCATCTGCTCATCGACGCTTTTAAGCTTCTCTTCGTCGAGTTCCACCACGTCTTCGGCATCGACTTCCGGCCAACCGATCAGCACCGCGTCGGCGTATTCGAGTGAAGCACGCTGTGCCGCCGATGCGATGCCGTCCTCGATCTGCACGAGAAACACGTATCGCACGATGCTTAATCGTTCGGATGCGAGCTTCAATCCCAGATAGGGGTCATTGAGATCCGCATTCCATGGGTTCTTAGCGTCAGTCATTGTTTCCTCCATCTGGCCGTCATTATTGTTGTGTTCGTTCATGCCCGTACCTGGCCTGTTCCGTAGCCGATCCACTTGGTCGTGGTCATTTCGCGTAGTCCCATGGGCCCGCGTGCATGCATTTTTTGCGTGGAGATACCAAGTTCCGCGCCGAAGCCGAACACTCCCCCATCTGTGAAACGCGTGGACGCGTTGACCATCACCACCGCCGAGTCGATGCGTGAGGTGAATTCCTCAATGGCCGAATAGTCTTCGGCGATAATGGATTCGGTATGCCCTGTGGAGTGGCGGTTAATGTGGCTGATGGCCTCGTCGAGTGAGTCGACCACTTTGACGCCGATCTTCAACGCGAGATACTCGGTATCCCAGTCTTCCTCAGTGGCATGTATCAGTTTCACCCCGTCAATACCGGTTTTGTCGATGATCTCGTAGGCCTGTTCGTCGGCATGCACTTCGACGTCGGCTGCGGCAAGCGCTGTGGCGATTTGCGGAAGGAACGCTTCGGCGATGTCACTGTGCACGAGGAGTTTTTCAGTGGCGTTGCAGACGCCGACGCGTTGCGTTTTGGCGTTGAGAATGATGGGGATGGCTTTGTTTTGGTCGCCGGTTCGGTCGACGTAGATGTGTACGTTGCCCGCTCCGGTTTCGATGACGGGTACTTTGGAGTTTTGCACGACGGCTTGGATGAGGCCCGCTCCCCCTCGTGGAATAAGCAGGTCGATGTGGCCTTGGGCCTGCATCATGGCGTTGGCGCCTTGACGCCCGTATTCGTCGACGGAAGCGATGAGTGCGGCATCATATCCGTGTTCGTGCAATACGTCGGCGATGATGTTGAGGGTGGCTGCGTTGGTGCGTTCGGCCGCGTGTCCTCCTCTGAGGAGTGCCGCGTTGCCTGATTTGATGCAGAGTGACGCGACGTCGACGGTGACGTTGGGTCGTGCTTCGTAGATCATGCCGAGCACGCCGATGGGCACGCGGGTTTGTTCGAGTCGCAGACCGTTGTCGAGGTGGTATCCGCGCACGATTTCACCGATCGGATCCTGTAGGGTGGCTACGTGGCGCACACCTTGTGCGGCTGCGTTGACGCGGGGTACGTCAAATTTGAGCCGGTCGAGTTTGCCTGCGTCCATGCCATGTTCGGCGGATTTCTGCATGTCGATGGCGTTGGCTTCCGCGATTTCATTGGCGCGCGCGTCGAGTGCGTCAGCGATGGCGTTGAGAAGTTCGTTTTTACGCTGCGTGTTGGTTTGGGCAAGTTGCGCTTGCGCGATTCGGGCGGCGTCGGCTTTGGCGCACACCTCGTTGAGCACATCGGGCTCCATGGCGTTGGATTGGGTCTGTGGGTTCGTCATAGTTTCCTAGATTAGCGCGAAATCGCGCCTTGTTCCGTAGCTTCGACCATTATTTCGTCGTAGCATCGGAAACAGGGCGCGATTTCGCACGTCACGTGTCCTCAGAGATTTATATCCGAAACCGTTCTCGATCAACCGTTATTCGACATGGAATCAGTGGATCTGATCGAGACCCGGATACAGCGGGAAGTCTTCGGCGAGCTTGTCGACGCGAGCCCTGAGGGCTTCCACGTCGGCATCCTTGCCTGCTGCGAGTGCGGTTCCGATGATGTCGGCGACCTCTTCGTATTCCTTGTTGCCGAAGCCGCGGGTGGCGAGGGCGCTGGTGCCGATGCGCAGACCGGAAGCCACGCTTGCCGGACGCGGATCGAACGGAACGGTGTTGCGGTTGATGGTGATGCCGCACTGGGCGAGGAGGTCTTCGCCCTGCTGGCCGTCCATTTCGCTGTTGCGCAGATCAACCATGACGAGGTGGACGTCGGTGCCGCCGGTGAGGACGCTGATGCCGTTGTTCTTGACATCGTCGGACATGAGGCGTTCGGCGAGGATCTTGGCACCGTCGAGGGTGCGCTGCATGCGGTCCTTGAACTCCGGAGAGGCTGCGACCTTGAACGCGACGGCCTTGCCTGCGATGACGTGCATGAGCGGACCGCCCTGCTGACCCGGGAAGACCGCGGAGTTGAGCTTCTTGGCATAGTCCTGCTTGGCGAGAATGAAACCGGAACGCGGACCGCCAAGAGTCTTGTGAGCCGTGGAGGATACGACATCGGCGTACGGGACCGGGCTCGGGTGCAGTCCGGCTGCGACAAGGCCCGCGAAGTGTGCCATATCAACCCAGAACTTGGCTCCGACTTCGTCGGCGATTTCCTTCATGGCCTTGAAGTCTTCGATACGCGGGTAGGCGCTCCAGCCGCCGATGATCATGGCCGGGTGGGTTTCAAGCGCGCGCTGGCGGATGATTTCAGGATCGATGCGGAAGGTTTCAGGATTGACTCCGTAGGCTTCGGCATGGTAGAAACGTCCGGAGAAGTTGATTTTCATGCCGTGGGTGAGATGTCCGCCATGGTCGAGGGCAAGACCGAGCACGGTGTCGCCCGGCTTGACGAGCGCCTGGTAGACGGCTGCATTGGCCTGTGCGCCGGAGTGAGGCTGCACGTTGACGTATTCGGCACCAAACAGGCTCTTGGCACGCTCACGGGCAATGGTTTCGATCTTGTCAACCTGCTCGCAGCCACCATAGTAGCGGCGTCCCGGATAGCCTTCGGCATACTTGTTGGTCAGCACGGAACCCTGAGCCTGAAGCACGGCACGCGGCACGAAGTTTTCGGAGGCGATCATCTCCAAGCCGTTCTGCTGTCGAGACAACTCAGCGTTGAGTACCTCGGCGATTTCGGGGTCTGCTTCGGCGATAGGCGCGTTGAACATGTCGTTCGGAGTTTGCGCGAGAGGCGATGCGGTCATTGAGCTCTCCTTGGCTTGGAGGATAAATACGTTGCCCGTACGAACGTGCAGGCTTAACGATGAAGTGTACGTGCACAAATCGCATGAGGGAATAGGGCGTTTCGAAACATGGAAGCAATCACGAAACAAGCAGGAAACAATCACCACCCATAAACACGCATCGTCCCATTCCACGGACGCAAACACGCTCTTCCCGCCATAACGCTACACTCAATATTGTTTGACGTTCATTGTCCGTTCTATTGCTAAGGAAATCCAGTGACCACGTTCCACAGCACTCGCAGCACCACCGATTCACTCACCTCCAAGCAAGCCATACGCAAAGGCATCGCCGACGACGGCGGCCTGTTCGTAACCGACTCACTGGGCGAAACCCACGTAGACGTCGCATCTCTCGCAGGCAAGTCCTACCAGCAGATCGCATTCGACGTGCTGAGCGTGCTGCTGCCCGACTTCTCCGAAACCGAACTCAAGGCATGCATCGATGAAGCGTACGGCGCGCAATGGTCCGACGAAAAGATCACCCCGGTCAAGCCGCTCGGCGATGACTACGTGATGGAACTGTTTAACGGCCCGACCTCCGCATTCAAAGATGTCGCATTGCAGATCCTGCCGCGTTTCATGGCACGCACCACCCCGGCCGGCGGCGATGGCAACGAGAAAATCATGATCGTGACAGCCACCTCCGGAGACACCGGCAAGGCGGCGCTCGCTGGTTTCGCGGATGCCGAGGGCACAGGCATCACCGTGTTCTATCCGGAAGGCAAGGTTAGCCAGGTACAGGAACTGCAGATGAGCACGCAGGCTGGTTCGAATGTGAATGTCTGCGCGGTGAAGGGCAATTTCGATGACGCTCAGTCCGCTGTCAAACGCATTTTCGGTGATCGTGAGCTTGCCAATCGTTTGGCTTCCGATTCGCATGTGGTACTGTCTTCCGCAAATTCGATCAATGTGGGACGTTTGGTGCCGCAGGTCGTCTATTATTTCTCCGCTTACGCGCAGCTGCTCGAACAGCAGGTCATCAATGTCGGTGATGAGGTCGAGTTTGTGGTGCCGACCGGTAATTTCGGCGATATTCTCGCCGGATATTATGCGAAGCTGTTAGGCTTGCCGGTCAAGCATCTGGTTGTTGCGTCCGATAAGAACAATGTGCTGTTCGATTTCCTGACTTCCGGCACGTATAACCGTCAGCGTCCGTTCTATCAGACGATTTCCCCGTCGATGGACATTCTTATCTCCTCGAATCTGGAACGCATGCTGTATTACATGTCCGACAAGGACACTCGTCTGATCGCCATGCTGATGAACGATTTGAACCAGTGGGGCGCCTATGAGGTTCCCGAACCGATGCTGGCCAAGATTCGTTCCCTGTTCGGCACCGGCTGGGCCGATGAGGATCAGGTGCGTGAGATGATCGCGGATTGCTGGAACAAGAACCATTATGTGATCGACCCGCATACCGCGTGCGGTTATTACGTGATGCAGCAGATGCCTCGCGATCCGCTGACGCCGCGCGTGCTGCTGAGCACCGCCAGCCCGTACAAGTTCCCGCGCGTGGTCAACGAGTCCTTGGGTTTGGATGCTTCCGGCACGGATTTCGAATGCATGGACGTGCTTGCCGAGGCGACCGGCACTACCGCTCCGGCCGCGTTGCGCGGTTTGGAGACCGCCGACGTGCGTTTCGACCATGTCGTTGACATCGACGGTATGGAAGGTTTTGTCGAGCAGGCCGCCAAAGCTCTGTAAAAACTCTGTAAGCGAAGCATACTTTCACATCGTTAAAGCCATCTCCATCGGCCGTCCGCGATATGTGGACGGCCGTTTTTCGTCAAGGCTGCTACAGTTGCATGCTCGGAGGCGAACGAGCATGACAGCACCAACGATACCCGCATCTGAATCGGTACGACAGAAGCAACCGGCACAACAATCGAACCAGCCCGAACAGCCCCGGCGTAAGCATGATCGTCTCATCACCCGTGATATGGCGTTGGTCATGCTTGCGACGTTCTGTTTCATGTCGAGCAATATGCTTGCCAATCCGATCGTTGCCGGATATGCGGAATCGTTGGGCGCGGACGGCATGCTGATGGGTGCGGTGGCCGGGTCGATGAGTTTCATCTCACTGTTCTGCCGCCCTATCGCAGGCAATCTTTCCGACAAAACCAGCAAGCGCACACTTGTGGCGGTTGGCACGGTGCTCTATTTCGCCGCCGGACTGCTGTACTATTTCGCAAACTCCCCCATCATGCTCATCATGGCTCGCGTGATCAACGGCGTTGGTTTCGCATGCTGCTCGGTCTGCCTGGCCACGTGGATGTCGCTTTTGCTGCCGATCCGGCATATGGGTGCCGGCATGGGATTGTATGGCACGATGAACGCGCTGGCTATGGCGGTCGGACCGGCATTGGGTATTCGCGCGCAAAAATACATCGGTTATCGTCTGACGTTTTTGAGTTCGCTGGTGCTGGCGGTGATCATGCTGCTCGCCACACTGATGGTGAAGAATGGCGGACAGCCGGTACGCAAAAAGCAGACTTCCATAACGGAGAATCCCTCCACTGCCGTAGACATTGACGGTTCTGCTAGCGCAACCAAAAAGCATCGTTTTTCGATCCGTTCGATTCTGGAACCGCGTGTGGTGCCGTTGTCGCTGACGTTCATGATGTTTGCGATAGCGTATTTCGCAAATCAGTCCTTCATCGTGAGTTATGTTCAGTCTCGTCATCTGCCGGTATCATCCGACCTGTTTTTCATGTTTTACGCGGTCGCGTTATTGGTGTTGCGACTGGGCTTGCGCGACCTGTTCGACAGCAAGGGCTTCCGTTTCTGGCTGACGGTCTGCTCGTTGGGCATGCTGGCGATGCTCGCATGCATGACGTTCCTGTTCAATGATTGGATGCTGTTGTTGGCTGCGATTTTCACCGCTGTCGGCTACGGTCTGATGAGTTCAGTCACGCAGGCGCAGGCCGTGGTAATCGCAGGCCGCGAGCGCAGTGGTATTGCGAATAGTACGTATTATGCGGGTATTGATTTGGGTATGTCGGTTGGTCCGTTTGTGGGTGGTTTGGTGTATGGGCATTTGCCTGCTGTGTGGTTTTATCCGGTGTTTATGTTGGCGATGCCTGTTGCTTGGTTGATTTATTTGTTGTGTGTGAAGCGTGTTTCGCGGTAGTTGTTGGCATCGTGTGCGAGGTTTCTGCCGTAAACCAGTCCAAGCGCGTGTCGTTCTAACTGTTTTTGCGGTCGGTCGTATTTTCCATATACGGCAATATGACCGACCGACGCCCATCCTGGCTCGTGCAAGGCGTCCATGCCGAAGGGGAGATGTCAGGATCGGTCCTTGCCGCCGTATTCCGTTCCAGCCTTTCCGGCTATTTGACTTGGTGGATTTTGTTGCCTTTGACCATGTAGGCACGTCGGGCCATGTCGATCATGGGCTGGTCGAATCGGCTGTCTGTGTAGAATTCGTCCACTCGAACGTTGTCTCCGTAGAGTTCGCGGAATCGTTTGGGCTTGTTGGTGTTGAAGTTGAGGTAGTTTACGTTCAACGTGTTGCCGTCGATGGTGGACGAGACCAAATGTTGCACGCCAAGCCTGCGGCAGGCCTCGCCCACGGTGATGTCGAACGAGGCGGTGAGGATCGCATCGTCTTCGCGTGGCTCATACCAGGGTTTGATGCGCTTCATGTTCTGATCCCAGAAGGCGTTGACCAATTCTTCGAATTCCAACGATTCGGCAAGTTCGCTTAAATATCCGTGGCATAGCTTGCCCACACCGTATTCCATTTGATCGAACGTGGCTCGTCCGAGCTTGTATTTGACGGCATAGCGCAGTACCGGGGCGATGTACCGCAATACTTTCGGATTGTATTTGGCCGAAAACAGGTACAGGTCGAACAGGCTTTCTCCGTCATAGATGGTTCCATCGAAGTCGAATACACGCATGTATGCAGCTCTCACTTCCTCGTATGCGCGCATTCAATACGCGCCATTGCACCTCATGCTAAAGTCCGAAGGCTGATTCCTTCTTACACCAAGGTGAACGGCCGGCGACCGCAATGTGCACAAATTGCACATCTCAATGCACATTCGGTTCATGTCACGTTTACCACAACAACACAGTCGGACCGCTATTCGCCCCATAGGAGCCGTTCGCGCTGCTGATACTCCTCATCGAACAACGGCTGGGCCTTCGTGTCGATGAGCTTGGCGAATTCCAGATCCTCATCTCGTTCCACCCGATGCTCAGCCATATTCCATTGGTCATGGTACGTGTAACGCAATGCCTCGGCATCCGTTTTCAGAACATGCGACCGGTAAAGGTCCCGTTCGAATAGAAGCGTATCAACCAGCCATCCTGGCTCGTCCGGAAACTTGCTGATGCCATTGACGTGCTCCGCACGATACGCGTCATGGACAAGGACAGGCAACGCATCGATACGCAAAAGCTCCTTGAACATGATAAGCCGTCCGATTCGACCGTTGCCGTCCGAAAATGGGTGAATCTTCTCAAACGTCCAATGGACACGGGCGATCTGATATGGCTCGTCCTCAAGTTTCGTGCACATATCAAACAGCCTGTCCATAAATTCGGGAACATCCTGCGGCAGCGCGGTCCTTGTCGGAGTGACAGGATTGCCGATAAAGTTCGGCCGAGTCTTGTAGCCGCCCACGTTGAAAAGCGAGTCGGAGACCTGTCTGGTGCCCTGCTTGAGAATGGCATGCAGGTGACAGACCATATCCCGGTCCACCGGCTCATCAGCATGGTCGAGAATCCAACGGAACGCAGCAAAATGATTACGGGTTTCCAACGCATCATCAGGATTGACCTGTTCGCTGCCATCCGTGGTATAGGTACCGGTGGCAAATAGCTGCGCGGTCTGTTTGGCAGTAAGGGTGGAACCTTCCATATGATTGGAATTCCATGCGAACTGGATTTGCGTGGTCGTGTAAATGCCGTCACCATATCGAGTATCACGCTCTCGGATAAGACGCTCCACGATACGTTCCGCCATAACCCCATCCTTCCTTCATTCCGCTCGACTATCCTCCCATGGTAATTCATTTAGGCTAGAAACCGTGGTGGATGTCGTATATCCTGCAGGTTGGTTCCATGTCGAACGTGACCGTGTCGAACTGTTCGGGATGGTGTACGAACGTATCGATCAGTTTCCATTGGCGACGGCTGATGCCGATACGATAGTCCGGGCGGACCATAAGCACCGGCGCTTTCGGCTGGAGTTCCTCCAAGAGCTGCGCGCGCTGTTCGAAGCATTCATCATCGTCGATCCATACGATCGGCGTGGGTTCATTCTCTTCGCATTCGATGCGTACGCGTCGTTGGATGGTCTGCCATTTGCCTGTCTCACGTCCCCATTTGGTGACAGGATCGTACCAGGTGATGACATCGACCAGCATGGGATCCCATCCGAGCATCGGGTCGAGAATCTGACTGCAGTATGGCTGCCAGGTGGACAGCCACCACAATTCCACAATGCCGTCAACTGCCAACGCGTACATGGCGTCGGATAGTTCGCTGGACCAGTGGATGCGCCATGAGCCTACGGGCGTGTGGGCTTTTTCGTTGCCGTCCAGGTGGAACGCTTTTTCAGGATTGTACATTTTCGCGTAGGGACTGTCGGGCTTCGCCCAGGTCATAACTTTGTTCACGCCGCCCCTGCGCAAAAGCTTGTCATCCGGAAAGGCGTTGAGCACCCCATCGAAATCCGTGAACACCACAGGCTTGGAAAACATTTTCAAATCCGTCATCACCACTCCCCTTTCAATCATCAACTGTCTTCTTATATTGACCTTACGGTTTCCTCATTACGTTTTACCTGACAAATACTGACAGCACCGCCATCGTTTTATTTGCTATACTCGGATTGGTTCGGCACGGACGCCGAACGACCGCAGGCACGAGCATAGGCAACCGCAAACATGGTCCATAGATGCGCAAAACATGATGCGCGGACGCATCCAAAAAGCGGTCACCATCACGCAAAGGAGCGAAACATGGCAGACGAATCATCGAAGATTCCAGAGAAAACCGTCGAACAAATCTTCGACGAACGTTATCCCCTCGACAAATGGGAGGATTCAAACTACTCGATACTCGACAAATTCTCAATGCGCGGCCGCAAAGGCTTCGTCACCGGAGCCGCAGGCGGTCTAGGACGCAACGCGGCGGCCGCGCTCGCCCAAGCCGGAGCAGACGTCGCACTAGTCGACCTGCCCAGCCAAGAAGACAAGCTCACCGAACTGGCGAAAGACATGAGCGAACGTTTCGGCACCAACGTCATCGCGCTCACCTGCGATGTCACCAACGTCGAACAAGTAGCCGAACTCAAAACACAATTGGTGGAACAGCTGGGCACCGTCGACTTCGCGTTCCTCAACGCCGGAGTCAACGTACCGGGCGACGATCAAGACGCCACCGAAGAAGTATGGACGCGCACCATCAACATCAACCTCAACGGCACCTACCGTACCGGCCGCATCGCGCATGAAATCATGCGCGAACACGGTCATGGCGGCTCACTGATCTTCACAGCCTCCCTGTCCGGACACAACGCGAACTATATGATGGGAAGTCCGACGCCGGTGAACGCGTATGGCGCCACCAAAGCGGCCATCATGGAACACTCACGTTACCTTGCTGCCGCGCTCGCCAAGGATGGTATCCGTTCCAACACCATCTCCCCCGGATACGTGTGGTCTGGAATTTTCAATGGCCGTATCGACATGCCTGGCCACGACGCCATGCTCGAGGTCGTGCCGATGCATCGTTTCGGCACGAATGACGAGATTGCCAGCACGGTGCTCTTCCTCGCCAGCGACGCGTCCTCGTACGTTACTGGCATTGACATTCGCGTAGACGGCGGCTACAGCGTCTTCTAATCACCGTACCCCATCTGATAAATGGCCGGTCGCAGCTAATGTGCTTCGACCGGCCATTTATCTGGTGATGGTTTCTAGAACATACCGCTACACATGCTTGCGGCGTATCAACGTACCGGCAGTGGTTCCGGCTCCTGCAAGGAGAAGCATGACCGCGATGATGGGAACGATGTCGGAGCCCGTGCGAGGCAAGTCCGCAGTCGGTTTTCCATCGGCCTTGCTGGCATTCTTGTCTTTCGAGGGCTGCTTGTCATTCGGCTTGGCCTCGCCACCGCCCGGCTGGTCATCAGGCTTCGTTTCCCGAAGCTTCAGACCGTCCAATGCCGTGTTAAGGAGCGTGGCGGCATTGGAGACAAGACCGTTCTGTTCGCTGCTGAACGTGGTGTTGTTCCACAGCGAGAGGGCCTGCTCGTACGCTTCCGTGAGAGATGCGACCGTATCGTCCGTGTATTTGCCGAATTCGGCAAGCTTGGCCTGTGCCGCCGCGATCGGAGCTTCGAGCGCGCTCTTGTCGAGTTCGGTCGGATCATCATACATGGCCTGATATCCTGGGATGGTCAGTTTGGCGAGCTGATCGTACATCTTGGAGCAGAGGCGAGCGTTGAAGTTCATGACACTGAACCCTGCGCGGGACAAGTTCATCTGTCGGATTTCCAGATTGTCTGGATCGTAGGCGCCTTCGGCGAACGTCATGTCGGCCGATTCGCTGTCGGACGCGCCCTTGCCTGTTCCGCTGGTGTCGAGCGCGCTGCCCGTGGAGTAGTCGAACGGGGTGCCATCCTTGCCGCTCCATGCGTTGATGATGAGGCTCGACGTGCGGAACGGGTCAGATCCAACTCCTGCGTAGTTGTAGACCGCAATGTCCTTGCCGGAGGAAACGGTGTCGCCGTTCTCATCGACGAAGTAGATCGGGTTGCCGTCGACGTCGAGCGGATACCCGTCGGGACCCCATACGTTGTCGGTGATCACTGCGAGACCGTCACGGTCGGTATAGCTGCCCATGCGGGATTCGCGATGCCATGCGTTGCCGGTCGTGGCCGTCGGATGCAGGAACAGTTCGGCTCCGGACGCGGCATAATAACGACCGAGTTCCGGATAGAAGTGGCCGTCTCAACAAATGTCGATACCGGCCTTGAGTGGCTTGCCGTCCGAGCCGGTCCACTCGGGCATCTCGAACATGACCGGCGTGCTGCCAGGCAACGACCATGCGGTTTCCTCGGATCCGGCGCGATGCATCTTCTGGTAGGAGTCGGTGTGCCCGTCAGGGAACGCTATGGCGGCAGAATTGTAGACCTTCCGCACGCCGTCGCTGTCGGTGATGAGACTCTCGGTGATTTCAGCTTGGGAGGCCGCCATCTTGTATGCTGCGGAGTCTAGGTCGCTTGAGGAAACGTAGCCGGTGAGTGCCGCGACGAAGGCCATGGTGGCGCACAATGCGACGCTGCCTACCGCCGCAACCGCCATGTTGAGCTGTCGTTTGAACCATATGGATTTCGCGGTGACGTTCGCTGCCGCGTCTTTGTTCTCCGTTGTCGTACGGTGCGACGTGGATGTCCCTCTCTTCAACGCGCCATGCTTCCCCGAAATTTCCCCGTTCTGGAAAACATCATAGGAGATAAACGGAATTGTATGACCGTTCGTTTTCCACTTGGCTTCTGAATTCCGAAGAGTAGCTAAGAGTACTCATGCCCGATTCTGCGAGCGCGATCATTTGACGTTTCCTTTGTTGTTGAACACCGTTTTGCTCATATCTCGCTTATGTATGGCAGATTTGCGAACTTGTCCGGAGATATCTTGCTTATATATGGCAGGTCAGTCCGTCAAAGCAGTAGGTAGGGGGGCATGAAAAACCTCATTTTCGCGAAACCGACTGCCATATATAAGCGAGATGCCTCATGTCACATCCCGAAATCTGCCATACATAGGCGAGATACAGCCTGCTTTGCTCAGCACAAGGCCGACAGATCCAGAAAATGCGCACGATGACACGTTTCAAACCATACTTCGCGCAGGATCTTTTTCCGATTTGTTCCCTTGACAGGTCTGACGCCTACTGTTTGGAGTTCGCGGCGGCGCGCAACGAGTCAACGAACTGTGCACACGCAAAGGCGGGTATGATGACGTTTATTCTCGCTTGGTATCGGCACTTGAAATCCGAAGAACAGTAAGGAGATAATCATGTCCGACATCAATTCGCCAGCAACCCCAGCAGCGCAGGACTCCCGTACATCCGCACGACTCGAAGCAGGACTAACGGCCCCGGACTTTACACTTCCCAGCGACAACGGCGGTAGTGTCACGCTCTCCGCATTGCGCGGCCAAAATATCATCCTATACTTCTACCCTGCCGCGATGACTCCCGGCTGCACCACCGAGGCCTGCGACTTCCGCGACAACCTCGCACGCCTAAGCTCCCGCGGATTCACCGTACTCGGTATATCGAAGGATCCGCTGGACAAGCTCATCCGATTCCGCGAGCGCGACCATTTGACGTTCCCTCTGTTGTCGGATGCTGATTTGACCGTGCATCGTTTGTATGGTGCGTACGGTGAGAAGAAATTGTATGGCAAGGTTTACGAGGGTGTGATTCGTTCGACTTTTGTGATTGACGGTGATGGAGTGATTCGTGTTGCCCGATACAACGTGCGCGCGAAAGGTCATGTTGATTCTCTGCTGCGTGCGCTTGATAAGCTTGATGGTTCCGTTTTCTAATCTGGAATGCGATGCCGCTTTGTTTATAAATCAGCTTTTTCGTGCGAATGACGCAAGCAGCGTCAGTAGCGGGTAGATG
>ENA-OQHL01000699-OQHL01000699.1-human-gut-metagenome-genome-assembly--contig:-NODE-699-length-21499-cov-5.605138_pt1 | contig 21499 bp, 16 predicted proteins | sample MGYA00242565_ERZ504723 | MGnify/ENA primary metagenome ERZ504723 (study PRJEB26092, sample SAMD00036211) | human gut metagenome | host: Homo sapiens | study: EMG produced TPA metagenomics assembly of... | reverse complement strand
ACCTGTTTTTTGGTGTTCTTTTTTGATACAATTAGCGGCTTTTTCCTATTGATTTTTTAGTAAGTCAAGAAAAATAAAAAAGCATAATGAAAAAATATAAGATCAGAAACCGCATAAACAGGGGATTTGCGACAAAGTGTTCAAGAAAAATAAAAAAAGTTGAAAAAAGTTGTTGACATTTAAAGGACGATTCTATATAATAAATCTTGCTGTTGAGGAAATAGAGAAACAGCAAAGCACTTACGGGGTGTGGCTCAGCTTGGCTAGAGCGCTTGATTTGGGATCAAGAGGTCGCAGGTTCGAATCCTGTCACCCCGACTGTAAGCGGGTGTAGTTCAATGGTAGAACTCCAGCCTTCCAAGCTGATCACGTGGGTTCGATTCCCATCACCCGCTTTCATGAGTCTGTAGCTCAGTTGGATAGAGCAACGGCCTTCTAAGCCGTGGGTCGGGGGTTCGAATCCCTTCAGGCTCGTTTTTTATATATGGTGGGTATAGCGCAGCTGGTTAGCGCGCCAGATTGTGGCTCTGGAGGCCGTGGGTTCGAATCCCATTACCCACCCTATTATTTTGCCTAATAGATATGTGGTGAAGTAATTTAATTATATAAGGGTGTGTAGCTCAGGTGGTAGAGCACTTGACTTTTAATCAAGTTGTCCGGGGTTCGAATCCCCGCACGCTCACTATGCGGATGTGGCGGAATTGGCAGACGCGCTAGATTTAGGTTCTAGTGTCTACGACGTGCAGGTTCAACTCCTGTCATCCGCAGTTCTTTTAAGGATTGACAAGCATAACAAGATATGATAAAATATTTTTGTTATGAGTTACAAAATCATATAACACTTACGGGGTGTGGCTCAGCTTGGCTAGAGCGCTTGATTTGGGATCAAGAGGTCGCAGGTTCGAATCCTGTCACCCCGACTATAAGCGGGTGTAGTTCAATGGTAGAACTCCAGCCTTCCAAGCTGATCACGTGGGTTCGATTCCCATCACCCGCTTTTTAATTTTATAGGTAACCTATAAGATTTGAGTCTGTAGCTCAGTTGGATAGAGCAACGGCCTTCTAAGCCGTGGGTCGGGGGTTCGAATCCCTTCAGGCTCGTTTTTCTATATCTGTATATATTATATAGAAGTAACACATATGGTGGGTATAGCGCAGCTGGTTAGCGCGCCAGATTGTGGCTCTGGAGGCCGTGGGTTCGAATCCCATTACCCACCCTGATCATTAAATTTTAATGATGATGGGCTATCGCCAAGTGGTAAGGCACAGCACTTTGACTGCTGCATTCGCTGGTTCGAGTCCAGCTAGCCCAGTTCTTGATAATTTTATAAGGGTGTGTAGCTCAGGTGGTAGAGCACTTGACTTTTAATCAAGTTGTCCGGGGTTCGAATCCCCGCACGCTCATTGTTGTAAGAGGCATGATTTTAGAGAGATTTAGGATTATGTCTCTTTTTTGCGTATAAATGTTGACATACGTATTATTACGTATTACTATAAAAGCATAAATAAGGGAAAGGGGTACAAAAGATTATGCCAATGAAGCCAAGAGAATTAATAAGATTATTAGAGAAAAATAATTTTATTCAAGTTAGTCAGAATGGATCACATGTTAAGATGAGAAACATAGAAAATGGTAAACAAGTAATTGTACCATTTCATAATAAAGAATTAAAAAAAGGGACGGAACAGGGAATACTAAAGCAAGCGGGAATTAAATGATTTAAGATGATATAAATATAAGAGGAGGCGCAAATAATGAAAAAGGTTTTTTATCCAGCAATTTTTCATGTAGCAGAAGAAGGGGGATATTGGGTGACATTTCCGGATATTCCAGAGTGTATTACTGAGGGAGATGATATGGAAGAGGCGTATCAAATGGCAGTCGATGCATTAGGGTTGGCATTAACAGAAAGAATGAAGGAAGGAGAAAAACTTCCAGAAGTATCAAAAGTAGAAGATATCAAAGAAGATGGAAAAATTGTAATTGTACAATTTGATCTATACGAGTATAACAAAAAGCATAATAGCAAAGCAGTGAAGAAGACATTAAGCATTCCAGCATGGTTGAACGAAGAAGCAATAGCGTTGAATATTAATTTCTCACAGGTATTGCAGGATGCTTTGATGGAAAAAGTGAATGCGAGATAGAGAAATGTAATAGAAAAGGCACTTGAAAGAGTGTCTTTTTTGTTACAACAAATTAAATAGATTTGAGGATCATAAGGATTGATCGTTATCAGATGGTGAAAAGATAAAATCTTTAAAATATAGTAACTATGAGGCTTTCAGCCGCTAACACAACTGTTATGGAGATCTGTCAAATGATGATAAGAACAAACAGACCATTGAAACAGTAGCAATTCCAGGTACAGTAAATCAGTTGGAGATAGCAACATTTAGTGGTATGAAAAAACTAAAAAGTGTTGTGATTCCAGAACAGACAGCACTGCCAATTTTCAATAAAGTCTATGTAGCAAAGAAAGCAAAGAAGACATACATTAAATGGGCAAAAGACAGAGATGGATTAAAGAGGAATAATCTGCATACATTTTAAATAAGAAAACAATAATAACAAAGAGATACATGGAAAAAGAAAGATGCCAAAACTACAATGGCATCTTTTGTGCATGTTGTGCAAGGCATGTCTTTGTAATAAAGTCCTTTATCATCAGCAGAAAGGATGGCATTGATATCAAATTTAAATTTATACTTCCATTTTCCTTAATAAAATGCAACTGTCAAACTCTCGTGGAAATTAAGCAGATACATTGTTTTTGTATAAAAATACTTGACATAAATAAAAATATTTGATATGCTATTCAAGCAATCGACAAGAAAACAAATGCTTGTTGTTTTGTACTATGCGGATGTGGCGGAATTGGCAGACGCGCTAGATTTAGGTTCTAGTGTCTACGACGTGCAGGTTCAACTCCTGTCATCCGCAGTATTTTTTTGTCTGACAAAGAAAATTAAAATAAAATGAAAAAAGTTCTTGACAATCATAACAGAACATAGTAGAATATATCTTGTTGTGAGCGACAAAAACACATAACACTTACGGGGTGTGGCTCAGCTTGGCTAGAGCGCTTGATTTGGGATCAAGAGGTCGCAGGTTCGAATCCTGTCACCCCGATTGTAAGCGGGTGTAGTTCAATGGTAGAACTCCAGCCTTCCAAGCTGATCACGTGGGTTCGATTCCCATCACCCGCTTTTTAATTTTATAGAAATTCTATAAAGTTTGAGTCTGTAGCTCAGTTGGATAGAGCAACGGCCTTCTAAGCCGTGGGTCGGGGGTTCGAATCCCTTCAGGCTCGTTTTTCTATGTTTAAACATATTTTGATAGATAGAAGCAATACATTACGGTGGGTATAGCGCAGCTGGTTAGCGCGCCAGATTGTGGCTCTGGAGGCCGTGGGTTCGAATCCCATTACCCACCCTGTTATTTTGCTCATTTTAGCTAAAAGACAATAATATATGGGTGTGTAGCTCAGGTGGTAGAGCACTTGACTTTTAATCAAGTTGTCCGGGGTTCGAATCCCCGCACGCTCACTATTAGATAAGAAGAGACAGAGTTTTAGAGAATTTAGAACTCTGTCTTTTTTGTACAAAAAAGACACCAATGCAAATAAAAACAAAATTTACCAAAAAAGTAAAAACATATTGAATATACAAAAAGAAACGAATATACTAAACATATCACATATGATCAATTGAAGGGAGGAAATACGTATGAAAAAATTACTCACAAGGCTGTTCATTGCAATGCTGATATTGACATTTACTCCAACAATGAACACTCAGGCAAAGACAAAGATCAAATTGAACAAAACAAAGATTTCTTTACAAAGAGGGAAAACTTACACCCTGAAAGTAAAAGGAACAAAGAAAAAAGTAAAGTGGTCAAGCAACAAGAAAACGATCGCAACTGTAACAAGAAAGGGAAAAGTTACAGCCCAAAAGCCAGGAACAGCAGTGATCACAGCCAAGATTGGAAAGAAGAAATACAAATGTAAAGTAAAAGTGTGGAAGAAAACAACAAAGAAACCGACAAACACTAATCCAAAGCCGAATCCGATAGGGACAAGAGTCAATCCGGCTGATCCAAGAACAGGAATCACACTAGATACAACGGGAGGAACCGTTTACTTTAAACTGACAGAAACTTTAAAGGGACAAGAAGCAGAAAACCGATTATTACAGATGAATCAATCATTAGAAGAAATCAAACAAGGAGAATATGAACATACAGGAACAACCTTAGTACTGTTTGTTTATGATGTGCAGGCTGTGAATGGGTTTGCTGCTTATCCATTAAATGGTCTGGATATCATCAATTCCTATGCACTATATGATGGAACATGCTCGAAAAATATAAAGAATATAGAAAGTTTCTATTTATCAGAAGGTTATGAAGCAATGATACCAACAAATCTGAATTTATATACAGGAGCAAGCAGTAAAATGTACGAAGCTCTCTGGGTTCCAGATGAAATGACCTCATTTAGTAACCAGCTATATACAAGAAAACTTACACCATATTGGGTAAAATATCAGTTTTAACATAATATAGCATCATTTATTTATATAGAAACAATCTGTTATAGCCAAAAACTATATCAAACTAAAAGAAATACATATTTTACAAAATCCTAATACACTGTTATACTAAACTTAATCAGTTGAAACAATACAATATAAATAACAAAAAAATAGAAAGAGTATGAGGTGAAAGTATGAGAAAAGGAACATTGAAAAAAGCATTAGCATTAGCACTGACAGGAGCAGTTTTAGTCGGAGCATTCGCAGGATGCGGAGCAAAGAAAGATAGCAGTGATAAAAAAGAAACAAAGAAGATTGTTATTGGAGCAAGTCCATCCCCACATGCTGATATCTTAAAAGTAGCGAAGAAAGAATTAAAGAAAGAAGGATACGAATTAGAAATTAAAGAATACTCTGATTACGTACAGCCAAATACAGCACTCGAATCTGGAGATTTAGATGCAAACTATTTTCAGCATAAACCATATTTAGATGACTTCAACAAACAAAAGAAGACACATTTAGCATCCGCTGGAACAATCCATTATGAACCATTTGGAATCTTCCCAGGAAAGACAAAGACATTAAAAGCATTAAAGAACGGTGCAACAGTTGCAGTTCCTAACGATACAACAAATGAAGCAAGAGCGTTATTATTGTTACAGGATCAGGGACTTATCAAATTAAAAGACGGAGCAGGATTAACAGCAACAAAAAAAGATATTGTAGAGAATAAAAAAGATTTAGCGATCAAAGAAATCGAAGCGGCTCAGATTCCAAGATCATTAAAAGATGTTGATATCGCAGTTGTGAATGGAAACTATGCTTTAGAAGCAGGATTAAAAGTCAACAAAGATGCATTAGCAACAGAAGATGCTGATTCTATCGGAGCTAAAACATATGGAAATATTGTAGCAGTGAAAAAGGGAAATGAAAAAACTGATGCAACAAAAGCACTGATCAAAGCTCTAAAGAGTGATACAGTGAAAAAATATATCAATGACAAATATGATGGAGCTGTTGTACCTCTGTTCTAAGAGTAGAAAATCGCTATAAACCATAAATAATTTATGGAAGTAACAAGAAATTATTGAAAAAATCAACTGAAATTGTTATGATGAAGCTATTGTCTGTCAGGAAAACTGATAGGCAATAGCTTATCTGATTTTACAGGATAAGAAGAAAGTCCGATGAAGTGATCAAAGGACAATGAAAAATAAGAAAGGATAAAGTCATGATTGAATTAAAAAATATAGATGTTACCTTCCAAAATGGCAGTCATGAATTCAAAGCGGTTGATAATGTAAGCTTAAAGATCAACAAAGGAGAGATTTTTGGAATCGTAGGACCAAGTGGTGCTGGAAAGAGTACTCTGGTACGTGTGATCAATTTGTTACAGAGACCAACGAATGGAGAAGTGATCATTGAAGGATCAGATATTACGAAGTTTAACCGAAAGCAATTAAGAAAAACAAGATTGAATATTGGAATGATCTTCCAGCATTTTAATCTGATCAGTGGATCAACGATCGCTGAAAATGTTGCATTTTCATTGTATGCCAATAACTATCCAAAGGATAAGATCAAAGACAGAGTGAAAGAACTCTTAGAGATCGTACATCTTCCAGAAAAAGCAGATGCATATCCAGCAAACTTAAGTGGAGGACAGAAACAAAGAGTTGCGATTGCAAGAGCATTGGCGAACAATCCAGATATCTTGTTATGCGATGAAGCAACCTCCGCATTGGATATTGAGAATACAGAAGAAATTGTGGAATTATTACGAGAGATCAATGAAAAAACACATATCACGATCGTATTTATCACACATGAGATGGATGTAGCAAAGAAATTATTTGATCGTATTGCATTTATGGAAGATGGAAAGCTGAAAGAAGTTACAGATATCTATTCTGCCTTTGCAAATCCTAAGTCAGATATTGCAAAGAGTCTGGTACAGCGTGTATTAAATGTAGAGGTTCCAGAGGGATTAAAAGCAAAAATAAATGAAGAGATCCTTCGTTTAAGTTATACAGGAGATGATTCTTATGATCCTGTGATCAGTGTTGCTTCTAAGAACTATGATATTACAATGGATATCATCAATGGGAAAGTCGATTACATCAGGAATAAACCATTTGGTATGTTGATCGTGATCCTTAGAGGAGAAGATGCAGAACGTAAGAAAGCATTAGAATACATTAGTAAGAATGTATATAAATTAGAGAGGTTAGGAGGAAGATAATATGAATGAAACATTAGAGATCATCCAGTCAGAATTTGCCCAGGCATCTTTTGAGACCTTTGAGATGGTATTGATTTCCATGATCGCAGCAGCAATCCTTGGAACGATCTTAGGACTAGTATTACATCTGGCATCGAATCCGATTTTTTATAAAAACAGGGTAGTTAATGGCATTACAGGAACAATCATAAATGTGATCAGATCTTTGCCATTTATCATTTTGATCATTGTATTACAGCCGTTGGCAAGACTGGTTGTAGGAACAAGTATCGGACCGATCGCAGCATCTGTATCTTTGGCAATCGCAGCAATCGCATTCTATGCAAGACTTGTGGAAGGTGCATTTAGTGAGGTTGATAAGGGTGTGATCGAAGCAGCGGTTGCAACAGGAGCAAGTATGCCTCTTATTATTCGTAAGGTTTTATTTGTAGAAGCAACACCAGCATTGGTTCGTGCTTTAACTGTAACTTTTGTTAGTGTGATCGGATATTCTGCAATGGCTGGAGCTGTTGGAGGCGGCGGGATCGGTAATCTTGCGATCATGTATGGATATAACCGCTATCAGACAGGAGTGCTATTAGTAACAGTTGTTGCACTTGTCATCATCGTTCAGGTTGGACAATGGATCGGAGATAAGATCGCACTGAAGCTTACAAGAAAATAAGATCAGCCAAAATATAAATAAAATAAGAATTTTTCATATCAAAATAAATATTTTCTTTTCTTCTGGACAGAATATAAGTATCAAGATGTTAAAGAGAAAAGGAGATACAAGATGAAAAAGACGTTAAAACTTACGAGTCTTTTGTTTACACTGATCCTTGCAGTATCCGTTGTATTTACTGGATGTGGCAACGGCAGAAAGGATTCTACGACAAAAGGAACAACAGAAAATAATAATGCATCAGGTACAACGGAAGATAATCTGGTAGACGATGCTGAGGATGCCGTTGATGATGTGGCAGATGGAGTTGGAGATGCGGTAGATGATATCGCAAATGGTTTTGATAACTATGACGATGCACATGATTATTTATTAAACCGTCTGCAAAATGACGATAAAGATGGTAAGTATGAAGTTCGAAATGAGACAAAAGACGAACAGGAATACAGGGATGGAGCCAGTGGATATCATTTTGAAATCTATGATACATCCGATGATTCTGGGAAGAAATACGGAGATTTCTATGTAGATAAAGATACAGGAAAGATCTACAAACGAAATACAAAAACAGAGAAATTAGAAGAATATAAGAAATAAAAAGAAGGCACAGGGGTGTTAATCCTGTGCCTTCTTTAATGCATTTTTGATCGCTTGTTTTAATAATGTATACGTATACTGGCTTTGCCCGTCAAATTTGATATCATCAATATTTTGAACTTTTGGAAGTTGTTTATTGATCTCATTTAGAGAAGGTTCGATCAGAGGATACATTGTTTTGATCGATTTATTTAAATGTTTTAAAGAAATCGATTTTGCTTTGCCGTCCTTTACCGTGACCGAAAGTTCTAATTCGTTTTCTCCAAGTTTTAATGGAGAAGAATAGACACCTTGTGTGTAACCGGAAGTTTCTTTTGTTTTCTTTGATTTATGGGAAGGAACAAACATAAAGATCAAAAGTAAGATCAAAAGTATTCCAAGTAAGATAAAGATTCCGGTGTAAATAAGTTCCCGTGCTTTTAATACGACAATTTTCGTTTTTGATGACATAGTTATCCTCCTAAAAGATTCTATCTATAGTTTATGAATGGAATGAGATATTTAGAACATCTTTACGGAAAATAAAGGATAAGATATAATGATAGAAAATGGAGGAAATGATATGGCATTACAGTTTATACTAGGGTCTGCGAGATCCGGAAAAACAGATTTTATTTATGATCAGATGATCAAAGACTCCATGGAACACGAAGATGAGGAGTTCTTTTTTATTGTGCCGGACCAGTCAACGCTAAATGCACAAAAACAACTGGTCACAAGACATCCACGTCATGGAACGTTTAACATTGATGTGGTGGGATTTTTCAGATTAACTTATCGTGTATTCGAAGAATTATCATACATTCCGAAAGATCTTTTGGAAGATGAAGGAAAATCTATGGTGATCCGAAAGATCATGGAGCAGCATAAAGAAGAATTAAAAGTATTTGCGTCCAGCATGAAAAAACAGGGATTTATTGATGAATTAAAATCTTTTTTTGCAGAGGTCTATCAGTATGACGTGTCCATGGAAGATTTAAAGAAGATTACAGATGGGATGAAAGAAGAAGGATTACGCTCAAAAATGGAAGATATTCTTCTTGTGATGGAGAATTTTGAAGATTATATCAAGGAACGGTACTTGATCTCTGAACAATTGTTAGATGTTCTGGCACAGAAAGTGGAACAATCAGAGAAATTAAAGAATGCAACATTCTACCTGGATGGATTTACAGGATTTACGCCGATCCAGAGAAAAGTACTGGAAAAGCTATTAAAGATTGGGAAAAATGTATATGTTGGACTGACTTTAGATGGGCGTTACGTGAGAAGTCAGTACCGTGAATATGAATTATTTGCCATGTCAAAGAAAGAAAAATATGAACTGATCAAACTTGCGCAGGATGCAGGAACCCCGGTGATGCCAGATATCATTTGTTGGCCGGATGAGAGAGATTCTAAGGAATTACGCCATCTGGAGCAGAATATCGAGCGTTATCCATATGAGATATACAAGGATGAACCAGAAGATATTAAAATCCGTTGTTTTATGAATCCAAGGCAGGAAAGTAGAACAGTGGCAAATGAGATTGAACGATTTGTGAGGGAAGAAGGATATCGATATAAAGATATTGTTGTATTAACAGCGGATCTTGACAGCTATCAAAATGAATTGGAAAAAAGTTTTGATGATCTGGATATTCCATATTTCGTAGATGTGAATCGAAAATTGTTAAATAATCCATGTATAGAAACACTCCTTTCTGTTCTGAAGATGATCCAGAAAGATTTTTCATATGATATGGTATTTCGTTATTTAAAATCAGGTTTCTCGAATTTTACAATGGAAGAAGCAGATTTTCTGGAAAATTATGTGCTGGCTTGTGGAATTCGTGGATTTGCCAGATGGAACCGCCCATTTGCATCGAAGTTATTTTCCGATGAAGATGTTGGAAGAGCGGAAGCCTTAAGGATTCGTTTTATTGAGGAAGTTGGAACATTAAAAACTGGATTAAAGCGAAGAGGCAGTACGGTCAAGAGAAAGCTTATCTATCTATATGAATTTCTGGAAACATTGGATGTTGAAGGAAAGATGGTAAAGAAACAGGAGATGTTTGAGGCGTCAGGAGATCTCATTGCGGCAGCAACCTATGCAAAGGTTTATGAACAGGTCATTGACCTGTTAGAACAGATGGCAGAGATTTTGGGAGAAGAAAAGCTTTCTTATGATGACTTTTTAAGTGTTTTGGAAAGTGGACTGGAAGAGATGCAGATTGGTGTGATCCCGCCAAGTCTTGATCAGGTCATGATCGGTGATATGAAACGAACGAGAACCGAAGAAGTAAAAATCTTATTTTTCCTAGGTATCAATGAAGGTGTGATTCCTGCAGCCAATGGCGGTGGAGGGGTTGTCAATGACCATCAAAGAGAAGTGCTTGAAACTTATGGAATAAATCTGGCGCCTGGCATTAAACAGTCTGCTTATATGGAACAGTTTTATTTGTATCTTACGGTGTCAAAACCAACCGATCGTCTGTATTTATCCTATCGCATGATGGATGCAGCAGGAAATAATAACCGTCCGTCCTATTTTATTGAAAGGATTCAACGCATTTTTCCAAAATTAAAGGTTACGATGCAGGAAGAAGAGGTGCAGACGGGCTATACAAGGGAAGAAGCGTTAGATCAGATGATTCTTTGTCTGCAGGAGATGGAATTTGATGAAAGAGACGATGATCCGGAGAAAATGAAATGGATGCAGACGTTATATCATGCTTTAAAAGAGTTGGAACCTGTGGGTGATTATGTAGATGCAAGATTTTACACCAATCAGGCATTTCCATTGAGCAAGGAACTGATCCATGATCTGTATGGAGATACGATTTCAGGAAGTGTAACGAGAATGGAGAAGTTTGCCGGTTGTGCATTTTCTCATTTTATGCAGTATGGATTAAGGCTTCGAAAACGTCTGGTGCATGAAATCCTGCCGACCGATATGGGAAAAGTTTTTCATAAGACGATGGAATTAGTTGGAAAGCGGAGTGATTGGAAGTTTGCGGATGATACATCAAGAGATGAATTTGTAGAACTGATGGTCGAGCAGGCAGTTACGGATATCCAAAAAGAATTGTTTGAGAGCAGCCACAGAAATGAATATGTCCTGGAGCGGATGAAACGAATCTCTAAACGAGCGGTATGGGCGATGGAACAACATATTAAGAGGGGGGATTTTACACCGGAAGAATATGAGATTGCCTTTGGAGAGGAAAATCATTTAGATTCCATGACGTTTGCTTTAGAAGATGGAGAGAAAATGTTCTTTTCTGGAGTGGTTGACCGTATGGACAGTATAGAAGATGATGAAAATAAATATTTAAAGATCATCGATTACAAATCAGGTAAACAGAAGTTTGATTTTGCCAAGATTTTTCATGGATTGCAGATGCAGCTGATCATTTATATGAATGCAATGATGGAATTATACGAAAAGAAAACAGGAAAGCGGGTATATCCGGCAGGAATGTTTTATTTTCATATGGATGATCCGATCGTCAATGTAGAACACGAGAATGAGGCGGAAGATAAGATTTTAAAAGATCTTAAGATGAGTGGCGTCGTCAATGAAGATTTTCAGTTGATCGATCATATGGAACATACGGGATCAGAAGGATATCTGACACTGCCGGTCCGTGCAACGAAGAATGGATATGACAAGAGATCTTCTGTTTTAAATACAACACAGTTGTTCAATCTGGGAAGAATTGTGGAAAAGAAAATGACAGAGCTTGGGAATTCGTTGATGCATGGAGATATTTCTATAAAACCATATGAATATGAAGGAAGAAAACCTTGTGAGTATTGTGAGTTTAAGAATATCTGCGCCTATGAAGATGGTGTTGATCAGGTAGAGAAGATTAAGAAAGTATCACTAGAGGAGGGAAAACATGCCTTGGACCAAACAACAGCAGAAAGTCATTGATCAAAGAGATGCCGACATCTTAGTATCTGCTGCGGCAGGTTCTGGAAAGACGGCGGTACTGGTAGAACGTATTATACAAAAGATCACGGACGAAAAACATCCGATTGATGTGGATCATCTGCTTGTCGTGACATTTACGAAAGCAGCAGCAGGGGAGATGAAAGAAAGGATTATGGCGGCACTTGATGAAAAGGTGCGGGAATTTCCGGGAAATCAGCATTTTGTTAAGCAGCTGTCACTGATCCACAAAGCACAGATTACAACGATCCATAGTTTTTGTATGAATCTGATCCGTGATTATTTTTATGTGCTTGGTATTGATCCAAATACAGCACCGGGGGATGAAGGAAGATTATCTGCAATAAGAAAAGAAATATTGAATGATCTGTTGGAAGAAGCTTATGAGAAAAAAGAAGAAGATTTTATCAATCTGATCGAATCTTATTCTCCAGGAAAAAATGATAATATCATCAGTGAATATATTTTAAAGCTATATGAAAATGCAAGAAGCCACAGGGAACCAGAAAAATGGCTTGATCAGGCAGAAAAAAATATTTCAGTAGAGACAAAAGAACAGTTTGATCAGGCACCATTTATGAAGATCATCTTAAGAGATGCAAGATTTTCGATAGAGGGTGCATATGATACGATTCAGGAAGCATTAGAACTGGCACTTTCTCCTGGTGGACCATATTTTTATGAAAAAATACTGCGAAAAGATTTAGAGATCATCACAAAGATCAAAGAAGCACAGACATTTTCTGAATTATGTGAAAAACTTTGTAAAGATGGAGAAACCACGACTTCTGGACGTAAGAAAAAAACAGATGAGATTGATGAAATGCTTCAGGATCAGTGTAAGTATGAAAGAAATCAGGCGTACAATCTGCTTGATGATCTGAAAGCAGCATATTTTTATGAAAATGAGGCAGAAATTTTTCATGAATTAAGAAGGATCAAAAGTCCATTAAAAGGATTGATTGATCTGACGAGAGAATTTATGATCCGTTATGATGAGAAAAAGAAGAATGAAAATATCATGGATTTCGATGATATGGAACATTTTGCGCTGGAACTTTTGATCGATCATTACGATGAGGAAGGCAATCCAGTGCCAAGTAAGATTGCAAGAGAAAAGTCCGATGGATACGAAGAAATCTATATCGATGAATATCAAGACAGTAACTATATTCAGGATGCGATCTTAAGGTGTGTATCTAAAGAATCCGAAGGCGGTCATAATATGTTTATGGTGGGGGATGTTAAGCAGAGTATTTACAGTTTCCGACTGGCAAGGCCGGAGCTATTTCTTGAAAAATATCATGGATACCAGCAAAAGGGAGATGAATATCAGCTCATTGAGCTTCGCAATAATTTCCGAAGCCGCAGCGAGGTCCTTACATTTGTCAATGACGTGTTCTACCAGATCATGCATGAAGATCTTGGAAATATCGAATATACTCAAAATGTTGCTCTTGTTCCAACGATGGAATTTGAACAGGGATGTGATGCACAGACAGAACTGTTATTGTTAGAATCCAATGAAGTTAAAGACTCGGAAGAAGACGCAGTTGTTTTGGAAGCCAGAATGATCGCAACAAGGATTCATGAGATGATTGATGGAGAAGATCCAATGATGGTCACTGGAAAAGATGAAGAAGGCAACATGATTTTAAGAAAAGCCAAATACAGTGATATCGTTATTTTGCTTCGTTCTATGAAGACAAATGCGGAAGTGATCCAGAAAGAATTGATGAATGCGGGAATCCCGGCATTTGCAAATAACCAGAAAGGGTATTTTGATACGGTGGAGATCCGCACGTTATTAAGTTTATTGTCTGTAGTTGATAATATATATATGGATATTGATCTTGCAGCTGTCTTAAGGTCTCCAATGATCGGGATGTCGGAGGAAGAACTGGGACGATTAAAGGTAGATGGAGAAAAAGATTCTCTTTATGAATGTCTTTGTGAGACAAAAGATAAGATGGAAAAATCAAAGAAAGCACTGGAGTTGCTTGATCTGTTAAGGGATGCCAAGACATATCTGCCATTAACACAGTTGATCTGGCTGGCTCTGGAAAAAAGTGGGTATTATCATTATGCAGGAGCCATGCCGCAAGGAAAGAAACGGCAAGGAAATATCCTGATGCTCGTTGAACAGGCAAAAGCTTTTGAAAGCAGCCAGATCAAGGGATTATTTCATTTTGTGCGGTTTATCGAACAGTGCAGGGAATACGATATGGATTATGGAGAGGCAAATACAATGAGTGAAGATCAGGATCTGGTCCGTATTTCTAGTATTCATAAAAGTAAGGGATTGGAATATCCGATTGTTTTTGTATCAAAGATCCATCAGAAATTTAATTTAAGGGATGGGAATGGAAGTATGATCTTCCACGGAGATTATTTTATCGGAGCAGACCATATTGATCCCGTTTATCGTACAAGAAAGAAGACGATCTTAAAGAATCTGATCAAAAATCAGATGACAAGAGAGTCTTTAGGAGAAGAATTAAGAGTTCTTTATGTTGCAATGACAAGAGCAAAAGAAAAACTGATCTTGACTGGGATCAAGAAAGATGATATTGACTGGAATGCAAAAGGAGAGATCACAGCGATCGATCGTTTGAGCGGAAGGAGTTATTTTGACTGGATTAAAAAGGCACTTCCGATGATTCCAAAACAGGATTATCGATTGAAGATCTATACTCTGGAAGATTTTTTGTGGCAGCAGGAAGGAAATGAACTTCTTCATGAGATGAACCGCCAGATTTTCTATGAACGTCTAAATGATCAGATTCCAAACGAAAATGTAAAAGCGCTGAAAGAGAGTTTTGCATATCATTACCGCAATGAGGCAGAGACAAAAGGTCGTTTAAAATATTCTGTATCAGAGATCAAACGTATGAGTCAGGCAGCAGATACTGAGGAAGTGATGTATTCATCTGTTTCTATGGAGAAAGAAAAAAGGATACCGTCATTTATCAAGAAAACTGAAAAGATTTCAGCGGCATCCAAAGGTACGATCATTCATAAAGTTTTTGAATTACTAGATTTTTCCAAAGACTATACAATGAAAAGTTTAAACGAAGATATCGAAAGATGGATCTCTCTTGGAAAATTAAAAAAAGAATATGAAAAAGTAATCTATCGAAAAGAAATCCTCGCTCTGACGAGATCAGAACTTGGGAAGAGGATGAAAGAGGCAGCACAGAAGAAACTGCTTTATAAAGAACGGCAGTTTGTGACGGGAATTCCATTTTCTGACATGAACAAAGATGCAAAAACGGATGATTTTGTTGTTGTTCAGGGAATTATTGATGTATATTTTGAGGAAGAAGATAAAATTATTTTGGTAGATTATAAAACAGACCGGGTCAGAGAAGGGGAAGAGGATATTTTGATCAGACGTTATCGTGCACAGATGGAATCTTACCAACAAGCATTGGAAAAGATCACAGGAAAGTGTGTAAAAGAAATTTACATTTATTCTGTAACCCTGCAAAAAACAATTCCCGTGCATGTATGAAATTTCTGATTTGTCATATTCTAAGAATAGAAAATGACAAATCAGAAAGGAAGAAGATCATGCCAAAGGAAAAGGATTTTATAGAAAGACATTCGAAGAAATGAATGAGATGGAACGGTTAAAATATGAAACTGACTGCAGAACTTGGTCTGCTTGATCAACTAAAGAAGAGTGGATGGAAGTCATTATCAGCCAGTGAAACAGGAAGATTAGGCGGGATCATGAACCGTAAGATAAGAAAGCAGAAGGAAAGTCAGGAAAATACGAAAGGAAGTTAAAATGAACAAACCATGTTTTATCGCAGTGACAAATAGAAATCTATGTAAACGACCATTTTTTGATGTGATCGAAGATCTGTCAAAGAAAGATGTGAAAACGATCGTATTAAGAGAAAAGGATCTGTCAGAAGAAGAGTACTATGAGATCGCAGAGAAATGTAAGGAAATCTGTGACAGAAACGGTGCTTCCTTAACCATTCATAATTTTATCGATGTGGCAAGAAGACTTGGAATCAAGAAGATTCATCTTCCATATCCGGTATTTTTAAAAGAAGCGGGGAATCTGTCTGATTTTGAATCTGTCAGCACATCGATCCATAAGCCAGAAGAGGCGATAAAAGCACAGAAACTGGGGGCGGATTTTGTGTTTGCAGGACATGTCTTTGTGACAGATTGCAAAAAAGGTCTGCCACCAAGGGGACTTGAATTTTTGACGGATGTGGTAAATGCGGTCAAGATTCCGGTGTATGGAATTGGTGGGATTGATGAAGAAAATATTACAAAGATCATGGAATGCGGGGCAGCGGGCGGCTGCATGATGTCAGGATTCATGAAATAAAAATTGAAATTGAATGGTATCTATGTTAAGATGAAAAGAAGTAGCTTTTGAAGAAAGTAAGGACGTAAGATGAAGATAGCAGAACATTTAACAAAACCAATTTCAAAAATTCTTAAATTTTTACTTCGAAGACTGGTATTCGTGACCGTTGCGATCATTTTACAGATGATCTGGATGACCTATATGGTTGTGGTGATCGGAGAATATTCTAAAGTGATCGAATGGGTATTTCGCATATTCAGCATTGCTGTTGTGATCTATATTGCGAATAAAGATGATAATCCGGCGTATAAACTTGCATGGACGATACCGATCCTTTTATTTCCGATTTTTGGCGGATTCTTGTATCTGGTCCTGGGAGATAAGCAGCCAGCGAAGAAGCTCCGTATAGAACTTGAACAGTCGATCAAGGATACAGAATTTCTGCTTGGACAGGATTATGGAGTGATGGAACGACTGGAACAGGAAGATTATCAGGTCGCAGGACAGGCGAAATATATAGATCAGTATGGTGGATATCCAATTTACGAGAATTCCAATGCGAAGTATTATCCATCAGGAGAGGCAATGTTTGAAGAACTGATCGAGGACCTTAAGAAGGCAAAGCATTATATTTTTATGGAATTTTTTATTGTTTCAAGAGGATATATGTGGGATACGATCTTGGAAGTTCTGAAAGACAGAGTCAATGATGGTGTCGAAGTACGTTTTATGTACGATGATGTAGGATGTGTGGATCTGCTCCCTTATAAATATTACAAAGAGCTTGAGCGTTTTGGAATCATGGCGATGCCATTTAATCCGATCAAACCATTTGTTTCAACGGCATGGAATAACAGAGATCATAGAAAAGTAGTTGTGATCGATGGGCATACAGCATATACCGGTGGATTGAATTTATCTGATGAATATATTAATAAGGTTGAACGTTTTGGATATTGGAAAGATGCTGGACTTAAGGTGACGGGAGATGCAGTGTGGAATTTCACAGTTATGTTTTTGCAAGTATGGAATGCGATTCGTAAGACAGATGAAGGATATGGAGCCTTCCTTCCACATAAGCATTATGAAGATGCCTTTAAAGGAAAGGGATTTATACAACCTTATGCAGATAATCCATTGGATCATGAGATCGTTGGAGAGAATGTATATTTAAATATCATTAATACTGCAAACCATTATGTTTATATTTACACCCCATATCTGATCATTGACAACGAGATGACAACAGCTCTTTGCCTTGCTGCCAAAAGAGGGGTTGATATAAAGATCGTAACTCCTGGAATTCCAGATAAGAAGTTAGTATTCTTATTGACACAATCTTATTATAAGCAGTTGGTGGAAGCTGGAATTCATATTTATGAATATACTCCTGGGTTCATTCATGCAAAGTGTTTTGCAAGTGATGATAAGGTGGCAACAGTTGGAACGATCAACATGGATTATCGAAGCCTTTATCTGCATTTTGAAAATGGTGTTTTTATGTATAAGAATGATGCAGTTATGCAGTTAAAACATGATATGGAGAAAACATTTGAAATCAGCCAGAGGATCACAAAAGAGATGTGTCAAGGAAATTTAAGAAAAACATTGACGCAGAGTGTCTTACGATTACTGGCACCATTACTATAAGAGGATAAGATGGAAAGTTACAGAGATTTTGCAAGGGTGTATGATGAATTTATGGATCAGACCCCATATGATGAATGGCTTTTAAATATTTTAAATATATTCAAAGAATATAAGATTGATAAAGATGCACAGGTATTAGATCTTGGATGTGGGACAGGAAAGATGGCACGAAAGCTTGCAAGAGAAGGTTATCAGGTTACGGCTGTTGATAATTCTATGGATATGCTGGAGATCGCGGCTAGTGAAGAGGATGATCATATTTTATATGTATTGCAGGATATGGTGTCATTAGAACTTCCACATCAAGTAGATGCAGTGGTTAGTATCTGCGATTGTATGAATTATATTCTTGAGGAAGAAGATTTAAAAGAAGCATTCAGAAGAGTCAGAGAATTTTTAAAAGAAGATGGTGTGTTTGTATTTGATATGAACAGTCATTATAAGTATAAAGAGATCCTTGCATGCAATACATTTGCAGAAGACCGTGAGGATGCGAGTTTTATCTGGGATAATTTTTATGATGAAGAAGAACGTATCAATGAATATCAGTTGAGTCTCTTTATTCAGAATGAGCAAGGTACATATAACAAGTACGAAGAATTACATTTACAGAAAGCTTACGAACAAGAAGAGGTTGTAAGCTTTCTTTATGAAGCGGGATTTTCATCCGTGCGTGTTCTGGATGCAGAGACAATGGATGAAGTTAAAGAAGATACACAAAGATTATATTATATTGCAAATTGAAAGGAAAAAAGATGAACGATTATATTATCAGAGGAACAGCAGCAAATGACCAGGTTCGTTTTTTTGCTGCATATACAAAAGATGTCGTGGAGACAGCAAGACAGAAACATAATACAAGTCCGGTAGCAACGGCAGCACTTGGAAGATTATTAACAGCCGGAGCTATGATGGGAAGTATGTGTAAGAATGACAGTGATGTGATCACATTACAGATCCAGTGCAGTGGACCGATCGGTGGGTTAACAGTAACAGCTGATTCTAAGGCAAATGTGAAAGGGTATGTAAATAATCCAGATGTGATGCTTCCTCCAAGCAAAGAAAGAAAATTAGACGTTGGGAAAGCATTAGATCTAGGTGTTTTGACAGTGATCAAGGATATTGGATTAAAAGAGCCTTATTCAGGACAGACACATTTAGTATCTGGAGAGATCGCAGAAGATTTAACATATTATTTTGCGGCAAGTGAGCAGATTCCAACATCTGTAGCACTTGGAGTTTTAATGAACAAAGATAATACGGTTCGTCAGGCAGGTGGATTTATCATTCAGATGATGCCATATGCAGAGGAAGAAACGATCAGTAAGTTAGAGAAGAAAATCGCAGAATTCAAATCCGTAACTTATGCATTAGAGCATGAACATACACCAGAGAAGATGATGGAGGATCTCTTAGGTGATATGGATATGAAGATCTATGAGAAAGTTCCAACACAATTTCATTGTAACTGTTCCAAAGAGAGAGTAGAAAAAGCAGTGATTTCTGTTGGAAAAAAAGAGATTCAGAACATGATCGATGATGGAGAGCCAATTGAAGTAAACTGCCATTTCTGTAATACACATTATCATTACAGCGTGGATGATCTTAAGAGAATGTTAAATGAGGCAACAAGATAAGCCGTTTTAAATGTGGAGAATCCTGCTTTGCAGGATTCTTTTTGAATAATGGGGGAAAACTGATGAGAACAGCGAAGAATATACTTTTGTTTGTCTTCATACTGATCATAAGTTTGAATGTAACAGTATATGCACAGGAGAATGGAGAGAAGACAGAAAATCTGGTCAAGGTAACACAGGAATCTGAGAATGATAAAGATGTGCCGTTTACGAATAGTAAAGGAGAGACAGTATATACATTGTCTGCAACTACAAGGGACCGAGAAGGTGCGATCATGATGCCGAAAGACCGTATTTTATGTCTTACTTCGGAGACGGTTGATCTAAGTGACATCGAAGTTTTGATCGATGATTCAAATGAACAGGCAAAAAAGGATCTTGAGGTTGAGCTTATATCTGCGTCTAAGAATACCGCAAAGATTTGTGTGAATTTTTCGAATCGGTATGTTTCGACTGATTTAAACTGGGATGGGAAGATTCTTGTAAAAAAAGGCAATGACGTGATCAGGGAGATTGCGATCGCTTATATGACACCATACATAAGAGATGTGCATGATACAGGATTTCAAACGTTAAGTTCATGGTCTGGTACATGGGGCGTTTTAGATGGAGAGCAATATCGCTCTTCTGGGATTGTTGATGTGTATCAGGATAATGCACAGATTTCTTTTACCTATCAGTCACAAGGAAATCAGGGAGTGAAAGCATTTCATTTATACAAAAGTGGGAATTATACATTTTCGGATGGATCATACGATATCAAGGCTCAGAATCAAGGTATAAAGGCTTATAATACAGTGAATATCCGTCTGAAACCAACTTATATCAAGCAGTTAAAAGAAGAACTGGTCAATGACTTGTATCAATACAGTTTAGATACAAAGCAGTGTGTGTTCGATGATCTGATGATTGAATATGAAGACGGATGTATCATCGGAGAAGTCACAGATTTTGTGAGACTAGGACATCAGGTAACGATCAAGCCGTTAGATAAGATGACATTAAAGGCAAATATAAAATCTACATCAAAGATTTCTCTTCAGTGGAAGAAACTTGATCGTGTCAGTGGTTATGCGATCTATCGTTATGATTCTGGGAAACAGCGATATGAAAAGATAAAAACAGTTTCAACACAGGAGACTTCCTATACAGATTCTAAGTTAAAATCTGGGAAGACATATTATTATAAAATTGTGCCATATCGTTCCATTACGTACACAGATGCTGGGAATTTATGCAAGGTTGTGAATGGTTCATCTTCCAATATCGCAAAATGTATCACAAAACCGGGGAAACCAGTGATAAAGGCAAAGAGATCTGGAAGAAGAATAAAAGTAAAGATTAAAAAAGTAAGCGGAGCCAGTGGATATAAAGTGTATTTAAGGAAGGGAAAGAAAGGCAGGTATAAAGTTGTTAAAACATATAAAGGCAATCGGACCCGTACGTATAAGAGTCGAAAGTTAAAAAGAAAAAAGACGTATTATGTGAAAGTACGTGCATATAAAACATATCAATCCAAGAAATACTTTGGAAAATATTCAAAAACGAAAAAAGTCAAAATTCCAAAGAAGTGATGATGTGAGAAAAAAGACAGATGAGGTGATTCTTCTCATCTGTCTTTTTCGATTTACGAATTATTCTTTTTCGTCAGATTCTTCGGATGGAGTTTCTGTTTCTTGTGATTCTTCTTCAACTACGGATGGATCATCATCATCAGTATCTGTGATGTTGATAGAAACATAATCTCTGTCGTCTTTTGATGGTTCAGGGAAAATCTCATCATCATCAAAAGAGTCATCATCAAAAGATTCGTCATCGAAATCATCGTCAAAATCATCATCGGATACTTCTTTGATCTTTGCAATGATCGCTTTGATCTGATCACGAGCAACATATA
>ENA-OQHL01000696-OQHL01000696.1-human-gut-metagenome-genome-assembly--contig:-NODE-696-length-21581-cov-4.137876_pt1 | contig 21581 bp, 22 predicted proteins | sample MGYA00242565_ERZ504723 | MGnify/ENA primary metagenome ERZ504723 (study PRJEB26092, sample SAMD00036211) | human gut metagenome | host: Homo sapiens | study: EMG produced TPA metagenomics assembly of... | reverse complement strand
ATCCAGTACTGGCGTTATTTATTCTACAGGGGCTTGGGGTGTAGCCACCAAATATATTATTAATTTTCTTCTTCGGTAAGTTTGTTAAGGATCCACTCCTATTGATAACAATATCCTCATCATCGCGGAGATCTTTGAAATCAGTGCAGTGTGAAGAAGCAAATTCATACATATTGTCAATGTCAACTGAGTAATTTGTATTTCTGCTTTTAATGTGTTTTACGATTGCCATTCATACCACCTGCCAGTTTCAGTACCTCTTTTCTCAATAGGAATAAGTCCGTGATGCACTGATGGATTTCATTTTCTATAGCACGTGACTGACTGCCACCACTGTTAAAATGCTTGGCGATCTGATTGAGATTCGATCCAATCTTTCCATATTCACTGACCAGTTTTCTGAGATCATTCATGTCTGCAACAACTTCAATCTGGTGATTGATTTGCTTTGAATGTTTAAAGATCACGTGGAAGTACCTGGACTTGATAAAGAAAAATCCAAACTTGATGATTTAATCAACCAGATGAGATATTTTAAAGATTTTATCAAAAAACTCAATCGCATGGATGTGATATCCAATCAATTTCAGCATCAGATTAAGAATGGTGAAATGCTCCTTGCAAACAAAATATATCTGATAAATCAGATGTATTAATGTCCCAAGGACGCTTTTTGTATGTTATAATAAATACAATCACTAAGTATCGGATAAATAAAGATAAAATGAAGGAATAGAAAGTCATGAAGATAGCGAAAAAAGTATTAAAGACAATAGGAGTTTTATTAGGCTTTATTGTGGTCATTGTGCTAGGATATATCATTTATCTCTATGCAAGTTACCATAGAATTGAAGATAATAAATCCCTTTCCGTAGAATCTCACACAGAAACAAAACAAACACTAACAACAGGAAAACAATATTCAGCAATTACATATAATATTGGATTCGGAGCCTATACGCCAGATTTCAGCTTTTTTATGGATGGAGGAAAATCATCTTGGGCAAAGAGCAAGAAAAGTGTTCTTAAAACAGTAAAAAATGCAGGAAATCTAACAAAATCGTATAATCCGGATTTTGCCTTAATAGAGGAAGTAGATCTTAATTCCACCAGAAGTTATCATGTAAATGAATATTCCATACTAAAGAAATGCTTGAAGAATTACGATACAGTATTTGCACAAAATTATGATTCTGCTTTTCTATTCTATCCATTCACGCAGCCACATGGAAGCAGCAAAGCAGGATTAGCTTTATTTTCCCAGATACCCGATCAAAGATTCACTAAGAAGAAGTCTTCCGATTTCAACATCATACAATAAATTTTTTGATTTAGATCGTTGCTACAGTATTTCAAGAATTCCAGTGGATAATGGGAAATACCTCGTGATCTTTCAGCTTCATATGTCAGCCTACGGAAACAGTGATAAGATCAGAAAAGGACAGATCCGTATGCTTTCAGTGGATATGAAAAAAGAATACGAAGCAGGAAATTATGTATTATGTGGCGGGGATTTTAACCATGACCTCAAGGCTGCAGAAGATGACGATTCTACCGATAGAGAATCCTGGGCATATCCATTTCCAAGAAAGATGCTTCCAGAACATTTTTCTTTCTGTATGGATCAACTGCCAAAGAAAGAAAATCTGTGGAATAGTTCACGAAATGCAGATATGAAATACATACCAGGAAAGACTTATACCGTTACATTGGATGGATTTATTATCTCAGATAATGTAAAATGTGATATGTATAAGAATATTAATACGGGATATTCATATTCAGATCATGACCCGGTATATGTGAAGTTTGAATTGAATAAGGATTAACAAGGAAGTCGGCATGATGGAGCAAACCCATCCGCTCCGGCGAATGCTTAACGAGAAATAGTCGTTCTACACTTACCAGGGGCAGGACGGCTATTTTTTATCTGTGATAAAACGTAAGCGTTCTACAGGAATTAAGAGATCAATGGCAGGTTTTTCATTGAGAAGATGATTTTATTATGATAAAATATCACAAAGATGATTTAGAATGCAATCAGCGCATTTTGTATACAGTGGAATAAATTCGAAGGTGAGGAATGTATGAATAATACAAAGAGAAACTTGTTGATATCTTTTGGAATGTGGCTGGTATTTGAGGGAATTGCGATCACACTCTGGATCACGAAAGATAATATTTTTTATCTTTTGAATTTCAGCTATATTGGAACATCGATCACACTGGGGCTTATATTGTTTCAGTTTGATTACAGACATGCACGTAGGATCGTTCAGCTTCTGGTCGGTATGTATATGCTGGTTTATCTAGGACTGATATGTCAGGAAAATATGCAGATAGAAGGTTTTTTGTATTATCTGTTTACAGGAGTTTTTGAAGCAGCTACTATTCATTATGCTATCGCTAAAATATTTGGTCCCCTTTTGTTTGGAAGAGGATGGTGTGGATATGCATGCTGGACAGCTATGGTGTTAGATTTCCTGCCATATAAAACGCCTCAGACGGAGAGAAAGAAGATTGGATTTATCAGATATATCACTTTTGCGATAGCATTTATCTTTGTGGCAGTACTTTTCTTAAGTCACACACGGAATCTGGAAAGGATTATGTTTATAGCTTTTATTGTTGGAAATATCTTGTATTATGCGATCGGAATTATTTTGGCATTCCTATGGAAAGATAACAGGGCATTTTGCAAATACATTTGTCCGGTGACCGTTTTTTTGAAACCAATGAGTTACTTTTCAGTGTTTAGAGTAAAGTGTGATAAAGAAAAATGTATTTCCTGCGGAAACTGTAAGCGGGTTTGTCCAATGGAGGTAGATGTCACGGATAATTCAAGAAAAAGAGAAAATGGGACGGAATGCATTCTATGTATGGAGTGTGTCAAAGCTTGTCCGAAGAAAGCATTATAAGAGAGATCTCATAGATAATTTGATCAAAGATAGAGAAAGTCATTACGATGATTTGTTGTAATATATAAATAGATCATGTAATGGCTTTTTTATTTTACAGGAATTTTCGATGAAATCCACAATCTGATACTGAAATTGTATCTAGTATATAAAAATGACAAAAAATAATATTGGGAAAACCCAACATATATTGATATTACAAAAGATGTAAGAAGAGTCATCGAAGAAAGTGGAATTCAAAACGATATCTGTGCCGTGATTTCTCCTCATACAACATGTTCTGTATTCTTCGAAGAATTCTGTCATGACTATAATGAAGATGGGATAGAACAGCACTGTTTAATGGCGATGCACATTTAAAATCAACATTATTAGGTTCTAGCGAAACTTTTGAAGTAGATAATGGAAAACTTGGAGTTGGTACAACAGGATATGTGTATTTCGCAGATTTTGACCGTACACGTCCACGAACAAGAAAATGTAAGATCATAGTTCTTGGAGAATAAGGAGGAAAGCACCATGGCAAAAGCACAGGCACCATTTTTAATTGTCAATCCTAAGTCATATTTATATGGAAAAGAAAGTCTTGAACTAGTAAAAGCAGCCGATCAGGTAGCTAAAGATACAGGACCTCAGATATATTTCACATGTCCATATGCTGATATACGAATGATCAAAGAAAATACAACTGATATCATCGTTTGTGCACAGTCAATGGATCCATTGGTTCCAGGAAGAGGAATGGGACATGTGTTACCAGAGTCATTAAAAGAAGCTGGAGCTGAGGCATTATTTTTAAATCATGAAGAGAATCCAAAGACAGTCAGTGATCTGTATGCAACGATCAAATGAGCAAAAGAACTTGATATGATCATAGTTGTATGTGCAGATTCAGTCGTAGAAGCCAAAGCAGTTGTATGCATGAATCCAGATATTGTACTGGCAGAACCAACAGACCTGATCGGAACAGGTCAAGTAGCAGATGACTCTTATACAATTGAAACAGTGAAAGCACTGAATGCAATTAATCCAAATGTATTGGTAATGATCGCATCTGCAAACTCAGTCAGTGATTAGGATAAAAATAACTATTGTGCCTGGTTCATAGGAAAGACATCAGCCACTTCACTGATCACAATATAAGCTTTCGAATCGATTTTTCGAATGATATTTTTCATCGTAGTGATCTGAAATCGGTTGAGAATAAAATAGATCATTGTTTTATCCTCACCAGAATAACCACCACGTGCAGCAAGTCTTGTCATACCTGTCTGGAATTCTTTTGATAAAGCATCACAAATATCATCTGCCTGATCCGTCACGATGATCGCACATTTTGCACGGTCAAATCCTTCGATGATAAAGTCGATCGCTTTGATCGCTGCCATATAAGTCACAATAGAATATAGTGGAAGGATCCAGCTTTGCAGGCAGAAGCCACAGATGGTATATAAGATCACATTGTAAACCATAACAAAAGCACCAACGGAAATCCCAAGTTGCTTAGAAAAGATAGCTGCCAAAACTTCAATTCCATCCATTGCTCCGCCAAATCGAAGAGAAAATCCACTGGCTGTTCCAGTGATCAAACCACCAAATAGAGAACAAAGAAGAAGATCAGTTCCTGCAAGTGGAGAAGCAATGCTTACATTGATCGGAAGAACATCTTCGATCAGCCATGCAAAGATAGAATAAATGACAACCGTATAGATCGCATAGATCGTAAAAACAGGACCTTGTTTTTTTAATCCGTATAGAAAAAGAGGAATGTTTAGAATTAATAAAAACATGGATAGTGAAAAGGTGGAAGGTGTTAATTGTCCAAGTAACATAGAAGTTCCAGAGATACCAGTATCATATAATTTTACCGGGGCAAGAAAGATTGTTACACCGATTGCGTTAATGATACCAGCAAAAGTGAGAACCAGAAAGTTTCGTCGTTCAAAGTCAGATAAAGATAGTTTCATGATCAGCCGCCTCCTTTGTTGTGTATGAACCATTCTCATCATTATATTAGATTAACATAACTTTTGAATATATGCTATAATAAAAACAGTAATTAATATGATCAAAGAAAGGATCCGGCAATTATCTAATAATGTCCAGTATTTCACAAGATATTTTTAGGATTTTGTAAAAAATACGAAAGTTTTGGGCATCTTGGAGGTACAGTTGTTATTAAAAATTTGACGAAAGATGAGAAAATGCAGTTATCGGGATTCTTTCAAAGAGATTTTTACAAGAATAAAACGATCTCTATTTCTATGCAGAGGATGGAGAAGGCATTAAAAGAATGAAAAACAAGAGCTGTTTTTTGATCTGCTTCTAAAAGAAGTAGAATCGGATCTTGTAAGAGAATGGCTAAATGACCGGATCAGAGAAAGATCATTGATCTATCAACGCTTGCAAAAGGAATACAAGAATTGTCCAGATACACTAAAGGTATTGTTGCATTCTATAGAATCAGGAATAACAAATCTGCCTGTGTTTTTCGATAAGAAGGAAAGGCTTGCTGTATATGCGGCACAGGTGACAGGCAATCCGCATTTTTTTGACTCGAATACAACTGCGGAGATTTTCCTGTTTGATTTTATATCTTATCATTTTCATATGCAAAATGGAGAAGGACTATCAGATATGGAATATCGCAATCAGCAGTATTATACGGCAGGAATCATAAGAGACGATCTTTCAAATTATGTAACGGTTTATGGAATTCATGCAAAAGATACAGATTACGTTTTGCATTCAGGGATCGAAGGATTTTGTGACATGAAAGAACCAATATTGCTTACATTGTATACATTAAGTAGGTTAAAAGAGGTTTATGGAGAGAAAGAAATTTATATTCTGGAGAACCCATCTGTATTTTCCTGGCTTTGTCAACAATATCCAGAGAAAAGTTTCGTATGTACCAATGGACAGTTAAGATTCGCAGCTTTTGTATTATTAGATCAATTATCCAGAACATCGGATCTGTTTTATTCTGGTGATCATGATCCAGAAGGATTATTGATCGCTCAAAAATTTAAAATTACGTTATAAAGAATGATTAACTTTATGGAATTATTCGATGGATTTTTATGAGCAAAATCTGTCAGATGTAACATTAAATGAACGAAGAATTAAAGCAGATGGATCAGATATTCATTGAAGAACTTCAAGAAATCAAAGAAGATATGAAGTATCAAAAAAAGGCAACTTATCAGGAAAGTATGTTGAAGAATTATATATTGTAATAAGGATGAAAATGATAAAATCCCTCATGTATGATATTAATAAGAAGTTTCATATATCATACATGGGGATTTTTAATATGTATTGCTTTTAAGATAGTTTCTATGATTCGAAATTTAGAAACAATTTTTAATGATATCTTCATCAAGACCCTTTTTACAAGTGATATTTCCTATCACAAAATATAAGATTCCACCAGCAAGAAGTCCCCATACAACGGCATTGATCCCAGCAATCTGTACGTTATAATAACAAAATACATAAGTGATCGCAGCACCGAGAGAACTAAAGATTGCTGCCTGTTTTGTTCCTTTCTTCCAGAACAATCCTCCGACCAAAGGCCAGAAAAAACTGCATTCCAGACCACCTAAGGCAAATAGATTCAGGAAGAAAATGATATCAGGCGGATTGATCGTAAGTAAGATAACGATCACACCAAATGCGAACGTAACGAGCGTACTCATTTTCCCAACATTTTTGTTATAAGACTGAATTTTCACAGGATCATCTTTGACAACATAGTTACGCCATAGATCTTTTACGATCGCTGCGGAAGCAAGGATCAAGAGAGAATCAGCGGTAGACATAACAGCAGCCATAGGAGCAGCAAGGAAAGTTCCTGCAAGTCCGACTGGCATGATCTTTTGAACGATGTATGGGATAAAGTAATCAGACGTTGGAAGGTTCTTAGTATCTACCAGTGCACCGGCCCATGTACCAGCCATATGCATACCAACGATGATAAAACTGCAGGTAACAGCACCAATCCACATCGCAGAATGAAGACTCTTTGTATTCTTGAATCCCATGGAACGAACGGCTGTCTGTGGAAGTCCAAGTGTACCAAATCCTACAAGTACCCAGAAACTTAGTAATGTACCAGGACTATACTTTGAAAATAAGTTATCATATACACCAGGAAGATTCTGTGCAAGTCCAGCATCAATACCCGCAAGTCCGCCACCAGCTTTTAATACAAAGAATAAGAGCAAAAATGTTCCAACACACATAATGATTCCCTGAATCGTATCCGTGATCGCAACGGCGCTAAATCCTCCGAAAGATGTATAAATGATAACGACAGCTCCAAAGATCAATAGAGAAACAACATGATCAAGTCCTGTGATAGAAGAGATCAGAGTTGCTCCGCCAGTAAACTGTCCGATCATCTGTGCCATGAAGAAGGCAACCATAAGTAGGCTGGTTACAATAACTAAAACATCACTTTTATAACGAGCCTTTAAATAACCTACAACAGTAACGGCACCAGTTCTTCTGGAAACTAAAGCAAGTTTGTTACCAAGGACACCTAGTACCAGAAATGTGATCGGAACTTGAACTGTAGCGATCCATGCCTGTGCATACCCATAAGTAAGACCAGCAGCTCCTGGACCAGAAATAAAGGAACTTACAGAAGTATAAGTTGCCATGGTTGTCATTGCCAGAAGCAGACCATTCATATTTCTTCCACCGATGAAGAATTTTTTCTCGGAGGATGTATGCTGTTTTTTATTCTGACGATTACTGAAAATGATACCGATCGCAGCATTTAAGGCGAGGTAAACAATAAAAATTGCAAGAATGATTTTTTGATTTGCTGACATTTATTCCTCACCCTCCTCTTCATCGTCATATTCAAAATTAATAAATAGATGTTTTAATAGGTACCAGACACCGATCAAAGAAAGTATGATCGTTCCAAATGTTGACACACTAAACCATGCGGGCATACCTAGAAAATAAAGGCCAGTACCATTTAACAAAAATGCACTGGCAATATGCCAGACACAACAGATCAATACAACGATCAGTGTTCCACGGATCTCACGAATGCACTGTTCATGTTTCTCCTGTCTTGTTAATTTTTTCATATTATATGATCTCCTTTAATAAAAGGTCAGATTCGCAAAAGATATCTGCCAAAGGTATTATCTTATAAATATGGAAGAAAATCAACTATTCTTAACATCTTAAAGAGATACCGATCAAAAAGAATGTTATAAAATAGTTTGAATAACATATTCATCTTTGGTATAATAAATCATATCAGTATGCAGAAATACAGGAGGCTTTTACTATGGAGAATAAAAGTAGTTACCAGATAAACGAGCAGGGAGTGCTTGGGGAAGTGAAAATTGCAGATGATGTGATCGCAGTGATCGCAGGAATTGCAGCAACTGAAGTGACAGGAGTTGCCAGAATGTGTGGGAATATCACGAATGAACTGGTAAGTAAACTTGGAGTGAATAATCTGTCCAAGGGAGTCAAAGTTGTCGTAGAGAATCATCATGTAAGAGTCAATCTTGCATTAGAACTTGACTATGGAGTTAGTATTCCAGAAATTTCTAAGAAAGTTCAAGATCGTGTGAAAGCAGCGATCGAGAACATGACAGGATTAAAGGTCAGAGAAGTTAACGTCCGTGTCACAGGCGTTGCAGCAGAAGAAGAGTAAGAAAGAATATAAAGCAAAGTCAGACGGGACTGATCACAGTTCCGTCTTTGTATCGCAGAAAGGAACCCTAATGAAAAGAAGTGAGGTAAGAGAACATATTTTCAGAATTTTATTTTGTGTAGAATTTTGTGAGAAAGAAGAATTTGAAGATCAGGTTGAATTATATTTTCATGGACATGAAAATATCAATGAGAAGACACAGAAAGAAATTACAGAGAAAACAGAGAATCTGATCGAACATTTAGATGAAATCGATGAACAGATTTCTGCACATACGAATGCATGGAATTTAGAGAGACTTGGAAAAGCTGAATTATCTATTTTAAGACTTGCAACATATGAGATCTTATTAGATGAACAGGTGCCAAGAAAAGTAGCGATCAATGAGGCAGTAGAACTTGCAAAGAAATACTGCAATGAAAAGGCAGCACCATTTATCAATGGTGTCTTAAGTAAGATTGGACAGGATATGGATGAAGAGTAAAGTTTTTTCTGTAACACAGATTAATACTTATATCAAACGAATGTTTCAAAGTGATTATGCCTTAAGGCGGATTTCAATCAAGGGACAGGTGTCAAACTGTAAATACCATTCTTCCGGGCATATTTATTTTTCATTGAAAGATGAAGAAAGCCAGATTTCTTGTGTGATGTTTGCAAATGCAAGATACAATGGATTGCAGTTTGAATTAGAAGATGGACAGGAAGTCATTGTGGATGGAAATGTCAGTGTCTATGAGCGTGGTGGAAGCTATCAGCTATATGCACAGGAGATCCGTTTAAATGGAATCGGAGAATTATATATTGCATATGAGATGTTAAAACAGAAGCTTTATGAAGAAGGATTGTTTGATCACGAGATTAAGAAGCCGATTCCAAAGAATCCAAAGAAGATCGGTGTGGTAACGGCAAGAACAGGAGCAGCAATTTCATGATATCATTAGCACAGCAAAGCGTAGGAATCCATACGTACAGTTAGTATTATATCCTGCTAAAGTACAGGGAGAAGGTGCATCTGATACGATCGTTTCTGGAATTCGCACTCTGGACCAGTATGGAGTTGATATCATCATTATCGGAAGAGGTGGGGGCTCGATCGAGGACTTGTGGGCATTTAATGAAGAGAATGTCGCAAGAGCGATCTACGAAGCAAAGACACCGATCATTTCTGGAACAGGACATGAGGTGGATACTACCATTGCGGATTATGCGGCAGATCTTCGCGCGGCAACACCGACAGCAGCCTGTGAACTTGCAGTTCCAGATATCACAGAAGTGATGGAAGGAATCGCAAACAGAGAATATACACTGGCTGCGTTGTTAAAACAGATCATCCGGCGTTATCAGATGAAATTGCAGAAGTATCAGATCACCATTGCAAATTACGATCCCCGATTTCAACTTCAGGAACAGAAGATGCGTTTGTCAGAATTAGAAGAACAGATTCAGCAAGTGATGAAAAATAAGATGACAGGGTATAAGCACAAACTGGAATTGTACACAAAAGAACTTCATGGGTTATCACCAACAGCGAAATTGATCAATGGGTTTGGATATTTAGAAGATCAGAATGGTGAGCCAGTTAAAAGCGTTCACAAAGTGAAAGAGGGAGATCAGATTTCCTTAACGATTTCAGATGGAACGATCCTTGCAATGGCAAAACAGATCAGAACGATGGATGAAAAAGGGAACTAAGAAAGAGGAAGTTTATTATGGCAAAGAAGAAATTTGATATTGATCAGGGTTTTCATCAGTTAGATGAAATTCTTACAAAGCTGTCCAGTGAAGAGATCAAACTTCCAGAAGCTGTCAAGCTATATACAGATGGAGTAAATCTTGTGAAACAATGCAAGGATTCTCTGGACAAAGTAGAAAAAGAACTGATCGTATTAGAAGAGAATGGGGAAGAACATGAACTTTAAGGATGAGATGAAACAAAAGGTTGCACAGATCGAAATTATTTTAGATGAATATCTGCCAGCACAGGAAGGGTTACAAAAAACAGTTTTAACTGCAATGAATACGACCGTTAAGGCGGGAGGAAAGCGTCTTCGTCCAATGCTGATCAAGGAGACATATGAGATGTTTGGTGGAAAGGGTGATATCGTAAAGCCATTTATGGCGGCGATGGAAATGATCCATACGTATTCTCTGATCCATGATGATCTTCCGGCACTTGACAATGATGATTACAGAAGGGGGCAGAAGACATGTCATATCGTTTATGGAGAAGATATGGCGATCCTTGCAGGAGATGCACTTCTTAATTATGCGTATGAAGTTGCAACGAAAGCATTTGATCTTGCGGAGAAAGACCAGATCATGAATGTAGTTGAAGCAATCAAGATTCTCGCCAGCAAACCTGGAATCTATGGAATGATCGGCGGGCAGGTTGCAGATGTTGAACTGGAAGGTACACCGCTTAGTATGGAGCAGATTTTATTTATTCATAAGAATAAGACGTCTGCATTGATCGAAGCATGTATGATGATCGGAGCAGTTCTTGCAGGAGCATCCAAAGAAGATGTTCTGAAGATGGAAGAATGTGGAGAATATATCGGACTTGCGTTTCAGATTCAAGACGATATTCTGGATCTTACAGGAGATGAAGAAGAGATCGGGAAACCGGTTGGAAGTGATGAAAAGAATCACAAAACAACTTATGTGACATTAAAAGGATTAGAACGTTCACAAAGAGATGTAGAAGATATTTCAAAGAAAGCAATTGATATTTTAGAAAAATATGATAAGGGAGATTGTTATCTTACAAATCTTACAAGATTTTTGATCCATCGAACACACTAAGGCAGAGAGGAAGAGGGAGCATTATGCTAGAGTATATTAATGATCCGAATGATATTAAACAGATTCAGCCAGAGGACTATAAACTTTTGGCGAAAGATATACGTCGTTTTCTATTAAGAAATGTCAGTCGCACAGGTGGGCATCTGGCATCGAATCTTGGAATTGTAGAACTAACGATGGCGCTGCATCTTGTTTTGGATTTTCCAAAAGACCAGCTGATCTTTGATGTAGGACATCAGTCTTATGTGCACAAGATCTTAACAGGAAGAAAGAATGGATTTGAGAATCTGAGGCAATTTCATGGGATGAGTGGATTTCCCGAAGAGAAAAGAAAGCGATTGTGATTGCGTTTCACAGTGGACACAGACTCCATGTTCGTTATCAGCAGCGCTTGGGATGGTTACAGCAAGAGATATCAATCATACGGATGAGACGATTGTTGCGGTAATCGGAGATGGTGCGTTGTCTGGCGGAATGGCATATGAAGCATTAAATAATATGGCAAGATTACGCAAGGAGAAGAAGAATCTGATCATTATCCTGAACGATAACAAGATGTCTATTGCGGAGAATGTCGGTGGAATGTCTGCGTATTTGAATAAAGTACGAACAAGAAAAGAATATGTGGAATTTAAAGGAAATGTGGAACAATCCTTATTAAGAATTCCGGGAATCGGGAAGGAATTAACAACAATTCTCAAGAAATCAAAAGATTCGATCAAACAATTATTTGTTCCGGGAATGTATTTTGAAGATATGGGGATCACGTATGTTGGACCTATTGACGGGCATAATGTTCCCTTGATGGTAGACACGTTAAATAGAGCGAAACAATTAGATGAGCCGATCATTATTCACGTGGTAACGAAGAAAGGAAAAGGATATCGTCCTGCGGAGCAGAATCCAGCCAAATTTCACGGAATCAGTCCATTTTCCTTAAAGACAGGGGAAGTTTTAAAGAAATCGGACAATCCATCGAACACAGCGGTATTTTCAGATACACTGATCAAAGAGGCGAAGAAAGATAAGAAGATTGTTGCGGTAACTGCCGCAATGCCGGATGGAACAGGTCTTGGAAAGTTTAAAAATCATTTTCCAGATCGTTTCTTTGATGTAGGGATTGCCGAACAACATGCAGTTACATTTTGTGCCGGAATGGCATCAAGAGGTTTAAAGCCTGTATTTGCAGTGTATTCAACATTTCTACAAAGAGGTTTTGATCAGATCTTACATGATGTGGCAATCGGGAATTATCCAGTTATATTTGGATTGGACCGCTCAGGACTTGTTGGAGCGGATGGAGAAACTCATCAAGGTATTTTTGATATTCCGTATTTATCTATCATTCCAAATGTGACGGTGATGGCTCCGATCAATGGAAGGGAATTATCTGAGATGCTAAAACATACGCTCCATCATGCAAAAGGACCAACCGCGATCAAATATTCCAGAGGAGAAGCAAGCTCTTTGTATGAAGATCAATTTGAAGAGTTACACTATGGAAAAGGCCAGATACTTAAAGAAGGAAAGGAAGCTGTGATCATTGCAGTTGGAAATATCTTTGAAGAGGCAGATAAGGCGGAAAAGATCCTTAAAGAAGAAGGATATGAGATTGGTTTAGTTAATCCAAGATATATCAAACCATTTGATCAGGAGTTGATCATGAAACTGTCACAGACCTATGATAAGATCATGATCGCAGAAGAAGGCGTATTAAACGGCGGATTTGGAATGATGGTGAATGAATTTCTGAGTGAGCATGATTACAAAGGTGAAGTCAGATGCCTTGGAATAGATGACCAGTTTGTGGAACATGGTTCTGTAAGTGAGTTAAGAAGAATGTTGAAGATTGATGGAGAAAGTATTGCAGACTCCATCAGACAATGGATGAAGGAATAGAAAAATGAAGAAAGAACGTTTAGATGTACTGCTTGTCAAGAAAGGGCTTGCGTCTTCCAGAGAAAAAGCAAAAGCAATCATTATGTCAGGAATCGTTTTTGTAGATGGACAGAGAGAGGATAAAGCAGGATCAACTTTTGATGAAAAGCAGGAGATCATTGTAAAGGGAAAAACTTTAAAATATGTCAGTCGAGGTGGATTAAAGCTTGAGAAGGCTATGAAGAACTTTGATATTGTATTAAAAGACAAAGTCTGCATGGATGTTGGAGCATCTACAGGTGGATTTACAGACTGTATGTTGCAAAATGGTGCAGTGAAAGTATATTCAGTTGATGTCGGACATGGACAGTTAGACTGGAAACTAAGAAACGATGAGAGAGTTGTTTGTATGGAACGCACGAATATGCGTTATATGACGGAAGACGATATCGATGAAAAGGCATCGTTTGTATCTATTGATGTTTCTTTTATTTCACTGACCAAGATTCTTCCAGCGGTATATCGAATTTTGAATACGGGAGGAGAAGTTGTTGCACTGATCAAACCGCAGTTTGAAGCAGGAAGAGAAAAAGTTGGAAAGAAAGGTGTTGTACGAGATCCAAAAGTTCATGAAGAAGTCATTGAGAAGATCTGTGATTTCGCATCTACGAACGGGTTTGAATTATTACACCTTGATTATTCTCCGATCAAAGGTCCAGAGGGAAATATCGAGTATTTATTACATATGAGAAAAACAGAGACAATGGAGAATGGACATACAATGACAGACCAGATCAAAGAAGTGGTGGATGCATCACATGCGGATCTGGCAAAGAATAAGGAATAACATGAAGAATTTTTTGATTTTAACGAACGAGAAAAAAGATCCAGGACTGCGTATTTCCAAAAAGATCCAGGATTATATTGAAAAACAAGGTGGAATCAGCCAGAGAATGTGTGATTTTACAAGACATGTTCAAAAAGATATGAACTGCATCACAAAAGACACAGAGTGTGTGATCGTTTTAGGTGGAGATGGGACGATGCTTCATGCGGCAAGATTGATCGTAGATCATGATATTCCGATGGTTGGAGTAAATCTCGGTACCTTAGGATTCTTAACAGAGATTGAGTTATCTAAACTTTATGACGGATTGGACGGATTGTTAAATGATACTTTCCAGATCGAGGAGAGAATGATGTTAGATGGGCGCGTGATCCATGCGGATCATGAGACAGATCATCTTCCAGCACTCAATGACGTCGTGATCGCAAGAAGTGGTTTTTCAAGAATCATCTCGTTTCGTATTATGGTCAATGGCAAATTGTTAGATGTATATGAAGCAGATGGGATTATTGTTTCGACGCCGACAGGATCTACAGGATATAATTTATCAGCAGGTGGGCCGGTAGTGAATCCAAAAGCAAATGTTATTTTGATCACTCCGATCTGTCCACATTCGTTGCAGTCAAACAGTCTTGTTCTTTCTCCAGAAGATGAGATTGATATTTATATTGAGAACGTGAGAGAATCTCAGTTAGAGGAAGCCTACGTTACCTTTGACGGTCAGGTTGCGAGAAAACTTCAGCCAGGAGATGTTCTTCAGGTGCGTAAATCAAAGAAGATCGCAAGGATCATTAAAGTGAAAGGAGACAGCTTTTACAGAATCCTTCGAATCAAAGTTGGAGGTCAGAATGAAGAAAAATAGGCAGGAAGCGATCATTGAATTGATCCAGCAATATCCAATTGAGACACAGGAAGAGTTGTTGTCAAGATTAAATCAGATCGGATTTAAGACAACGCAGGCAACGATTTCAAGAGATATCAGAGAACTGGCATTGATCAAGAAACCGGATGCAGATGGGAAGCAGATTTATTGTCTGATCGATCAGGAAGATGAGACTTCAAGAAAGTATCAGAGGATCTTAGCAGAAGCGATCATTTCCATGGAACTAGCAGAGAATATGCTGGTTGTAAAAACCGTATCGGGAATGGCAATGGCGTCTGCTGCTGCACTTGATTCTTTAAACATCATTGGAATGGTTGGTACGATCGCGGGAGATGATACGATCATGTGTGTTATGAAAGATAAGAATATTGGAAGAACTGCAATTGCTGAGATCGATCATATGATCAAAAAATTAAAAGAATAAATATACAGAGAGGAAATCTATGCTTCAGAATTTACATGTAAAGAATCTTGCGTTGATCGATGAAGTGGAAATTACATTTGATGAACATTTGAATATACTGACTGGAGAAACCGGTGCAGGAAAATCTGTCTTGATAGGTTCTATAGAAAGTGCGCTTGGGAAAAAAATATCAAAAGATATGATCCGACCGGGAGCAAAAGAAGCAGTTATTGAACTGCTTTTTTGGATTGAAGATCAAAAGCTGATCAAAGAAATCGAAGCTCTGGATCTGGAAGTAGAAGACGGTCAGATCTTCATCAAACGTGTGATCAACGAGAAGAGAAGTATTAATAAGATTAATGATAGTACGGTGACACTCAATACGTTAAGAGAAGTTTCCAGACGTTTATTTGATCTGCATGGTCAGCAAGAACATCAAGTACTGTTAAAAGAGAAAAATCATTTAAGTATGATGGATCATTTTTTACCTGAAAACGCAAGATATTCCTTAGAACAGTGCAAAAATCTTGCAGGAGAATATCACGAGATTTCAACAAAAATAAAAGAAATATCAATAGACGACCAGCAAAGATTAAGAGAGATGGACTTCTTAAAACATGAGATTTCAGAGATTGAGAATGCCAATCTTGTCAAAGGAGAAGATGAGGAATTAGAAACGGTATATCAAAAGATCGTCCATAGCCGAGATATCATTATTTCTTGTCAGGCAGCACGTATGCTGACGGGATATGAGGAAGAAACATCGATTGGCAATCAGTTAAGTGAAAGCATAAGAAGAATGCAGGAGATCAGTCATTTAGATCCTCAGATCTCAGAATTTTATGAACAACTGTTGTCAGTGGAAGATCTGTTAAATGGTTTCCATCAGGAATTGACGACATATATGGAGAATATGGAATTTGATGAGCAGACGTATCAGGAAGTGGAAGAACGTCTGAATGTCATTAATTCTTTAAAAGACAAATATGGTCCGTCGATTGAAGATGTTACAGCATATGGACAAAAGGCAGAAAAACGATATAATATGTTGTGTGATGCAGAACATGAGATTGAAATATTAAAGAATGAACAGGAACGCATCAAGGAACGATATCTTAAGGAAGCAAAGAATCTGTCAGAACAAAGATGTAAGGTAGCAAAGACACTTGGAAGCAATATCACAAAAGCATTAGAAGATCTGAACTTTTTAGATGTCAGATTTGAAATCGAAGTTACGAAAAAAGACCAGATTTCAGCAGATGGAATGGATCAGATCCGTTTTATGATATCGACCAACCCAGGTCTTCCAATGCGTCCGGTACAAGAAGTAGCATCTGGTGGTGAATTATCAAGAATCATGCTTGCACTCAAATCAGTAGCAGCACAGGCAGATGGAGTAGATACGTTGATCTTTGACGAAATTGATACTGGGATTAGTGGGGAAACTGCCAATCGTGTAGCTAAAAAGATGGCAGTGATCTCAAAGGATCATCAGGTGATCGCGATCACACATCTTCCACAGATCGCAGCGATGGCAGATAGTCACTACTTCATTAGAAAACAAACCGATCAGAAGAATACGCAGACAATGATCCGAAAATTAAATGAATCAGAATCGTTAAAAGAGATTTCAAGAATGATCAGCGGGGATCAATGGAGTGAAACGTCTATGGAACATGCAAAAGAAATGAAATCTTTGGCAGATGAAACAAAATTATACTGAGTATGTAAGCGGTAATCTTCATATAATAAAAAGGATATATCAATGACGATATGTCCTTTTTTAGGAGGAAGAATATGAAAAAATACACTTACCGCAAATTTTTAATTCTACTTTTTATGATCAATTTAATCGCAATAGCTGTAGTTTATATAAAATACTGCAATGCCAGACTTCCAGATACGATTCATATCAACAAGGGCGAAACAGTCTCTCTTTGTTATGATGTACCAGTCAGTGCAACGATCGATCATCAAACGATACGATTAAATCAGCCCATTGTATTCAAACAATGTCACATGGGTCAGTATGAAATGAAAACCAATTTATTTGGCGCGATTCCATTAAAGAAGATTAAAGTGAAGGTCGTAGATGACCAAAAGATCACGCCAAGCGGCGAAGTGATCGGTGTCTATGTAGAAACAGATGGATTGTTTGTGCTTGATACGGATCAGTTTACCGGAGAAAACAGTATGGAATATGCACCGAGTAAAAACAAATTATATCGTGGAGACTATATCAAAAAGATTGATGGAAAAGATATTGTATCAAAAAAACAATTTATCGAAAAAATTAATCAGGGTCAAGGAAAATCTGTGATATTAACGGTTCAAAGAAAGGCAAAGATGATGCGGATCAAGATCAAGCCAGAACGTTCAAAGACGGATCACATGTATAAGATTGGAACATGGATCAGGGATAACACGCAGGGAATCGGTACGATGACTTATGTAAAAGGTACGTCATTTGGAGGGTTGGGACACGGTATTTATGATATGGATACAGGCACACTTTTAAAGATCAAAGGTGGTCTTTTGCTGGATCCACAGATTTATTCCATAAAAAAAGGAAAATCAGGAACGCCGGGAGAGATTGTTGGAAGTATTGAATACAAGGAAGAGAATATTTTAGGTTCCATCAAAAAAAATACGGAAAAAGGAATTTATGGAACCATACCAAAGAAACAACAAAAAGCATACAAGATAGGATATCGTCAAGATATCAAACCAGGGAAAGCTTATATTCTCTCCAATGTAAGCGGTACTATGAAACAATATGAGATCCAGATCAATAAGATCGTGCCATCTGACAAGGATGTGTTAAAAAGTATGGAGATTGAAGTGACAGACAAAGAATTATTAAAACTTACCAACGGGATCATACAGGGAATGAGTGGCAGTCCAATCTTGCAGAATGGGAAACTTATTGGTGCTGTTACACATGTTTTTGTAAATGACCCGATGAAAGGGTATGCTATTCTTATGGAAACAATGCTCTATGAGATGGAAAATTAGAGTAAAGGGAAATGGAAGCTGTTTTTAAAATACAAGTTTGCTACAATAGAAAAAAGGGAGGGTGAGAGACATGAAGATTTTGCATCTTGGAGATCTGCATCTCGGAAAGAGAGTGAACGAGATATCCATGATTGAAGATCAGAAATTTATATTGGATCAGATCGTTACATTAGTAAAAGAAGAAAAGATAGATGTTATTTTATTATGTGGGGATATCTATGATAAGGCAATACCGACGATCGAGGCGATTCATCTGCTGGATGAATTTTTAGAAGAATTGAGTGATCTTAAAGTAAAAGTATTGATGATCAGTGGAAATCATGATTCTTCGGAAAGATTGTCATTTGGAAGAAACTTATTTAAACGATCTAATTTATATATTGCATCACAATTTAATCAGGAAATTGAAAAGATTACGATCAAGGAAGATGGATACAATATTAATTTTTATATGCTTCCATTTGTAAAGCCAGCGAATATCAATCATGTATTAAAAATTCAGACAGAAACCTATGAAGAATGCTTCAAGCATCTAATGGAACAAGTGAAGATCAACGAAGATGAGACGAATATCCTGCTGGCGCATCAGTTTGTAACGGTTGGAAAGAATTCCCCAGAATTGTCAGATTCAGAAACAAGCAGCCTTGGAGGGATTGATAATATTGATTACCGTCTATTTGATGCATTTGACTATGTAGCACTTGGACATATCCACAAGCCGCAGGCAATGGGACGTGAAATGGTAAGGTATGCTGGATCGATCTTAAAATATTCTTTTTCAGAAATTCACAAAGACAAACAGGCAACGATCCTTACGATCAGTAAAAACAAGCAGATCTCCCTATCCCATCATTTGCTAAAACCATTACGTGATATGAGAGAAATGGAATGTTCGTTAGAATCATTGTTAAAAAGAAAATGTGAAATTGGAAATGAAGAAGATTATATGCATGTCATTCTGACGGATGAGGAGCAGATTTTAGATGCGATCGGGAAAGTACGTACGGTTTATCCGAATGTTATGCAGATCAGCTTTAAAAATCGTCGTCATATGATGCAATATGAAACCATTCAGATGAAAGAAAACCAGATTGCAGATCAAAATCCAATGGAATTATTTGAACAGTTTTATAAAATGCAAAATCATATTGATCTGGATGAAAAAAGAGCACAGATGGCAATATCCATTTTTGAGGAGGTGATTCGTTGAGACCGCAAAAATTAATATTATCTGCATTTGGACCATTTGCAGAGGAAACAGTGATTGATTTTACCAGATTTAAAGATGGGATTTTTTTGATCTCAGGAGAAACAGGTGCAGGGAAAACGACTATTTTTGATGGAATCTGTTTTGCTTTATACGGTGAGCCAAGTGGTTCTTATCGAAAACAGGATATGCTGAGAAGTGATTTTGCCAAAGATGAGACAGAGACGAAAGTGGTATTCTTATTTTCGCATCGCAAAAAGCAGTACAAGATTGAAAGAAATCCATCCTATATGCGAAAGAGCAAACGAGGAGACAAAATGACACGACAGTCTCCGTATGCAGTATTGTATCAAGAAGATGAGATTGTAACAACAGGAAGTCAGCAAGTGACCGCGCAGATGGAAGAAATTCTTGGAATGGACCGTATGCAGTATCAGCAGATTTCAATGATCGCACAAGGAGAATTTTTAAAACTTCTTTACGCGAAAGGAAAAGAACGGAGTGAAATCTTTCGTAAGATTTTTGGAACATGGTATCTGTATGAATTTCAGGAAAAGATCAAACGTAGACATCTTTCTTGTAAATACGAATATGAGAATCTTGGGAATACCTTGTTAGAGCAGGAAGATAACATTTTTGTATTAAAAGATGCAGAAGAATATGAAGAATATACACGGTATTTAAAACAAAAACATCAAATTGTAGAATTTATGGATGTAGTAAAAAGATATCAGTATCGAAAACAACAAGAATATGAGAATTTCCAGAAACAAAAAGAAACACAAGAAGAACTATATCAGAAGCAACGGATTGTTTTTTCACAGATAACGGAGAAGAGACAGAAGATCAAAGATGTAAAAGAAGAAATTAAAGAACTTATAGTACAAGAAAAAGAAAATAAAGCAGAACAGCGAGCGATCAAAAAAGAATATGATCAGATCCAAAAGGAACTGCCGAAACTACATAAAAAGGAATTAAGGTTTCAAGAACTACAAAAACAGATAAAACAATATAAAGAGCTGGAAGTATTAGAGAAAAAAAAGAAATCTTTAAAGAATGCGAAAGAACGTATTATCAGGCAGCAAGAAGAGACGGAACAAAAAAAAGAGAACGAAAGACAAAGAGAATTAAAATTGCTAGAATTTCTTAGACAGGCAGATGAGATTGAAACACAATACGATCATTTGCAAAAAGAAGAATTGAAACTTCATGTTCAGACAGAGAAAAATCATGAACTGTGTAAGGAGAAAGAAGTTTATTTTGAGAAACTTCGGATTTATGAAGAGGCTGGAGAAGTCTATGATAAGATCAGGATGCAAAGAAAAGAATATAGAGATCGATTATCAGACTGGCAGGATCGATATGACTGTAATCAAGCGGGACTTTTAGCAAGAAATCTGATAGACGGTCATCCATGTCCAGTTTGTGGATCATTACATCATCCAAAAACAGCAGATTTTAAAGAAAGTGATATCACGCAGGAGATGCTTCGTGCACTTCGTGAAAAAACGGAATTGATCGATCAGCAATATAATACTGCATTTGCGAAAGTAAAACAGAGTAAAGGTATTGTTGAGACATGTAAAGAACAGCTTTGCAAAAAAAGTGGGAAAAGACCAGAAGAGTTTGAAAAGCTTGTCGAGATCTATGAAATCTCTTTACAACAATATAAAAAAGTAAAAAAAGAATTTGAAAGAATCAAAAAACAGAAAGAAAAGATAGCAGAACAAAGAGTAAAAGTTGAAAAATCCAAAGAAAAACAATTGAATTATGTGGAAAAACTGCAGGAAATTGCCGGAAAATCACATGAAAAAGATAGTTTATATAAGCAGACAGAAGCCAGAATAGAAGAAATCTGTAAGAATCTTGAATATAAAACATCTAAAGATGCCAAGTGAAGAACCAGCAGCGACTATCTGATGAGGTCAATCAAGAT
>ENA-OQHL01000695-OQHL01000695.1-human-gut-metagenome-genome-assembly--contig:-NODE-695-length-21632-cov-2.551732_pt1 | contig 21632 bp, 18 predicted proteins | sample MGYA00242565_ERZ504723 | MGnify/ENA primary metagenome ERZ504723 (study PRJEB26092, sample SAMD00036211) | human gut metagenome | host: Homo sapiens | study: EMG produced TPA metagenomics assembly of... | reverse complement strand
AAAATCGCGTGGCTCTACGCCAGGAAGAAGAACAGGCAGGCAAACGAGTGAACCTACCCGGAGTCTTACGACATTGCACACGTCTGGCACACGCACTGGCGGCGCGTCGCCGTTGTGGCGATGCTGGCCGCTCCATTGACCGTCTACGCGAACGATACGACGGACACGACTGATTCATCCGATACGACGGACGCAACGGGCAATCAGACCGAGAATCAGCCCAAGCAGAGCATTGCCATCACGCAAAGCACCCCCATCGTCACCTCCAAATCGGGCTATCGTGTCACCGCGGTCATCAGCAATACGGACAGCACGGCCACGTCAAGCGGCACACTGCACCTGACCACCAATGCGTTGTTCACCTTTGTCTCGCGCACCGATATTCAGAATTGGGCCGAGAACAACGCCCCCATCCCAACCCCCAACGAGTTGGGTTCCGTTGACGTGCCATCGATTCCCGCCGGCGGCACTGCCACCGTCACCATCGAGGTGAACGCCAATCAGCAGACCCTTGCCTCCATAGGGAGTTGGGGACCGAAACCGCTGATGCTGTCGTATATCGTTGGCAATCAGATACTCGCCGATTTGCCGAGTTTTCTGACCCGATCTTCGGATGGGCTCAACACCGCGACAACACCGGCCATGAACCTGACCGTGGCCATGCCCTACACCGCCAGCGGCTGGCAGGTCGATAATAAGGCCATCAGCAATCGCATTGCCGAAACCACCACTTCCTCGACATCAACATCGTCCAAGTCCAACAGCACGGACAAGGCCGACAAGTCCGATAACGCCGACGCCAGCAACGCGGCCAAAGCCACTGATACGCAAGCCATATCCTTATCCGAACAGGATGCCGATACCGCGCGATCCCTTGGGCAGACATTCGCCAAGCACCGCTCGCTGCAAGTGATCGCGGATCCTCTGTATTGGCGTCAGTCCGCAGTGCAACCGTCCATTGCCGGCATCATGCAGCCCGCCGACTTCGACATCACCGCCTATACCGCACTGGACGATACCGCGGCCTACGAAAAGGCCGGCATCACCACTGAGCAGTGGAACGCCAAGCAGGCGGCCGCATGGTATGCCGACGGAGGCGACTCCGAAACACCCTCCGCGTACGCATGGCAGGGCAACAACTGTTGGACGTTGGATGCGCTGACCGCAGCACGCGAGCAGGGCTATGACACGGTGATTGCCGATGCCTCTTTCGATGCCGACCAGACTGAAGCCGTACACACAGGCATCTACGTGGTGCATACGCCTGCCGGCGATGTCACCGTGCTGAAGGAGCAATCGACCTTGGGCACGCTGGCCAAGGGCCAAGCCACCAGCACGGACGCGCAGGCCGAGTCCAGCGATGCCGGTCGGTTGGCCCGACTGGTCGCTCAGAGCGCGTTCTACCAGATGGAACAGCCCTATACATCCCGATACCTGCTTATGACGTTCTCCCGCACCACGGAGGCCGGCTGGATCGATCAGGTGATGAGCGCCTTCGAGCAGGCGTCCTGGTTGAATCTGACGGACCTGAAGACCATGGCCGAGGCCGATCCGTACAATGTCAGCGATTCGGTCAATCCCGACAAGGCCGATGATGCCAACACCGCCAATACCCGGTCGGCGTTGAGACAGTTGGCTGACAGCCGGCATGACATCATGCGCATGGCCACCTCCATATTGAAGAACGAGATTGATTCCGACGAGGTCTCGTCGTTGGACCCGCAGGCCCTAGCCCGGCAGGATGCCAATGACACCGTCTCGCACAGCAACGATCCGACGCAATGGATTGGCTCTTTGCTGGTGCTGCATGACGATATGGCGCTGCGATCCATGTCTGGCTCCCCCCAGCCGACAGCCACGCGAAAAGCCATGGTCAGAGCCGCGAAAACACTGGCCAGCGATCTTCTGAACGGCGTACGCATCAACCCATCGGAATCAATATCCGTGTTCAGCGAATCCGCGAAAATGCCAATCACCGTCAGCAATGACCTTCCCTACGCCGTCAGCGTGCAGGTCAACTCACTGACTGACTCCATGCAGATCGTCACCTCGCGAACCGCTGACATCGATATTCCCTCGCATAGCGACGCTCAGGTGACCTTCACCATCCGCGTTTCCACTTCCGGCTCATCGACGGCCCATGTGTCGTTGACCGACCGGGAAGGCAACAGCTTCGGCAACACGCAGGACACCGCGATCACCAGTGTGATGCGCATCAGTGATGCCAGCGGCTTCATTATCATCGGCTTCGCCGTGCTACTGGGCATTATCGGCCTGTGGCGGCAGTTCCATCGGAAGAAGGACCCCGACGAATGAGTTCAAGCGTAGGTCGTAATTCCCTGATCATGGCCACGGGAACCGCTGCTTCCCGTGTGACCGGTCAGCTCCGCACGATTCTTCTCGCTGCGGCCATCGGCACCACCGGATTGGCGGCCAACGCCTATCAGGCCGGTTCCATGATTCCCCAATCCGTGTTCACGCTGGTGTCCGGCGGCATCTTCAACGCCGTGCTGGTGCCCCAGATCGTGCGCACGTTGAAAGAAAAAGACGCCCAAGAACGACTGAATCGCCTGATTACGTTGGCCATCGGCATCCTATTGGCCATGACCGTGGTGATGGCGGCGGCCAGCCCTCTGCTTGCCCGCCTGTACGTGGGTAGCGACGATCACCAGATGATAGCCCTGACCACCTCGTTCACCCTGTGGTGCATGCCTCAGGTGTTCTTCTACGGCCTGTATACGGTATTGGGTCAGATCCTGGCCGCCAAAGACCATTTCCTCACGTATGCGTGGAGCTCAACCGGTGCCAACATTATTAGTTGCGCCGGTTTTACTGGCTTTATTCTGCTGTTCAGCAAGGCCAATGAACAGCCCCTCGAATTCTGGACCGCCGACAAAATCGCGCTTACCGCAGGCACCTGGACTTTGGGCGTGGCCTTCCAAGCGCTGATACTGTTCCTGCCGCTGGCCCGTATCGGGTTCAAGTACAAACCCAGCTTCGGGCTTGGCGGCTTTGGACTCAGGTCTATGGGTCCCGTGGCGTTAGGCTCTTTGGGCGTGGTGATCACCAGTGAGATCTGCGGCATTATCCTTACCCGTATCGCCACATCCGCACCGCAGCGCGCCCACGAACTGACGGGTGCCAGCCTGTTCAGCGTGGCAGGCAACGCGACCTATCAGAATGCGTACACACTGTTCATCCTGCCCTATTCACTCATCGCCGTATCGGTATCCACGGCTATGTTCCCCAAAATCTCCCGTTCCATCGCAGCTGCGAATCTGGATGAGGCACGGCACGACCTGGTCAGCGCACTGAATAATGTGGGCCTGCTCATCATGTTCTTCGCCGCCGCCATGGTCGTGTTCCCCGAACCGATCATCCGTGCATTGCTTCCGTCCGTCTCGATGGACGAGACTATGTTGATCTCCTATGCGCTTATCGCCTTGTCTATGGGCATTCCATTGGGGTCGGCGTTCCTGCTGATCCAGCGCACGTTCTACGCCTTTGAGGACGGCCTTCACCCCTTCCTGTCCGCGGTGATGCAGTATGGATTCACCTCAATATTCATGATCATCGGCATGATGGTACTTCCTCCTGAGCATTGGGTACTCGGCATCGCCTGCTCGGTGACCCTCGGTGGATTACTGGCGTTGCCGCTGACGTTGATGATGTTGCGCCGCAAGTTCGAAGGCAATCTTGGCGGTCGGGAGATCACGAGGACATATGCCAAGGCCATTGTGGCGGCACTGGCTTCCGGAGTTGTGGTCTGGCTGATCAAACGACCGGTAGTCGCACTGCTCGGCGCGGATATTCGACCAGTAGGCGGGCACATGAGCTGGTGGTCTGCGCTGGCCATCTGCGTGGTGCTCACCATTGTGCTGGCCGTAGTATATGTGGCTGTGTTGTGGGTGGTACACACCCCGGAACTCATCAGCGCCTATCACTCGATACTGGCCCGTCTACACAAGACTCCGGCCAGTGAGGACGTTGCTGTGACAGCCCAGCCGGAAAAAAGTCGACGCTACGTAAATCAATCCTGAGACGGAGCCCGTCAAGGATAGCCCCGCACGTAGAATATCTAAGACCAATCTCGAACACCAATCACACGGAGCCGAACGCACTATGAAACCGCAACTCGGAGACACGATTCTCAACCGATACACCTTGGTATCATCGTTGCGTGAGGAGCCTGGCATTCAGGCATGGAAAGCCAACGACCGTGTGCTGGCAAAGGATTGCCAGCTGTTCATCATTACCGATCGCAGCGCTTTCGCCGCAATCGATAAGCTCGCTGGTCGCATCGCCGCCACTCGCCCTGATCGTGTGATTCCCATACTGAAATACCGTATGGAATCCGACGTACTTCTCATTGTCATGCCGGTGGATAGCGGCCAATGCCTGACTGACTACATGGTAGATACCGCCAAGCCGCTCAGCTACAGCGCCATCCGGTCGATTATCGGAGAATGCGCCGACGTGCTGCGCGAGGTCATTGCGGATACTCCCAGCGGCATCGTCATCACAACCGACACCGTTCGAGTGACTACCTCCGGTGTGCAAATTGCCGATGCACCATGTGCCACGATGCTGGCCGATACGTCCGCTACCGATCTGCGTACGGACGGTCCTGAACGGTATGCGATTCGCCAGCTTGCGGCATTACTCTATACCCTGCTGACACGCACGCCAAGCCAAGCGACACCACATCAATCCTGCGTGCCTTGCCGCAAGACACCCCTGGCGAATTCCGCGTGATTTGCAAGCGTGGATTGGCCTTGAGCGAGCCCGACGATCATACGTTGCCAATGGCTGCCCTTGTAGAACTCGACGCCTTGTTGGGTAATTGGAAGCCGCTCTCTGAACTGAGCGATGCTGATATTGCTTTGCCGAGCGTGGAAAGCGATTGCTCGATTACCAAGGCGATACTGAAGCCTGCCAACGAGACTGATATCGTGCCTATTCCCAGCACGTTGATTAACAGCAGCAGTCTTCCGGAATTGTCTATTACCCCTTCCCTGCCGGTTCAGACGGCCGCCGTCCCCGCTCCGCACGCGATGTCACCGGTTCCTCTGCCTGATGGGTCCAGTACTGCTGACGGTAACCAGTCTCAGTCTGATGCCCGCCGTCTGTTTGACTTCAACCTTTCTGACGCCTGGGAGCACGAAAATCTTTCCGGTGAGGCACCGGTGACTGGTACAGCGAAATGAATCCGGCCCCCATCGGCGGTCCGGGTGATAATACTCGGTTGACAGTGCCTATTGTTACCGGCGGTATTCCCGATGCCACCGTGGGAGAGACAACCAGTCGTATTCCCGTGTTCGACGCAGCGGCCGTGCTGTGGCTCCTGGTGAGGAATCGCTGCGTGCCTTGGAAGAGGAGCAGGCCCGCATTGCCGAAGTAAGCGCCATTCCTCCGAGCTTCACACCGAAGGATGTGCCGGATGACGAGGTTGACAGCAAGCTGCCCGATGAACATCTGTTTCGGCAAACTGTCGACCAAGGTCGTTGCCATCATTGTGGCTCTGATATTGGTAGTGGCAGCGGCTGTTTGGGCAGTGCATGCGTTCCGATCCTCCGGAGACAATCCTGCCGATGCTTCCAGCAACTCCAGTGAAGGTGACTGGCCTGATATCAATGCTGACGCTGTGCCATTTGGTGGCAGCGAGAACGCGACGAACGGTGGCACCACTGACGATTCTTCAAAATCGAGTGATGCCACTCAGAGCGAATCCAAGGACTCGGCATCAGACAAGTCCAAGAAGTCCGAGACTGCTGATTCGTCGTCCAAGAAGACCAAGGCCAAGAAGTCCGGCGATAAGGATTCCAGCGCTGTTCCGCAACCGAGCCATGAGAACAACACGGCGTTTACGATTTCCAGCGCCAACTTCCTGTCGAATCCTGGCGGCCAATCCGGGTACGCATACTACATGCACCTTGACCAGCCGCAGGATGCGTACCGCATGGTTATCACCATCCGCACATCCGGTGGTAAGGGCTATATTCGCGCAAATACCACTGGGGACCCCACTCAAGGCAAGCAGGTGGCCGAATTCACCTTTGCTGAAGGTGGCACTACTGAGGTGAAGTTCACCAAAGCCGTCAAGACGCAGGATCTGCTGCTGTGGGTGCCATCGGATAGCCTGCCGCAGAACCAGCTGTACATCGAAAAGGTGGAGGTCTTCTAATCGGCATCTATGCCGATAACTGACCCAAGAAGGGGCGGTACCGTTCGCATACATTCGACGGTACCGCCCCTTCTTCGCATCTGGCTGAATGACACGGAATATCGTATGGGGGTGTGACAATGTTTCACGTGAAACATAACGTCATCATTATCGGTTCTGGTCCCGCTGGCTACACGGCCGCCATCTATCTTGGCCGCGCAGGTCTCAATCCTGTTATGGTCACTGGTGCGTTGTCGCCAGGTGGACAGTTGGTCAACACCACTGAGGTGGAGAACTTCCCCGGATTCCCGGAAGGTATTCTTGGCCCGGATCTTATGGATCGCATGAAGGAACAGGCCAAGCGCTTCGGTACAACCTATATCGCAGACGATGTCTCTTCCATCGAGGCGTGTGAGAGTGATTCGGTCAAGCCGACCTATCGTGTAACACTCTCCGATGACTCCCAATTGGAGGCATCGTCGCTTATCATCGCCACAGGGTCGTCATTCCGTAAGCTTGGGGTGCCCGGCGAACAGGAGCTGTCCGGACATGGCGTCTCGTACTGCGCCACCTGCGATGGCTTCTTCTTCAGGAACAAGCCTATCGTGGTCGTAGGCGGTGGCGATTCGGCTTTTGAAGAGGCATTATTCCTGACCCGGTTCGGTTCTTCGGTCACCTTGATTCACCGACGCGATAGCTTCCGCGCCTCGCAGATCATGGTGGATCGAGCCAAAGCCAATCCGACCATCACTCTGATGACCAACACAGTGGTGACCTCCATTACCGGCACCTCCTCCCCCACACAGAACACCGGTGCACCTATTGCCATTCCTGGCTTGACGCTCAAACGACCGGCTGTAGCACCGGCCAGTGTCAGCAGCATCGCCGTACGTAATGTGGTGACCGGAGAAGAAAGCACGCTGGACACCAACGCCGTATTCGTGGCTATCGGTCATACGCCAGCCACTGATTTTGCGGCCGGTGTTGTGGACCGTGACGATGATGGATATGTCGTGGTGCAGGGTGCCAGCACGGTGACCAGTGCGCCAGGCATCTTTGCTGCAGGCGATTGCGTGGATCGTACTTATCGTCAAGCGATCAGCGCAGCGGGCATGGGCTGCCGTGCAGCGCTGGATACGCAGGCCTATCTTACGGACTGATTGCGGCGACCTGATGATGGCTTGCTGTTCTGACTGCTGCCTGTGACATAGGAGCAGCGCTAGGTCAGTGTTACAGCATGCCGCCCTTGGATAGTACGCACCGGTCAAAGGCATAGAAAGGCCCCTCAGGCGCGGAGAGGTTGGGGGCTGCGGACGTTTTCTTGGAGACTGAGCGAAAGGTTTCTCGTATGTTCAGTCTTGAGGAGCGTTCGAGGGCGGTGGAGCTATACCTCACAACGCCGATGACCACCGCGCAGGTGGTGGAGTGCCTGGGCTATCCGACCAGACAGTGCCTGGAACGCTGGCTGGCGATGGATCCCCGGTATGCTGGCCGTATGGCCAAACCCATAATTCCTCTGGAGACAAGACGGAAGGCGATCGAACTGGTGCTGGGCGGCATGCAGCAGAAGCAGGCCGCCAAACAGCTTGGCGTGAGCGTTGGTGCGGTGCACAACTGGGTCAGGGCGTACCGCAGGGGCGGCATGGCCGCGTTGCAGCCCCGGAACCAGAATGCCGCCCAGGGCGGGAAATCGGCGTCCGTCCGTCCTCGGGGCGGGGCGGATGCCGGGGGGCGGCGATGACGTGGAGGCGTTGCGCCGTAGGGTCGAGGAGCTGGAGTTGGAGAACGCGTTGATGCGGGAGGTGGTGGAGGCTCGCAGAAAAAGACCCAGGCGCCGACCTGCGGCGCCTGTCGAACAGGGAGAAGACGATGCCGGTCGACCGGCTGAGGCCGAGGTATTCGCTGAGGTCGATGGCCTGCTTGCTGCGCATAGCGCCGAGCAGCTACCACTACCACCATGCCAGGATCGGCGTTGACAAGTACGCCGGGCTGCGCGCCCGCGTGGCGCGGGCGTTCGCCGACTCCAAGGGCAGGTACGGGTACCGTCGCGTCAAGGCCGCGCTCGGGACGGGCGTCTCGGAGAAGGTGATCCGCAGGATCATGGCCGAGGGCGGGCTCTCGGCGCATGTTCCCAAACGGCGGCGTTACAGCTCCTACGAGGGGGAGACCACGCCCGCTCCCGGTAATCTCGTCAACCGGGACTTCACCGCCGAACGGCCCAATGAGAAGTGGCTGACGGACATCACCGAGATCAAGGCCCGGGACGGGAAGGTGTACCTCTCGCCGATGATCGACTGCCATGACGGCAAGATCGTCGCCTACACGGCCTGCTTCCATCCCAACGCGGAGCTCGCCAACCGGATGCTCGCCGAGGCGGCGGAGACGCTGCCCGACAACGCCCGTCCCGTGGTCCATTCCGACCGGGGATGCCACTACCGGTGGCCCGGATGGCTGGAGCTCATGGAACGCTACGGGCTGACGCGCTCAATGAGCGCGAAGGGCTGCAGCCCCGACAACGCCGCCGCGGAGGGATTCTTCGGTCGCATGAAGACGGAGTCCGTCTATCCCGAGCATTGGGAGAAACGCACCCGCGACGAGGTGCTTGTCCTGATCGACGAGTACATCCACTGGTACAACCACGAGCGCATCAAACAGTCGCTGGGCTGGATGAGTCCGGTACAATATCGTCAAAGCCAAGGAATGGCTGCATGACTATCTCCAAGAAAACGTCCGCAGCCCCTATCGACGGAGAATCACGATGTGTGATTTGTCATCCTCCAGCCTGAGGGGTTTTCTATTGCGACAGGGGCTACAACGCAGGCATACGCCCCTGCCAGGAATCACGCAGAGGCTATACGTCTTGTGTTGTACACCGCACTGCACAGCAATAATGCCAGCGACAACACGAATGTTCTTATCGCGTTACACCCATTTGGAATCGGCATCGCCTTGGCTCGGCACCAGCAGCTGCAGGATGCGATCCATATCCTCTGGTGACGAGAAGACGATTTCGATGCGACCATGCTTGGTGCTGCCCTTAATCGACACCTTGGTGTCGAAATGATTTTCCAAACTCTGCTGGATGGCGGAACCAACCCAAGGATTGGTCTTGGACGTCTTGGGCTTCTTCGGCTGCTCCCCCGACGCAATCTTCATGGCGACGATTTCTTCGGTGCTGCGTACAGAAAGACCTTCCGCAATAATACGAGAAGCCAGCTTGTCCATTTCCTCCGGATCGCTCAGGCCCAATAGCGCACGCGCATGACCGGACGATAGCACACCGGCAGCCACTCTCTTTTGCACAGAGGCCGGCAGGTTCAGCAGTCGCAAGGTATTGGCGATTTGCGGGCGAGACTTGGACACCGACTTGGACAGTTGTACTTGTGTCAACCCGAACTCTTCAATCATCTGCTGGTAGGCAGCCGCCTCTTCCAGCGGATTCAAGGCCACACGGTGCAGGTTTTCTAGCAATGCATCGCGGAGCATATCATCATCCGCAGTGGTTTTGACGATGGCGGGAATCGTCTCCAACCCAGCCAACTGGGATGCACGCCAACGACGTTCACCCATAATGAGCTCATACGGGCTGTCCAAATGACCGGCAAACGGATTTGTGCTGGATTCCGTCTCGTCGTGCTTGGCGGCTTTGGCCGCAGCAATCTGGCTTGCCGGACGCTTGCGCACGACTATCGGTTGCAGCACACCAACTTCCTTAATGGAAGCAGACAGCTCATTCAACTCATCCTCGTCGAAGATGGTACGAGGCTGATGTGCATTGGGCCCGATATCAGACAGTTTGAGTTCAGCCAGATAACCACCGGCTACCGGCTTGAGCTCGTCCTTCTTATCTGTGTCAGCGGTCTTTGCCGCCGATGCAGTCTGAGATGTTTCACGTGAAACATCTTTGACAGTGACGGATGTACGATGTGCCGTCTGAGACGCAGACGACTTGCCGCCCTGCTGAGGTGCGGCGACCTTACCGGTTTGAGGTTTCTCCGTACCGAAAAACAGGTCGCTAGGATGAGTAATGGTGTCCAATGCGGGCATGGATGCGCGTTTACCGGCGGCTTTCTTGACTGCCTTGCTGGACGATATCGTCTGAGGCACGGCAGGTTTTGATTCCTGCTGGGCAGTAGCCTTCTTGGCGGGGGTTATGTCAGCAGTGGCCTCCGGAGTAGACGAATCCTCCGCAATCATTGCGGGCTGCTCCGCCACCGGCTCCTCCCCTGGCAATGTGGGGAACAAAGCGCCAAGGCCCTTACCGAGTCGTGATTTTGATGCCATTACTTGTTCCTCCTCGCATCAATGGTGTCAAGGACTTGTTGCGAACGCTGTGCGATTTCCAAAGCTGCTTCACCATACGATATGGCACCTATGCCACGAGGATCATAGGCAATCACCGATTGGGAGAAACTCGGCGCTTCGGAGATCTTGACTGAACGCGGGATGGTGGTATTCAGCACAATGCTGGGATAGTGTCCCTTAACCTCGTTATATACTTCACGGCTCAATAACGTTCGGCGATCGAACATCGTGACGAGCATGGTGGACACCAGCAGTACGGGATTGAAATGCTCTTGCACCAAACCAATCGTGTTGATCAGCTGGCCAAGACCCTCCAATGCGTAATACTCAGCCTGGATAGGAATCAGCATCTCGGTCACTGCACACATGGCGTTGATGACCAAGAGGCCCAAGCTGGGCGGGCAATCAATGAACACGTAATCATAGTGTTTATCTGATTGACGCAGGTAGAGGTCCAAGGCCTCCTTCAACAATGTGTTTCGGTTGGGCAGATCAGCCACTTCCAACTCGGCACCGCTGAGATCGATTGATGCAGGCACAACATCAAGTGTGGGAAAAACAGGACAGACCGTGATGACATCCCCCAGATCGGAACGCCCCTCGATAACGTCATAGACCGAGGGCTCTCCCGATGCATGAGATACACCCAACGCCGTAGAGGCATTGCCCTGCGGGTCCATATCGATGACCAACACCTGCGCGCCCTTGTTCGCCAGCGCCGCAGCGGTGTTTACCGTGGATGTGGTTTACCCACTCCCCCCTTCTGGTTGGCCACGGCGATACGACGAGTCCGTTGAGGCTTTGGGAAATCGGTTTTCTTGAGTACATCGTAGCGTGAGCTTTCATCAGCCATTTGGCTACCAAGCACTGAACCGTGACCATCGAATATTCGCTGAAGCGTTTCGGAAGCCGATTCTATAGGTTCCGACTGATGATCCTTGGTGGCCATCGCTCCTCCTTGCACAGACGTAAGTTCCAGTGTTCTCATTCGTATGGACATGATGCTCGTTATCCACAATTGCGATATGCAATGTGGATAAGTGTGGATAAGTGTGAATGACGTTGAGTGTAAGATTGTGTATTCACAGACGAAAACATTGAAAAATCAATGTTTTCATCATTATGCACATCGTCCCGTAAAAATGTGGATAACTTTTACGCATATATGGAAATGTGGATAACTCAATCAGTACTCCACTCATCGCTTATCCACAATCACCACGTGGGTAGGCTCAAGATCCGGCCCGACAGCCGCCTCAACGACACGTGGACGACGACCACCGAATTTTGCAATCTCCTTGCCAGCCTTGTCGATTTCAGCCTGAGCAGACCGTCCCTTCAGTGCGATCAACTGTCCTGACGGTTTCAGCAACGGCAACGTCCAGCCAGAGAGTTTGGTCATAGGAGCAACCGCACGACACGTGACAACAGCGAACGGATGAATTTCCCGCTTCCGTACCTGCTGGATGACGGCATCGGAGCGTCCACGAATAATCTCAACGTTCTGCAGTTGCATCAGGCCAACACATTCATGCAACCATTCGATTCGCCGCTCCATCGGTTCAATCAGCGTGAAGTCATGATCCGGCAAACACGCGGCAGCCACCAATCCAGGAAAACCACCACCACTGCCGACGTCGGCAACTGTTTTGAAGCGAATACCATTCGTCGCATTCCGAACGTACGGCACAATCGCAGCGGAATTCAGAATATGCCGTTCCCAAATGATATCGACGTCACGGGGGCCGATCAATCCACGAGGTTCACCCTCTTCGGCAATCTTGGCATGGAAACGCTCCAACTTCGGCAACGCATCACCCAAGACCTCAGCAAGTACAGGTGACCCCTGCAGCTGATCCGTCATAGCCATCTCCCTCACCATGTTTCACGTGAAACAATCAACATGGAGAATGGCGCCGCTCATTACGACGCCATTCTCCATGCGGTCACTTTAGTTTGTTCAAAGACGACATCCGTCGAACGTCCCTGTCATCTCAAAAAAACTCGCCGAGCAATTACTCCTGATCAAGCTCGTCGTCTTCGGCGGTATCCTCGACTCTATTCTTGAGATACACCGTCACGTAACGATGAGGCTCCTCACCGTGCGAGCGAGACTTCAGCCCCTCTTCCCGAACCACATCGTGAACGACTTTACGTTCGAAGGAATTCATCGGCTTCAAGTCATACGGCTCGCCGGAATCCTTCACTGCGTCAATGGCATCCAAGGCGATATCACGGAGGTGCTGACGCTTGCGCTTCAGGAAACCGTCGACATCCACAATCAGATGAGAACGCTCGCCGGTCTTCTGCTGTACAGCCAGACGAGTCAATTGCTGCAGAGCATCAACGACTTCACCATTACGGCCAATAAGATGTTTGATGTCAGTATCGTCATCAGCAACGATTTGCACGGTGGGGCGGTCATTACGCACGCCCATCTCAATGTCGCCCTCATAGTCGGCGATATCCAGTAGGCCTTCAAGGTAATCCGCGGCGATGTCAGCCTCTTCGTTGAGCTGGTCGATCGACTTCACGTCATCCTGTGCCATACGCTACTCCTTCATGTCGTGTTTGAATTCCAAGTCTAAGCCCTGCTCCCCCGAACAGAGAAAGTAATGTCGGTGCGTGTTGAATGTTTCACGTGAAACATCGAACTCGCACCGACATAGTCGTCACTTCTTTTTGCGCTTACGCACGGGCTGTTGACGCTGATAGCCCTGAGTGGCCTTACGCTCGGCCTCTTCCTTGGCCTTGGCCAATGCTTCTTCTTCCAGAGAGGGCAGGCCGGCCTTTGCGCGGCGAGCATTCTCATTACGATGATCGCGCTTCTCCTTGTCCGCCGCAGCCGGAGAGCCAGGGGTCGGGAATGCGTACACCTGCCACAATGTGCGGCAGAGGTTGCACACGTTGTTGGTCAGCCAGTAGACCAGCACGGCGAACGGCATGGCGACACCGGAGAAGATGTACATCACCGGGAAGAGCCACAGCATAGCCTTCTGCATGGTCTCGGTCTGCTTGTTCATCGAAGCAGCTGCCATGTTGCGCTTCATGCTGAAGTACTGCATAAACCACAGGCAGAAACACATCAGGAACACGAAGATACCGATGACCGCCTTGCCACTAGCGGCAGCACTGGTGAAGTTATCGGTCACGCTGACAATGCCGAACACATCGGTTTGGGTGAATTGCTTGGCGGTTGCTACGTCGAACGCGCCCAACGCATCGCGTTTACCGTTGGCAATGTATGGAATGGCCGACAGCGTATAGAACATGGACATGAACACCGGGCCCTGAATGAGCATAGGCAAGCAGGAGCCAGCCGGATTGACGTCATTGTCTTGATACAGTTTCATGGTTTCACGGCTCATGGCCTCCCTGGAAGCCTGATCCGTCTTGCCTTTGTACTTGTTCTGAATACGCTGCATCTTCGGCGCCAATGCCTGCATCTTGCGCATCGACTTCATCTGCTTGTAGAACAGCGGGAAGATACAAGCCTGCACCACCAGCACCAGGATGATAATGGCAAGCACCCATGAGACACCAATCGGGCTCACGCCCAGCATCACGAAGAAGTCATGCACGATCTTCATGATCCAGGTCTGCAACCACTCAACGGGAGTCAGGATTTTATATAGAAATCCCCAAAACCCGCTATCAAGCAGAAATTCATTTGAGTTCATCGTTGGGCCTCTCTTTGGGTTGTGGCCAATGGTGTCAGTCGAGGCTCTTCATGAGCCTTCGACCACGAAAACCTGTAAAAAACGGAATACCGTTGTGGAACATCGTCGATTCCCCCACGACTCCACGGCCGGCAACGCAGTAATCTCAGCACGGCGAGCACTCCCCCTTTGAACGCGCCATACCGTTCCAATGCCTCAATGGCATAATTCGAGCACGTTGGATAATACTTGCAACAAGGCGGTGTGTTTGCCGAGATGTGCTGTTGATACCAGCGCACCCCACCAATCATCACCGCCTTGAAAGAAGCTGTCATGCCTCAGCCACCTTATGCGCCACCGTGGCAAAAGCCTTCGCGATCTGCTGATCTAGCGAAGCGAACGATGCGGTCGCTGCACTGGGCTTGGCGCGCAAAACGATATCGCAATGCGCGGGCAGCAGATCCTCATGGGCTCTGGCCAATACACGAAACCTACGCTTCACCGTATTACGGGTGACCGCATGTCCTACCGATTTGGAGACAGCTAATCCCAAACGGCGATGCACCGTCCGGTCGTCATCATCATGATGGTCGTCGGGCACCAAATAGTGCACGACGATATCCTTGCCACCTGCTTTGCGCCGGCGTTTCAGCACGGTGACGAAATCACGATGGCTTTGAAGCCTCTCCACCTCGACTATGCCTGTGGCACTGATCGGAATGATCAGGCGGAGAGGGTCTTGCGGCCCTTGGCACGGCGACGGTTGATCACCGCACGGCCAGAACGGGTGCGCATGCGCAGGCGGAAGCCGTGCTTCATGTGGCGACGACGGTTGTTCGGCTGGAACGTCCTCTTCATAATCCATTGCTCCTAGGTCTATTCGGCAACGCTTCGCGCTGCCCTCACGTGAGTCAAGCTATACCAAAGTACTCTCACCCCTACCCTCAAGTCAAAACGGACGGAGTATTTTCACATTTCGACACGTTGCGAGACACGCCCCAAATCTCTTATAATCGGCGGAATACCAACCATTCACGGCCAAAAGTTATCCACAAATTACATGAATGTTATTCACAATCCAGTTATTTCAACACGCGACACGGTGGATAACTTGTCTAACCAGAGTAAATATTAATCTGTTAGTACGTATTTCGCCACAGCGACAGAAGGGGCCACCATGGTTGAACGCTTCCCGGCGACCCGTAATCGAGGCCGCCCACATCTGGTCAGACACGCTGCCGGTGCTCAAACACAGCGCTTCGCTCAGCCCACGAGAAAAAGGCTGGTTGGAAGGCGTTGTTCCTGAAGGCGTCTTCGGTTCGACCATCGTGCTGTGTGTGGACAACAACGACACGCTTCAAGCCATTCAGGGTGATTTGAACGATTCCCTGCTTCAGGCATTGCGTACGGTAACCGGCGAAAATATGTTTCCCGCGTTCAAGGTCGTGCCGAAAACCGAGCCCGAACCGCTTTCGGAGGCAAAGCCGGCGCAGCCATATCCTTCGGAAATTTCTCCGACTGTCGCCGAATTCGGTAAAGAATCCTATGGTGCAAAGCCGGCAGCCGCACCGCGGGAACCGATGCCCGCCACCGAGCCGCAGTTCCCGGTCGGTCAGCAGAAGATGAATCGCGATCCCGAGACTCATCTCAATAAGAACTTCACGTTTGATTCCTTCGTGCCCGGCGATTCCAACCGTTTTGCCCGTACGGTCGCACTGGCCGTGGCCGAAGGTTCCGGGCAGGATTTCAACCCGTTGTGTATCTATGGCGGATCGGGCCTGGGCAAAACCCACTTGCTGAACGCCATCGGCAACTATGCACTGGTCAAGGATCCCGGGCTGAAGGTTCGATACGTCACGTCTGAGGAATTCACGAACGAATTCATTGACGCGCTGCAAAACCCGAACCAAAGCCAGGGGCAGATTGCTGAATTCAACCGTCGATACCGACAGGTTGATGTGTTGCTTATTGACGATATCCAGTTCCTCGGCGGCAAGGAAGCCACCTTGGATCAGTTCTTCCATACGTTCAATGCACTGCATCAGGCAAATAAGCGTATTGTCATTGCTTCCGATGTAGCGCCCAAGAATTTGAAGGGTTTCGAGGCTCGACTCATCTCGCGCTTCGAATCCGGCCTGACCGTTGACGTCAAGCCGCCGGATCTGGAGACCCGAATCGCCATTCTTCGCATGATCGCCTCGATGAACGGCTCGAAAATCCCCAGCGATGTGTTGGACCTCATCGCCGAACGCTTCACCGAGAACATTCGTGAACTCGAAGGCGCGCTAACCCGTGTTACGGCCGTGGCCTCGCTGAGTAATCAGCCGGTGACCCGCGCCTTGGCCGAGCAGACGTTGCAGGACTTCTTCACCACCGACGTGGAAATCAAGCCCACGGACATCATCAGTCAGGTGGCGAAGTACTTCCACCTGACGTTTGAGGATCTTGTCGGTAAATCACGAACCAAAAACGTGGCTGTTCCTCGTCAGATCGCCATGATATCTGGCTCGCGAAATGACCAGTATGAGCCTGATGGATATTGGCCAGGTCTTTGGCGGTACGCGATCACACCACAGTAATGCATGCCTGCACTCGAATCAGTGACCGAATGCAGCAAAAACAGGAGATCTATAACTACGTTATGGAGCTCACGGTTCGCCTCAAGCAAAGCAACACCAACTGACACAACGCTTCTGAGAGACGAAAAACGGCACTTTTTGGACTGACTTTCCGAAAAGTGCCGTTTTGGTTGCTCAGGCGGATTCTGGTGGATACGTCGAGGCAACGGATTCGAGACATTAGATTCCTCATGGCTCCCCTTTGTGAGGGGATCTGTCGGCGCAGACGACTGAGGGGAGTTTCGAAGGGGAACACGCAAAAAAATCCATGAAACGAGAGAATCGATTCTGAGGACCGATTTTGCGGGTTTGGGCGAGCGAGACGGAAAAAGTGCCGAAAACGGTCTCCAGAATCGATTCTCCTCGACGAAAAACAGTCTTCAACACGCCGTGCGAAAGTGCGAAAACCAAAAAAGTTATCCACATAGTTGTGCACAGATGTGGGTAAACTCGGCGGATAACTCGTGGATTACCCACTGTTTTGTTGTGGAAAACTCGTGCATAACCGCGACCTCGATGTGGAAAACTCAAATTCGACGAACTGGCTGTGGAAAACTCGCCCACTTATCCACAAGCCATGCAGAATTTGTCCACAATTTTCAGGGACTTATGAACCGTTGCAGTTGTAGGGCTCAGCCCTACTTATCCACACTATCCACCGGCCTTATTATGGCGATTACTTACTCAGTTACGTGAAAAGCATCATCGCCATAGTAACAGCCGGTCATCCAGCGTACGTAAGTTCGCCACCTAACGGCTAGAATATTTCTCAGCCAATCCGACGAAGGGAACAATCACACATGAAAGTCGAAATCGATACTGCAGCCCTGGCCGACGCCGTAGCCTGGACCTCCCGAGTCATCGACGCACGTCCCTCCAACCCGATTCTCGCTGGTGTCAAGCTGGAAGCCATTGACGGAACGCTGCAATTCTCCGCCTTCAACTACGAGATTTCCGCTCGCCACCACATCGAAGCCGGCGTTGACGAAGCCGGTTCCGTACTGGTTCAGGGCAAGCTGCTGGCCGATATCACCAAATCGCTGCGTTCAGAGAAAACGTACCTGGTCACCGACGGCTCCACGCTGACCATCACGTCCGGCAAGTCGAAGTTCACCTTGCAGCTCATGCCCGACACCGAGTACCCGGATCTGCCTGTGGTACCGGCCATGCTCGGCCAAGTCGATGCCCCGACTTCGTTCAGGCCGTGAACCAGGCGTGCGTTGCCGTCTCCCGCGAAGAAAACCGCCCGGTACTGACCGGCGTTCGCATGCAATTCCAAGGCGACAAGGTCGTCATGACCTCCACCGATCGCTTCCGTTTGGCCCGCGCCACCTTCACTTGGACTCCGCAGAACCCGGACGTCGACACCACCACGCTGGTTCGCGGCTCCCTGCTCAAGGATGTGGCCCGTGCTCTTGACGAGCACCAGAACATCCGCCTTGATTTCGATGCCGATAGCCCGACGCTGCTCGGCTTCGAAAACGCCGGCCGCGTCTCCACCTCCCAGCTCATCGACGGTGAATTCCCGGCGGTCGACCGCCTGTTCGCCGACGAATATCCGATTCAGGCCGTAGTCAACAAGCAGGATTTGCTCGACGCCATCAGCCGTGTGGCTTTGGTCGCCGAACGCAATGCTCCGATTCGCATGACCTTCACCGGTCAGGAAGTGGCGCTGTCCGCCGGATCGGTCGACGAGGCTCAGGCCAACGAAACACTGGACATCGACATGGATGGCGACGACATCACCGTGGCATTCAACCCGTCCTACCTGAAGGAGGGTCTGTCCGCCGTAACCGAACCATTCGTGCGCATCAAAATGACGACCCCGGTCAAGCCGGTCGAGTTCAATGGCCAGCAGGAAGCTGATTCCGACGAGTCCATGGACTACCGATACCTGCTCGTGCCGATGCGCTTTAACAACTGAAATCCCTGAATTTCCAACGATTCGCTAATGCACATCTCCCGTCTCGCACTCGACCACTACCGCTCATGGAGTCAGGTAGTGGTCGATTTCGTACCAGGCGTGAATATCCTGTTCGGCAAGAACGGTCTGGGCAAAACCAATCTGGTGGAAGCCGTCGAAGTGCTGTCCACCGGATCGAGCCATCGCGCGTCCAGCACGTTGCCGTTGATCGAACGCGGGCAGACCACGGCCACCATCCGCGCGAACGTCGCTGATGATGCCGGTCAAACCACTACGTATGAAGCGTCGATTCATGCGCGTGGTGCCAACCGAGCCCGCATCAACTCGGGGTCGTCGCTGTATCTGCGCGATATCATCGGCAAGATTCCAAGCGTTTCCTTCACTCCCGAAGATCAGCGGTTGGTATCCGGCGATCCGGGAGCACGCCGCGTCATGATGAATCAGGCTGCGGCTCTGCTCGAGCCCGGATACATGCAGACGTTGCAACAGTTCACGCGCATCGCCAAACAGCGTGCCACATTGTTGAAGCAATTGAATGCCAATGCCAACAATGGCCAGCCGATGGATGCGGTTCTGAGCGGTTTGGAAATCTGGACCGGCCAGTTCATCGAAGCCGGTGTGGCGTTGACCCGTATGCGCGCTCATGTGATCGGTCTGCTTGCCGAGCCATTTGCCGCGATTTACGCCGACTTGGCCGGTGCCGGCGAGCAGGTGACGCTCACATATGCGCCTTCATTCGACGAAGTGCTGATGTTCGACGATCCGCATCCGCAGATTAGCGAGCATTTCCAACGCATCTACCCTGGTGAAGTGGCTCGCGGCGTGAACCTTATCGGTCCGCAGCGCGATGACATGAACCTTGACTTGGCCGGTATTCCCGCCCGCGAGTTCGCTTCGAACGGCGAGATGTGGACGATGGCGTTGGCCTTGAAAATGGCATTGTTCGAAATAGTGCGTGACCGGTTGGGATTGCGGCCGATTGTGATTCTCGATGATGTGTTCGCCCAGCTTGACGACAGCCGGCGCACGCAGATTCTTGGTTTCGCCAGAAAACAGGATCAGGTGCTGATTACCGTGGCCGCTGAAGGCGATGTGCCCGACTATGAATCGGCCCATCGTATCGACGTGGCCACACTGGCCGAACCCGCTTCCGTAATACTGCCAACTCTGGGCAATTTGTCCGATTCGCGGGAAAACGAGAGTTTGGGTAAGTATGACGGAAAACCCGCGGTGGACAGCGCGTCCGTAGAACGGAAAGTGTCATGAACCCGCCGATCGCCCGCCAACTCAACCTGGACGAGACCAAACTGCCGGCCGAAATATTCGAGCGGCTCTCCCGTCGCGGGGCGACCTTGAAGGACTACAGACGCCGCCGTGAAGAGGCCATCGAAAACTTCGGCAAACCGGGGCGCGATCCGGCTGAACTGGGCAGCGTGATGACCACCATCGCCGGCAATGGCGTCTGGGCGGCGAATATGAAACTTGCGCAATTGCGCAACCATTGGGACCAAGTGGTGGGACAGGCCATCGCCAGCCATTCGGCAGTCGCCGATTTCACGGACGGCGTACTGACCATCCGTGCCGAATCCACGGTCTGGGCCACGCAGCTGACCTACCTTATCCCCCAACTTACCGATACCATCCGTCGCAATCTCAAAGGATTGACCATCACCGAGATTCGCGTGACCGGACCGGCCGCCGGATACACGCGCAAAATGGGCTCGGCGGCGGTAGCCAAGATACCAAACAAATTCGCAGAAGCCATCCGCTATAGGCGCTCGTCGGGTTAGGTACGAGTAAAATCACAATGCAGTATGGTCAAATGGCCAGAAGAGCCCTTACGGGCCTCGTTAAGCCAGTATCGCATCCGTGAATGACCTTCATGACGGAGGTTGACCCGTGGTTACGTCACGGAAGGAAAGGACCTGAGCTTGGCAGACGAAACCAACGCAAAGAGGAGCAGCTGAAGGCGGCTGCGGAACGCATCAACAATGCGGAATTGACCGAAGGCGAACTTGACGAATCCATGGCCCCCGAGCATTATGAGGCCTCCGATCTGAGGGTGCTCGAAGGACTCGAGGCCGTGCGTATCCGCCCCGGTATGTACATCGGTTCCACCGGCCCGCGCGGTTTGCACCACCTGGTCTATGAGATCGTCGATAACTCGGTCGACGAGGCGCTGGCCGGATACGCCAGCCATATCGAGATCACCATTCTGCCGGACAACGGCATCCGCGTGGTGGACGATGGTCGAGGCATCCCGGTCGATGAGGTGCCCGGCGAGGGCGTCTCCGGTGTGGAGACCGTGATGACCAAGCTGCACGCCGGCGGCAAGTTCGGCGGCGGCGGTTATGCAGTGTCCGGCGGTCTGCACGGCGTGGGTATCTCCGTGGTCAACGCACTCTCCACCCGCGTGGACATCGAAGTGCGCCGTCAGGGCTTCCACTGGACCCAGACGTACATCGACCAGCACCCCACCGCGCCCTTGAAGCAGGACGAGCCGATGACCGAAGGCGAGTCCACCGGTACGTCCGTGACTTTCTGGGCCGACCCGAAGATCTTCGAGACCACCATCTACGACTTCGAGACGCTGCGTTCCCGTTTCCAGCAGATGGCCTTCCTGAACAAGGGCCTCAAGATCAGCCTGACTGACGAGCGTGAGAACGACCAGGCCGGCGACGAGGTGGCCGGCGACGCCGCGGACGAGCCCGGCGCAAAGCACCAGACCGTCACCTACCAGTACCTCAACGGCATCAAGGACTATGTCGACTACCTGGTCAAGGTGCGCAAGGCCACGCCGGTGGAAGAGGACGTCATCAGCTTCGAGGCCGAAGACCTGAAGCTCGGCATCTCCGCCGAACTCGCCATGCAGTGGACCACCGCCTACTCCGAGGCCGTGCACACCTTCGCGAACACGATTTCCACCACCGAGGGCGGCACTCACGAGGAGGGCTTCCGCGCCG
>ENA-OQHL01000692-OQHL01000692.1-human-gut-metagenome-genome-assembly--contig:-NODE-692-length-21675-cov-3.319055_pt1 | contig 21675 bp, 24 predicted proteins | sample MGYA00242565_ERZ504723 | MGnify/ENA primary metagenome ERZ504723 (study PRJEB26092, sample SAMD00036211) | human gut metagenome | host: Homo sapiens | study: EMG produced TPA metagenomics assembly of... | reverse complement strand
AATATCTGTCCTAATTACCTCATACTCTATTGAATAGAAATACTATTTAATAGGAGGATAAATTATGGCGTATTCAAGAACTTTTATTACATTAAAACAGGGCTGTAGTGATTATGTAAAAGATGTCAGAGGTTGCGTTGGCAGAGCTATTGTTGAAATCAGGAATGGCAGAGGTAGACTTCTTTTGCAGGCTCAAGGTTTAAAGAGTGACAATGATTACAGAGTTTGTGTTTTAAGTAAAGATGATAGCGTTGAAGTGGACAGACCTTTATATGTAAATAATAGTGGCAGGGGTGAAGTAAAATGGGAGTTTAAGCCTGATGGTGTACTTTCAGACATCAGAGCCCTTGCTGTTCTTGTTAAAGATAAAGCACCTCTTATTGGTTTTGTAAAAGATGAATATAACTGGCAACAGTGCCTTATGGCAAAGCCGGAAAATCATAAACAGCCGGAAACTATTATGGCTATTAAGCCAGAAATTATAGAGGTTAAAGAACCTGAGAAAATTGTAAGTGCAGTTGTGGAAGATAAGGTTGAAAATATAGAAAAGGAACAACCTGTTACAGAAATTGAAGAAGAACCACAAAATAGTATAGCTGAAAATGCTACTGAAGAAATTAATCAGAAGGACAAAGAAAAAATAGTTCAACTGGTAAATGAATTTAGTGATAGTATTGATGAAATACAGGCAATTACTGTGTCAGCAAATACAGATTACATATTTTCTCGCAATGAAGTAAAGCCTTTTGGCGATGACAATATAAAGTGGGTTAAGGTTAATATCAGAGAGATTTGTGCAGTAAAAGATTTGTGGAAATATTGCAATAATCCATTTGTTATAAAAGGCTGTAGGGAATATAAACATTTGCTATTGGGCAGAGATGGCAAAAACTATTGGATGGGCGTACCTTGTAAATATGACCCGTCTTACAAATTAGAAGCTCAAATACAGGGCTTTAAAGAATGTAAACCTATGAATGGTGGAGATAATGAAGGCAGGGAGTCCTGCTATTGTTTATTAAAGTGTTAGAAAGGATAAATTTATGCGTCACAGAAGAAAACCGTGGTCAGAAGCTGAAATGGCTAACAATAAGGCTCTTGTCACTAATCCAACAGAAAATAAGGGTAAGTGGAATAAAGCTTTTGGCAACGATAATCCTATATATGTTGAAATAGGTTGTGGAAAAGGTGGCTTTTTAAGTGAAATGAGCAAGCTTTATCCAAATATCAATTTTATTGGTATGGAAAAGGAAGACCAGATTGTGGCAGCTGCTCTTAAAAAAGTCGTGAAAGTGGTGTTGGCGAAAATATTAGATTTATGGTTGAAAATGTAGCTAACATTAATGAAATTTTTGAAACTGGCGAAGTTGAAAGACTTTACATTAACTTCTGCGACCCTTGGCGTCAGCGTAAGAAGTGGGCAAAGAGAAGACTTACTCACAGAAATTTCCTTAATTTATACGAAGTTCTTTTCGGTGAAAAGGGTGGAGAAGTCTTTATGAAGACAGATAACCAGCCATTGTTTGATTTCAGTCTTAATGAAATTGCAGATAAGGGTTGGAGATTACACAACATTTCTTTGGATTTACACAATAGTGACTATGAAGGAAATGTTATGACAGAATATGAAAAGAAATTTTCTGAAATGGGTCAGCCTATTTTTAGACTTGAAGGTTATTTTAATAAATTACCTGACGATTTAGAGAAAAAAGATGAGTAAACAAGGAAATTGCGAAAGCTGTTTAAATTATGTTTATGACGAAGAATACGAATGTTATACTTGTCTTGTAGATTTGGACGAAGATGAAATGGAAAATTTTATGCGTGAAAATACAGCAGGTTGCCCATTCTTTAGATTTGATAATGAATATAAAACAGTAAATAAGCAGATATAAAAGACAAGGTGGCGTAGATTTCTCTATGCCACTTTTTGTTCTGAATAATAAATAAATGACTTTACTTTTTATAAAATTGTGCTAAACTGTACATAGAAGGGAGTGTTGTATAATGACATCTAATGGCGAAAGAAAAGTTATAACTGTTGAAAATAATGCTGGTGGAAAAGGTCCTATGACTATTGAACATTTGCTTGGAGAAAAGGAACTTGATGGCAAGTGTAAAATGTATGCTAAGGTTACTATTCCAGTAGGAAGTTCTTTAGGCTACCACGAACATCACGGTAATACTGAAACTTATTTCATTCTTTCTGGTACTGGTGAATACAGTGATAACGGAGAAAAATATACAGTAAAGGCTGGAGATTGTACTTTCTGTGAAGAAGGCAATGGTCATGGTCTTGAAAATATTGGTGACGAAGATTTAGTGTTTATGGCACTTATTATAAATAAATAATTTTAATAAAAAAGATATTTTGAGTGATTTCAAAATATCTTTTTTGATTTGTTAGTTAATTTTGTAATTTATATTATACAGTAGTTCAAGTATTTTTAATTTTATCTCATCATTATCTGTCAGAACAAATATTCTTATTAATTCTTCAAATATGAATTCTTCTTTTTCTTTTGAACAATATCTGAGAAATAATCTCTTATATTCTTTGTTGTTTAAATAGGGAAGGCTATCTTTTTGTTTAAAATTTTCTATTTCAGCTAATAATTCAGTTTTTGTCATACTAATCACCTGCCGTTACAATGTTATTATTGTATAAAGGTATTTATTCTGAAAAGTCGCCTAATTTGTGAAGAATTAATAAAAAATATCTTAAAAACTATTGAAATTTGTTTAAAATAGTGTTATAATATTAACAATCTAAAAAATAGAAAGCCTTGGTGCTTTCTGAGGGAGGTAGTTTATATGATTAAATATATTGCTGCGGCTATTGTAATTGCTTTTATACTTTATATGTGCTTTAAGATTTTTACAAGTGGTGCAGATATTCAAAGCTCTATTGATGAAAAGAGAAAAGAACTTGAACAGCAAGGCTTGAGATGTTCTGTTTTCCTTCGTCATTTAGCTGGTACAGATTTACCTATTGGTGCATTTTGTATGATAAGATGTTTCCCAGAAAATATAGAAGTAAGTTCTAGTAATCTTAAAAGGATTATTGAAAAGAATGATATTGTTGATGCTTTTATGACTACATCAACTGAATTACTTAAAGAAGAAAATAAAGATAAGTATGGCGAATTAAGTGATTATGTTCAGAATAAGTATGTATCAAGAAATCCTCATAGAGAACATACTTATCTTGTTTTGGAACGTAAAGTAGACGGTGTTAATAAATATTGTGGCTTTGATGTTATAGCTAATAGAAAGACTGATAAGATTGAAGATGTGCACAAACTTATTGAACAGTGTAAGACTATTGAAAAAGCAAAAGTAGAAGAAGCATAAAATTTACCCCTTACCAATTAGGTAAGGGGATTTTTATAGTGAATCGGAAAGATAAATCCGATGGCTTAACTTGTTAAGTCACAAATTAACAAAGTTAATTTGTTCTGACCAGTGAATCGGAAAGATAAATCCGATGGCTTAACTTGTTAAGTTGAATAAAAAAATAGGATAGACATTTTGTCTATCCTAAAGGCTGTTCCTGAGGTGATTCGAACACCCGACCTACCGCTTAGGAGGCGGTCGCTCTATCCAGCTGAGCTACAGAAACAAAATAGGTTGAGAAAACTCAACCCATTCATTATACAACAAAAGTTTTTTATTGTCAATTAACACCCTTATCAATGTGTATAACACAGAAATAGGTACTGTCAATTTCTGTAAATTTATCTTTAATCATTTTTCTTAATGTTACGTCATCATAGTAGCAATCAAAAGGCACAAGCAAATCAAAAATAATATTTTTTCTCATTGGTCCGTTTGTAATTCTAAAATCGTGAAAACTAAGTGTAGGGTCAATAGTATTTAAAATTTCCATTAACTTGAGTTTTAATTCATTAGCAAGAGGGTTATTAACTTCTATTGGGTCCATATGAATACTTACTTCGCACTTAAATTTTGATGATACTTCTTCTTCAGCAGAATCTATAATGTCGTGGGCTTTTAAAACGTCCATATCACTAGGAATTTCTGCGTGCATTGATACATAAACTCTACCAGGACCATAATCGTGAACGTGCATATCGTGGATACCTAAAATTTCTTTTCTTTCTAATACACAGTTTTTAACATTTAATACAAATTCAGGGTCAGGGGCAAGGCCAAGAAGTGGTTCAATAGTATCTTTTGCTGTATTGTAACCTGCCCACATAACAAAGAGGGCAACGGCAACACCCATATAACCATCTAAGTTAATATTTGCAAATTTGAATACTAAGAAGCCAATAAGTACAGCTGTTGTAGCAACACAATCGTTGAAACTGTCAGCAGAAGTAGCTATCATAGCAGTGGCATTAAGTTTTTTACCTATTTTTCTATTAAAAAATCCCATCCAAAGTTTAATGCAAACAGAAACAATCAATATTAAAATTGAAATATTTGAAGATTCAAGAGGTGTTGGATTTAAAATTTTTTCAACGGAGCTTTTTAATAGCTCAAAGCCCATTAATAAAATAAGAGCAGAGACTATAAGACCTGCAATGTATTCTATTCTGCCGTGACCAAATGGGTGGTCGTGGTCTGCTGGCTTTCCAGCCATTCTGAAACCTATAAGAGTTACTATAGAAGAACCGGCATCAGAAAGGTTATTGAAGGCATCAGCCACAATAGAAATAGCTCCCGTTAAAAGTCCGGCAAGTATTTTGATTGTAAACAAAAGTAGATTACAAAATATACCTACAGCTCCGGCCAATGTGCCATAATGTTTACGGACTACAGGATTGTTTATATCATCAGAGTTCCTGATGAAAAGTTTTGTTAATAAGTTAGTCAAAGCCAACCCCCCTTATATTGAAAAACCCCTTGGCTACTAGAGCCAAAGGGGAAAATTACATTAGTTCGTATTATATATTATTAATTGTGTTTTGTCAATATTCAAAAAATAAAATTTTTATAGCCTAGCATTTTTTACAGCAAGGACAATGATGATTATGGTTATTGTCATCATTTTCGTTAGCTGTATTTGGAATATTATTGCTTATGCCTGCCATAAATTCAGGTTTCTGAGGTGGTGCAAAGAAATCAAGAGGGAAATCAAGTCCGTTGAAAAATTCGCAAGGCTCAGTAGAACCAGTATCTTCACATTCTTCAGGTATGCAGAAACCATTTGACTTAACAGAAAGATTAACTATTCTGTAGAGCTTTATAATTGTGAAAAGTCCAATATGAACTCTTACACCATCAGCTGTATCAGGCTGTTCTTCTGGACAGCAACGGCTGTAGAAAAGCTGTGCTTTAAGTCCAACAGCCTTAGATTCAACATAAACAAATGGGTCAGCATCCATATCAAAGGAATTTGTACCGAAGACACTTAAATCTGTAGAGATTGTAGTGTTAGTTGCCTCTGAACCAAAGAGTGAAACAGACTTAATAAATGTGTTTTGTGCAGGAATTCTGCAAATTTCAGTACCACCAGTACCCTTAAATACAAGTTTGTATTCAATAATATAAGCAAGTTCAATATCCCAGTAACCACGCTTAAACTGACTTTCAGTTTTGCTTAAAACATTAACTTTCTTAACCTTTACATCCTTCATAAAAACCCCTGTAGCCAATGGAGGAGGTACAATTAACTCTCCAGCATCGTAGCTAGTGCCACAGAAAGTTCCACTTTTTGCTGCTCTTGCAAGACCAACCTGAGCTCTGTCAAGGCAATCCTGCTGACGGCAAGAATCATATACTTTGAAGGCAATAATACATTCGTCTTTAATACGATTGTTTCCACCTGCACAGTTAGTTTCAAAATCAAATACTCCCATTTTTAAATCCTCCTTTTTGTCCCTCTCAATGTATAATATTAAAAACTAATAAAATTGTGATTTAAAATATAAAAAAAATATGTTATAATTGACGTAATATGTTTTGGAGGTTTTTTATGAAAAGAATTTTGACACTATTTTTGAGTATAGTAATGTGTATGGGAATTACAGCCTGTGGCTCAAAGCCTAAAAATAAATATGAAGAATATGTTTTATCCTTTGTTCAGGATTTTCAAACACAAAATTTTGATGCTATGTATAAGTTGACAAGTGACCAATACCCATATTTTCAGGGTATGTATAAGCCGGATGAAGAAAACAATGTTAAACTTTTTAAGGCTATGGCTAAGAATTTAAAGTGTGAAATTGTGGAAAGCTCAGAAAATGGCAATGAAGCAACAGTAAAGGCTCATATTACAACCCTTGATTTTGCAAAGATTATGTCTAACATATCTAGCCGTCTTATGGTGGAATATATGACACCGGGTAATAGTGGTAAAGATATGGACAAGGTATTTAGTGGAATAATTGATGATGAAATAAAGTACGCAGATAAAAAAGAGTCTGACACAGTTTTCAATTTTGTAAAAAATGAAAAGGGAAACTGGACACTTGATAGTAACGTTGCTATATATGATGATATTTGTGGTGGATATTTACAATACTATTTCCAGCAAAATACTTTAGGCAAGTATGCAAATGAAATAAAAGAAAAACAGCAAAGTGAAACAACTACACAAAGCTAATAAAAGTCGGTACAGTTATTGAAATTGTACCGACTTTTTCTATTAAATCATATTAATTAATTTTTTCAACAAATGAAACTAGCATAAATGAAATAGCTAATGACGCCATTCTAAATCTTGGCTGATTAATTTTACTTGCCTTTACTTCATCAGTAATAAGTAAGCCATAAGCAGCAAGATAAAGGACTAAAAATGTACCTGCCATAACCATACAAAGGACATATCTGTTGAGGCTCTGTCCCCAAACACTTTGGCTAAGACCAATACTGAATTTAACTAATGCCCATATAACCAAATCAACGGTAAAGTAACGTAAAAGGGCGTTTTTATCTTTCATATAATTCTCCTATTTATATTCCTTAATAGCTTCAACAAGTGCTTCCATTTGTTCCTGTGTACCTATTGTAATTCTAAGGTACTGGTTAATTCTTGGCTTGTTAAAGTATCTTACAAAAATCCTACGTTCTTTAAGATATTCAAAAAGGTCTTTAGCATCTATGTTCTTATTTGTTGTAAAAATAAAGTTAGCAGAGCTTGGAAGTGTTTCAAAACCTAATTTGTCTAATTCATCAACAGTCCACTGTCTTGAGCTTTTAATTTTATCTGTACATTCCTTAAGATATTGACTGTCCTTTGCTGAGGCTGTTGCAATATCCTGTGAAAGTGTAGTTATAGTATATGAATTAAAGCTGTTTTTAACTGCCTTCATAGCATCAATCAAATAAGAATTAGCCATTGCGTAACCCATTCTGATACCGGCTAAGGCTCTTGATTTAGAGTAAGTCTGAACTACTACTAAGTTTTCATACTTGTGTATAAGGTCAATAGCTGACTTGCCACCAAAATCAATATATGCTTCGTCTACAATTACGATGCTGTCTTGGTTAGCTTTTACTATTTCCTCAACAGAGTCAAGCTCCATATAGATACCTGTTGGAGCATTAGGGTTTGTAATTACGATACCACCATTTTCTCTTTTATAGTCTTCAACATTAAATTCAAACTTTTCATTAAGAGGTATTCTTTCAAAAGGAATTTGGTATAAATTGCACCATACATCATAAAATGAATATGTAATATCAGGGAACAATATTGGCTTTTTAGAATTGAAAAAAGTCATAAAAGCAAGGGCAAGAACTTCGTCTGAGCCATTACCAAAGAAAATTTCGTTTTCTGCAATATTATAAGTTTTGCAAAGAACTTCCTTAAGTGGCTTAAAAGTAAAGCTAGGATAAAGTCTAAGATTAGAATAATCACATTTCTTAAGGACTTTTTCTACCATAGGAGATGGTGGATAAGGACATTCGTTTGTGTTTAACTTTATCATATCAGAGAACTGTGGCTGTTCACCTGGAATATATGGTTCTATACTGCGTATATTTTCTTTCCATTTCTGCATTTTTATTCACCTCGTAAGTTTTAATGTAATTATTATACCAAATAATCAGAATAATGCAATATAAACAATAGTTAATAAAAATAATTCAGAATAAAATCCTTGACAATTATCAATAAAGATGATAAAATCAATCCGTTGTGCGGAATTGGTGGAATTGGCAGACACGCAAGATTTAGGTTCTTGTGTCGCAAGGCGTGTGGGTTCAAGTCCCACATTCCGCATAGTAAAAGGCATTTTCGATTTTTCGGAAATGCTTTTTTGTTGTTATACTTTATTTTTAGTGATAAAATATAAATATAAAGTTGAGGGATATGTTTTAAGGAGGGGTTCAATGAGGAAGGCTTTAAAAATATTGCTGTATATTGTGATAATAATAGTGGTGGTATTGTTAGTTTTAATAGGATTAACCTGCTATGAATTAAGCAAGATTAAAACAACAAAAGACTTTATTCCGGTTACCATTGAAAAAGATGAGATTGTAGACTATAGGAATTTTGCATTTTGCGAGGGAAAATATGATATATTCAAGGAAATACCTCCAGAATGTAGAGCTGAAGTAGCAAATTATATGTATGAAAATAATTTAAAGTTACAGTCAGGTGAATATGAATTTTGCAAAACTAATCCAACTTTTGATGAATTGGTAAATGATAATTTTAAATTTGAAAAATTAACAGGTCAAAATGAGAAAGAGGACAATGACAATTTATCCTTAGATATAATTATTGAAAAAGATGTAAATGCTACATATGTAAAAAAGATTATTGACAATAAAGTGCCTAATGAGACAAATTTAAACTGTTTAAATAAGGTTGTATTATGTAATATATATACATATTTAAAAGAAAATAAAAAAGTCATTAAAAGTGGTAGATATGCCGTAGGTAATAGATGGTGGTTTTATAATGGCAAATTCTATTATAACAATGATGTGATTGGTTCATTTTCATATAATAAATAGAAAACAGGTAATACAGCAAAATAGCTGTATTACCTGTTTTTTTACTCTATTTCAGATGTACAATGTGGACATCTAGTAGCTTCAATATTAATTTCAGATTTGCAATAAGGACAAGTCTTAGTTACTGGTTTTTCAGCTTCTTCAGTTTTACCTATAGACTGTAATTTGTTTATTGCCTTTACTATAATGAAAAGGACAACGGCTGTAATAAGAAAGTCAATTACAGAGCTTATAAGCTGACCAATAGGAAAAGGACCTACTGTAATAGTACCAAAAAGTTGGTTTGTATCAGCCTTACCGGTGAGAAGGATAATTATAAGTGAAATTAGAGGAGTAATAATACAATCAACAATCATAGTTACAATCTTACTGAAAGCACCACCAATAACAACACCTATTGCCAAGTCAATCATATTGCCTTTCATAGCAAAATCCTTAAACTCGTTTAAAAATTTTTTCATAAAGTTTTACCTCACTCTTTTGTGTTTATATTCACATTTTACATTATAAATTTACATTAGTAAATATATTTGTTCAATAAAATTTAATAAAAGTTAATAAAATATACATTGTATTTTTCGGCTTTGTTAATACTTCCTAAATAATTTTGTTAATATTATACAAAATGTGCATAGATTTTGACTTTTTGAAATGTTACACTTATCGAAGACGTGAAAATTAATATTAGGAGGTATTACAAATGAAACTATTTTCAAGAGTTGTAAGTACTGTTTTAGCTACAGTAATGGTTTTTTCAGGGCTTACAATAACAAATGTTTTTGCTGCTGATACTCTTAGTTGTGGTGGTTGGTTCGAATCAGCCTATGCAACGTGGAACGACAGCAATCCGAAGGGAGCAAGTGTAGCTTATAAGTTAGCAGGTTCAGCAGATTACACCAATGTTGATTCTGAACTTATCAGAGCTTATGGCAGTACAGCAAGAGTTGATATTCCCGGATTAAAAGGAAATACTGATTATAATTTGAAAATTACATCATCTGATGGTAACGTAATTGAAAAGACAGTAAGAACTGACGCTTTCAGACGTGACGGTTTTGCACATTTTAATTATACTGATGGTGTTGGTGCATACAATGATGACGGTACATTAAAGTCAAATGCTATTGTACTTTATGTAACAGATGAAAATAAGGATACAGTTTCTATTACATCTAAAGACGGTACAACTGTAACAGGTATTGGTAATATTCTTAACTCAGTAGGTGCACAGGGTGCATCAAAGGGTACATACAATACAAATAACTATATTTTAAGAAAATTGTCAATGGACGGTACACCTCTTGATGTTAGATTTATAGGTAAAGTTACAAGTCCAGAAGGTCTTACAGAATATGATAGTGTAAATAATGGTGGTACAGAGGGCGATAACGGTCACATGGCTAGAATGAAAGATGCCTCAAATGTAACTATTGAAGGTATCGGTTATGATGCTACAATAGACGGCTGGGGTTTCCACTATATGTGTTCTAGTGCATATTCTCAGTATGGCTACGGCTTTGAAGCAAGAAATCTTAATTTCCAAAACTATCCTGAAGATGCTTTAGGTATGGAAGGTATTCAGACAGGTTCACAGATTACTGCTCCTGTTAGAAGATGTTGGATTCACCACAATTCTTTTGAAGCTGGTTATTGTGCTAAGCCAGCAGAAAGTGATAAAAAAGAGGGCGACGGTTCTTGCGACTTTAAGCGTGGCGAATACTATACAATGGAATACTGTACTTACAGAAATTGTCACAAGACAAATCTTGTAGGTTCATCTGATTCAAGTATGCAGTTCCACCTTACAATGGCTAACAACCACTACATTGATTGTCAGGCAAGAGGACCATTGGCAAGACAGTCTGATGTCCATATGTACAACAACTATTATGAAGGTCAGACAGACTATGCTGTAAACCCAAGAGCTAATGCTTTTATTTTTGCTGAATACAATGTATTTAACAGAGTAAAAAATGCTTGTCAGGTAAAATCTGGTGGTGTTTGTAAGAGCTACAATAACTTCTTTATTAGCTGTTCTGGTAATCAGCAACAGACAGAAGTGGCAAACAAGAGTGATACAGTATCTAGTTCATCAACATATGCTAACTTTGATACTAACCCATCATTAAGCTATATTCCAAATGGAAATTATAAACTTTTAACTGATTCTAAGGAAATTATGGCAGATGTTAAGGCTTATGCCGGTACAATGAAAGAAAATCCTGTTAAGGCTGAGGAAGTAAATGCTTCTATTATTGATAGTGACTATTTACCAACTGCTCCAGTAACAGTTCCTTATGAAAAGGCTTATAACAAGACAACAATTACATCAACTGGTAAGCAGACTGTAGATAATATTGTTATTAACCCTACAAAGGTTGCACCAGATAGTATCACAATTAAAGATTTAGGTCTTGTATTTACATTAAATGAAACTGCTGATGTTACAATGGAAGGTATGCAGGCAACAGCTGTTCCTATCCTTTATTCAGAGGGTGGTAAGGAATATATCAATACTTCAGGTACAGCAGTTCTTCCAGCTGGTACATATGTAATTCAGTCTAGTATTTTTGACCCAGGTAAAAAGGTTTACAAAGAAGCAAAGGTTGTAAGTTTGAAGTTTGCTGTTCATGATTCTTCAAAGGATACAACTACATCAGAAAGTACAACTGAAACTACAACATCAGCAAATGTCGTATCTTCAGGTACATATAATATCGGTACAGCAAATACAGGTGCAAACGACTGTATTGAAAAAGAGGCAAATGTAGCAAATATTGACTATGCCTTAAGTGATATTGTTGAAAATAGTGGTACATTAAAGAATAGTGATGACTCAGCTATTAGCTTTACAGTTAATGGAAAAACTAAATTTACACCAGCATTTACAGGTGATAACCTTACAATTACAAATATAGGTAGTGGTACATCTGTTGAAGTTATTGCAGGTGGTTCAGTTGAAATTGAAAAGGGTACTTATTCTGTAACAAGTAAGGGTACATCAAATATCAGTTCTTTAACTTTTGATGTTAGTTCTGTTACAACTGAAACAACAACAGAGACTACTACACAGACAACAACAACTACTACAACAACAGAAACTACTACTGAAACAACAACAGCTTTCCCTATTGTGACAGTTGATTTAACACAGGAGGCTGGTGTAAATCCTGTAGGAACAGCACCTAATGGAAAAGCAGAAGTTATTTATCAGGAAGCAAGTGAGGATTACCTTTTAAATGATACTTCATCAAACTGTGCAGCAACTTGGACAAATTCTTTTGAACCTATTAGTTCTGGTAAAGTTGTTGTAAGAGGTTATGCAATACCAATGAAGGTGTCTGGCAAGTGGGCGTTTGTTCAGATAAAAGGTCTTGATGAAAACGGAAATGTTATAGATATAGCCGATTTGGCATCAGATAGCCAAAAAGCTAAAAATATAGCACTTCGTACAGGTGGAAGCAAGTATATTTCTTCAAGTAATGGCATTGTAGCTAACCACAAGTACGAATATGAATTTATAATTGATTTAGATAATCAGACAGTACAGCTTACAGTAGACGGTACAGTATTAAACGGTACTATTTCTGCTAAGTCTGTAAATGCTGTTTACAATATTACAGCTACAAAGGATACAGACAGAAACTTAGTTGTTTCTAAACCTGTTGTAGGCGTTCCATATAATGGTGGCGAAACAACAACAGAAACAAGTACAGAAAGCACAACTGAAACAACAACAGAAACTAGTACAGAAACAACAACTGTGACAAGTACAGAAACTACTACAGAGAGTACAACTGAAACAACAACAGAAACTAGTACAGAAACAACAACAGAAAGCACAACTGAGTCTACAACAGAAGTTCCTACACCAGACCCAAGTAAGCCGGTTAAGGGTGATGCTGATGGCAATGGTACAGTAGAAGCTGATGATGCAGCTTTAGTATTGCAGAAGGTTCTTACTGGTGCAAAAGTTGCTATTGAAGATGTAGCTATAAATGCTTTTGAATTACTTGATGCTGACAATGACGGTCAGTTGACAGCAAAAGACGCAGCTTATATTTTACAGAAAGCATTGGATTCAACATTCTTAATGCCAAATGAAAAATAATAACTTTTTACAGACCCCGATTTTGGGGTCTGTTTTTATATTGGAAAGGAATTTTAAAACTATTTCAAATATTTGCTGTATAAGAAACTGAGCTTTGCAGCATGATTTTGTTCATCGGTATAAATTTCAGTTAAATAATCTCTCATCCATTGTTCCGATAGGGCAAACATAAGAGAACGGTAATTTTCAACAGCATTTAATTCTTCCATAACTCTTTTATCTAAATTTAAAAATATATTGTCAGAAAGTTCCTCGGGGGTAAAATCGGTTACATTTGCTTTTTGACCGGTAATACTTTCATATATTTTTTCTAGCATTTTATAATGCTTTTCTTCGTCTATACTTATATTACGCAAAATTTCTTCTACATCTTTTTCCTTTACTGTTGAGGCAAGTCTTTTATAAAAATCGCTATCAGCTAATTCGTCAGACATATAATCCAATATAAGCTTGGGAATATACTGGTTAGGATAAGTATCCATATATTATACCTCCAATATTATACCTTTATTTATATGCAGTTCTTATTTAATTTGTTACAGTTATTAAGTCGAAAAAAAGAGTATTAATTTTCTAGCAATATGGGCTTAAAATGATATAATTATAGATGAATGGGGGTTAGAAAAATGAACAGAGATTATTACTCATCAAATGAAATAATTTATTTGTCGGTAAATAAAATCCTACCTAATCCGTATCAGCCTAGAAAATATTATAGTTCAGTTGATTTGGAGGAATTAGCAAGTTCTATTAAAAGATATGGGGTTTTGCAACCAATATGCGTTAGAATATTGAACAAAAACATATATGAACTTGTAATAGGTGAGAGAAGGTTAAAAGCAAGTCGTATAGCCGGATTTGATGCTGTGCCGGCAATTATTGTTGATGTTGAGGGACGAGAGGCTGCAATGTTAAATATGGTTGAAAATATGCAAAGAGAAGATTTCAACTATATGGAAGAAGCTGAAGGAATAAAAATTATGAGGGACTGTTTTGGTTATTCCTATAGCGACATTAGTCATATTACAGGAAAATCTGTTGAGTACATAGAAAAAGCAGCCAGATTATTAACATTATCAAACGAAATGAAGAACTTAATGGTGGATATGAAAATAACAAAGGACAATGCTATTGCTGTATCTCAATTAGAAGATGAAAAAATACAGGAAAAAGTATTGAAAAAAGTTATTAACTTAGACCTTAGTTCTAAACGTACTGAAGAAATTGTGGATTATGAAATGCACAAATTGGCAGTTGGAGAAAATGAAACAGGAAATAGTTTTAAACGCAGAAAAATGAAAGATTTGAGATATTTAACAGCTGCACTTAATGACGCCGTTGCAACTGTAAATAGTACAGGATTAGATGCAAAATGTGAAATTTCAGAAAATAATGAAAATACAGAAATAAATATTCAAATAAAGAAATAAAAGCTATAAAGCTTAATAAAATTATAACTTATAGGCAATATTGTATAAAATAGGAAAAATCAATCTTTATTTTTAGTCTTTATTAATGTAAAAAAAATTTGATTATTCAACAAAAATTTGGTATGATAAATAAGGACCATTATTTATATTAATAAAGTGAGGTAATTATTAATGAAAAAGCTTGATTTACTCTATGTTGGTAAGGCAAAGAAGGTTTACGCTACAGAAGACCCTAATCTTTGTATTTTTGAATATAAAGACGATGCTACAGCTTTCAACGGACTTAAAAAAGGTTCTTTTGAAGGTAAGGGCGTTATTAATAACCAGATGGCTAACTTTATATTCAAGCTTCTTGAAAAGGATGGTATTAAGACTCATTTAGTTGAGGAACTTTCTCCAAGAGAAACTTTGGTTAAGAAAGTTGACATCATTCCTTTGGAAGTAATTGTTCGTAATGTTGCTGCAGGCTCTTTTTCAAAGAGATATGGTGTTGAAGAAGGTACAGCTTTTGTTTCTCCAACTCTTGAATACAGCTACAAGAATGATGAACTTGGTGACCCATTAATCAATGATTACCAGGCTCTTGCTTTAGGTATTGTAACAAAGGAAGAATTACAGGTTATTTCCGATATGGCATTTAAGGTAAATGAATGTTTAAAGAAGATTTTCCTTAATATTGGTATCAAGCTTATTGATTTTAAAATAGAAGTTGGTAAGACTGCTGATGGCGAAATTGTTCTTGCTGATGAAATCAGTCCTGATACTTGCAGACTTTGGGATGCTGAAACAAACAAGAAATTAGACAAGGACAGATTTAGACTTGACCTTGGCGAATTTGGCGATGTTTACAGAGAAGTATGGGGCAGATTAACTGAGTTCTACAAATAATCGGAGGTAACAAAATGGCAAAGCTTCACGAAGAATGTGGTGTGTTTGGTATATTTGACCCAAAGGGCAACCCAGCTAACACTACATATTATGGCCTTGTAGCCTTACAGCACAGAGGTCAGGAAGGCTGTGGTATTGCAGTCAACAGAGATAGAGAAATTTACCACTACAAGGACGTAGGACTTGTAAATGATGTTTTTAACGAAGAAATACTTGGAAAATTAAGTGGTAGGATGGCAATAGGTCACGTAAGATATTCTACAGCTGGTGGTAGTGCAAGAGAAAATGTTCAGCCATTAGTTCTTAGATATATTAAGGGTACACTTGCTATTAGCCACAACGGTAACATTACTAATGTTGATGAAATCCGTAAGGAACTTGAACATAGTGGTGCTATCTTCCAGACTACTGCTGATACAGAAATCATTGCATATTTAATTGCAAGAGAACGTATTACAGCTGGTTCTATTGAAAGTGCTGTTAAAAATGCAATGAAAAAGTTAAAGGGTGCATATTCTCTCTTGGTTATGAGTCCTAACAAACTTATTGCAGCTAGAGATAAGTGGGGATTTAGACCACTTCAGATGGGCAAAAGAGATGACGCTGTTGTTTTTGCAAGCGAGACATGTGCTTTTGATGCCATTGATGCAGAATTTGTAAGAGATATAGCTCCAGGTGAAATCGTTACTATTGAAGCAGCAAGAGATGGTGGCGATGGTTACTTTATGACAGAAGATACAGAACTTTGTGATTCTGTTCCTAGCAGTATGTGTATTTTTGAACACATTTACTTTGCTAGACCTGATAGTACAATACAGAACGAAGTAGTTCACGAGTGTAGAAAACGTGCCGGTGCATTCTTGGCTATGCAGGCTCCAGTGGATGCAGATATAGTTATTGGTGTTCCGGATTCAGGTCTTTCTGCTGCTCAGGGCTATTCTGAATATAGTGGTATTCCTATTGATACTGGTTTTATTAAGAATAAGTATATTGCCAGAACTTTCATCAAGCCTACTCAGGGTGCAAGAGAAGTTGCTGTAAAGATGAAGCTCAATGTTTTAAAGAGTGCAGTTCAGGGCAAGAGAGTAATTATGGTTGATGATAGTATCGTTCGTGGTACTACAAGTGGAAGAATTGTTAAACTTTTAAGAGATGCAGGTGCAAAGGAAGTTCATGTAAGAATTAGTGCTCCAGCATTTAAGTGGCCATGTTTCTTCGGTACAGATATTCCTGATAGAGATTTACTTATTGCTAACAACCATACTACAGAAGAAACTAGAAAGATTATTAACGCAGATTCTCTTGAATATCTTAGCCTTGAGAACCTTCACAACATTGCTCCAAACAGTAGTTGTGGTTTCTGCGATGCCTGTTTCACAGGTAACTACCCTGTTGAAGTAGACCATTTATTAAAGTAGGAGGATTTTACAAATGAATAACACATATGAAAGTCCCCTTAATTCCAGATATGCAAGTGAGGAAATGAAGTACATTTTCTCACCAGATAAAAAGTTCAAGACTTGGAGAAAGCTTTGGATTGCTTTAGCTGAAACAGAAAAGGAATTAGGACTTGATATTACACAGGAACAGATTGATGAATTAAAGGCTCATCAGGATGAAATTAACTATGAAGTAGCTCGTGAAAGAGAAAAACTCGTTCGTCACGATGTTATGTCACACGTTTATGCTTATGGTCAGCAGTGTCCAAAGGCTAAGGGTATTATTCATCTTGGTGCAACAAGCTGTTATGTAGGCGATAATACAGATGTTATCCTTATGGTTGAAGCTATGAAGCTTGTAAGAGTTAAGCTTTTATCTGTTATCGAAAAGTTGTCTGAATTTGCACTTAAGTACAAGGATTTACCTACACTTGGTTTTACACATTTTCAGGCTGCTCAGACTACTACTGTAGGTAAGAGAGCTACTCTTTGGATTCAGGATTTAATGATGGATTTAGATGCTGTTGATTTTGCTCTTTCTAGTGCAAAGCTTTTAGGCTCAAAGGGTACAACCGGTACTCAGGCTAGTTTTTATGGAACTTTTTAACAATGATACAGACAAGGTTAAGAAGCTCGATAAGATGATTGCTGAAAAGATGGGCTTTAAGGACGTTTTGCTGTAAGTGGTCAGACTTATACTAGAAACTTGATTCAGTTTTTGGCTAACGTATTAGGTGGCATTGCACAGAGCTGTACTAAGTTCTCTAATGATATGCGTCTTTTACAGCACCTTAAGGAAATGGAAGAACCATTTGAAAAGAATCAGATAGGTTCATCAGCAATGGCTTACAAGAGAAATCCTATGAGAAGTGAAAGAATGGCTTCTCTTGCTAGATATATTATTGTTGATACACTTAATCCTGCTTTCACAGCTGCTAATCAGTGGTTTGAAAGAACTCTTGATGATAGTGCAAACAAGAGATTATCTATTCCAGAAGCTTTCCTTGCTACAGATGCTATTCTTAACATTTACATCAATGTTTCTAATGGTCTTGTAGTTTATCCTAAGGTTATTGAAAAGCACCTTATGGAAGAACTTCCATTTATGGCTACAGAAAAACATTATGATGGATGCTGTTAAGGCTGGTGGCGACAGACAGGAACTCCACGAAAGAATCAGAGAACTTTCTATGGAAGCTGGTGCTGTTGATTAAAAACGAAGGTGGTAAGAACGACCTTATTGAAAGAATTGCTAAAGAACCTATGTTTGGTATGAGCCTTGAAGACTTACAGAAGGTACTTGACCCTAAGAAGTATGTTGGTCGTGCTCCTCAGCAGACAGAGGAATATATAAATGAAGTTGTTAAGCCTGTTATTGAGGCGAATAAAGACGGATTAATTGATAATGCAGAGTTATCCGTTTAAGGAGGATAAAAAATAATGATACGAGCTATTGTTGGTGCAAACTGGGGTGACGAAGGTAAGGGTAAGATTACCGATATGTGTGCTGACCAGTCAGACATCGTAGTTAGATTTCAGGGTGGTGCAAATGCTGGCCATACTATTATAAATGAGCATGGTCGTTTCGCACTTCATCAGTTACCTAGCGGTGTTTTCCATGAGCATATTACAAATGTTATTGCAAATGGTGTTGCACTTAATGTTGATTCATTAATGAAGGAAATGAAGACTATTGAAGATGCAGGTATTAAGTTTAACTTGCTCATTAGTGAAAGAGCACAGGTTTTAATGCCTCATCACGTTCTTATGGATACTTATGAAGAAGAAAGACTTGGTGATAAGAAGTTTGGCTCTACAAAGAGTGGTATCGCTCCTTTCTATTCTGATAAGTATTCTAAGGTTGGTATTCAGGTTTGGGAGCTTTACAATAAGGAAATGCTTAAAGAAAAGCTTCAGGGATTATATGAAAAGATTAATATTCAGTTTAAGTATCTCTACAATAAGCCTGAAATTGATTATATGGAAGTTTATGAAACTCTTTGCCAGTATGCAGAAGCAATCAAGGACAAGGTTGCAGATACTTCAGCATTTTTAAGAAAAGCTATTAAGGAAGGTAAGAATGTTCTTTTTGAAGGTCAGCTTGGTGCATTAAAGGATACAGACCATGGTATTTATCCTTATGTTACAAGTTCTTCTACTCTTGCCGGTTACGCAAGTGTAGGTGCAGGCGTACCTCCATATGCTATTGATAATATTGTTGCTATTACTAAGGCTTATTCTTCAGCTGTAGGCGAAGGTCCATTTGTTAGTGAACTCTTTGGCGAAGAAGCTGATGAACTTAGAAGAAAAGGCGGAGATAAGGGCGAATTTGGTGCAACAACTGGTAGACCTAGACGTGTAGGATACTTTGATGCTGTTGCTACTCGTTACGGCTGTGAAGTTCAGGGTGCTACTGAAGTTTGTATGACTTGTCTTGATGTACTTAGCTACATGGATACTCTCCATATTTGTACAGGTTACGAATACGAAGGTAAAGTTTATACAGATTTCCTTACTACTGATAAGCTCTATAAGGCTAAGCCTGTGTATGAAACTCTCCCAGGTTGGAAGTGTGACATTAGAGGTATTAAGAACTACGATGAACTCCCTAAGGAAGCTAAGGCTTACGTTGAGTTTATTGAAAAACAGCTTGGTGTAAAGATTTCTATGGTAAGTAACGGTCCAGGCCGTCACGAAATTCTTTACAGATAATATAGTTTGCATTATCTTTGCGTGGTTTTATTCAATTTTAAATCATTTTTTGTAAAAGTTAATATAATCATGCAAGAATGTTTGTTGTAAATTGCAAAATTACATATTATTTTTATTGTTTGTGCTGTATTTTGTGAAAAATTACTAAATTATTACAAATTCTAAAATTTGTGTTGACATTACAATAAAATAATAATATAATGTGCTATAGAACAAGGACGTTCAAATACAGGCATATTGTATGCATTTGTATTTGGATGTCCTTTTGCTATATAAATTAAAAATTATTTTTATTTCAATTATTGGAAGGAGATTAGAGTATGGCAAAGTATACTAAGGACCAAATTATTCAGTTATGTAAAGAACAGGACGTAGAATTTATTCGTCTTCAGTTCATTGATGTTTTAGGTATTCCTAAGAACGTAGCAGTTACATCTTCTCAGTTAGAAAAAGTTTTAACAGACGGTATGATGTTCGATGGTTCTTCAATCGAAGGTTTCGCAAGAATTGAAGAATCTGATATGTATTTAAAGCCAGACCTTGATACATTCGTAATTTATCCATGGAGACCACAGACTGGTAAGGTTGCAAGATTTATTTGTGATGTTTACACTCCATCTGGCGAACCATTTGATGGTGACCCAAGAGGTATCTTAAAGAAGCAGATGGCAGAAGCTAAGAAGTTAGGCTATGAATTCAACGTAGGTAACGAATGTGAATTCTTCTTATTCCAGACTGACGAAAACGGCAGACCAACAACTAAGACTAATGATGAAGCTGGTTACTTCGACCTTGACCCAATAGATATGGGTACTGATGCAAGAAGAGATATTTGTTTAACTCTTGAACAGATGGGCTTTGAAATTGAAGCTTCTCACCACGAAGTTGCTGAAGGTCAGCACGAAATCGACTTCAAGTATGCTGATGCTTTAACTACTGCTGATAACGTAGTTACTTTCAGATTAGCAGTTAAGACTATTGCTAAGAAGTATGGCTTACATGCTACATTTATTCCAAAGCCAATCTTTGGTATTAATGGTTCAGGTATGCACACTAATATGTCTTTATTCAAGGATGGTAAGAACGCATTCTTCGACCCAGCTGGCGAATTACAGCTTTCTGACACAGCTTACAGCTTCATCGCTGGTGTATTAAAGCATGTTGCTGGTATCACAGCTGTTACTAACCCACTTGTAAACTCTTACAAGAGACTTGTACCTGGTTACGAAGCTCCTTGTTACATAGCTTGGTCAGCATCTAACAGAACTGATATTATCAGAATCCCTGCTTCAAGAGGTGCTGGTACAAGAGTTGAATTAAGAAGTCCAGACCCAACAACTAATCCTTACCTTTGCTTAGCTTGCTGTTTAGCAGCTGGTATGGACGGTATCAAGAACAACTTACCTGCTCCTGATAGCGTAGATGTAAACTTATTCAAGTCTACTCAGGAAGAAAGAGATGCTCTTGGTGTTAAGAACCTTCCAGGTAGCTTATACGAAGCTCTTAAGATTATGGAAGAAGACGGTCTTGTTAAGGAAGTTCTTGGCGAACATGCTTACAATGCATTCTATACTTCTAAGATGAAGGAATGGGATAGCTTTAGAATGTTTGTATCTCAGTGGGAATTAGATGAATATATGACAATTTACTAATTAGTAGTTTTACTAGTTATTAGTATTGTTGAGTATCAACGAGTCCTGCCGTTGTGGTGGGGCTCGTTTTTTAGTGAACCGAAAGATAAATCGGACACACGAAGTGTGGCTTTTAACGAAGTTAAAAGTTCTGACCAGTGAATCGGAAAGATGAATCCGATTTCTGAACACTAGAAATTACGTATTTATTATTATTTTAATGCAAAAAACAAGGTATTTAATACGAAAATTACTTTGAAGGGGTTATTTTTCTTATAAAAATAAAGGGTGATTTGTATGAATGATGTAAATGTTTTTATAGCATTTTCCAAAAAGGAAACGGCCTTAGCTATAGCTAAAATGGTAATTTCATCAGGTTATAGAGTTGTATCAGTATCCACCAATATAGTTGACACTATACACAATGTTTCTTACTATAAAGATGGAGTTATTATTTGTGATTGTGGTAAGAATGGAGCTTATCTTAAAGAGGCAATCTATGACTTATCTGAATGACTTTAGTGTAGTTG
>ENA-OQHL01000679-OQHL01000679.1-human-gut-metagenome-genome-assembly--contig:-NODE-679-length-22048-cov-2.547831_pt1 | contig 22048 bp, 22 predicted proteins | sample MGYA00242565_ERZ504723 | MGnify/ENA primary metagenome ERZ504723 (study PRJEB26092, sample SAMD00036211) | human gut metagenome | host: Homo sapiens | study: EMG produced TPA metagenomics assembly of... | reverse complement strand
CTTGAAAAATATGGTGACAGGCCTAATATCTTTGCAGCTTACCCCTATGACGTCATGACGATAATAAATAATTTGAATAAAAGCGGAGTTAATAAGGAAGACATTATTAAATATTATAACGATAATAATGTAAATGGAGTAACGGGGCGATTGTGGTATGATAAAAAAGGAAATCAGAATGTAGATTATCAGATTCTGAAATATCATGAAGGTCAATTTGTCTCTGATCTAAATTAAGTGAAAGATGAAGAGTTCCTGTAGAATTATCAGTAGTCCAGAAGATATAGACCTGGCGAAATTAGTAAGTGATCCTACTTTGGGCATAGTAACATTGGACATTGGTCGTATGGATGCTAAGGATTCGAAATGGTTACCTTTAGATAGGTATACGTCAGAGTTAGGAATTGGATTGCATCGGGCTATTTCAACTGCATTTGTAGATAAATATGGCAAAGAGCCTATTGGATATTTGTTTGAACACTATGAATCTAATGGAATTACATCTAATATAATGGTTCATTCTTTTGCGGTGAGTGATTCTATTTTGGAATCTGTTAGTGATAATGGACGTTTTTTTATTATAAAAAAGGATCAAGACGTTGATTATTGAAAATGACTATAGAAGAGTCGAATCTTAATATTTTTTGTGATAAATATTATCCAACTCCTATTGAAGTAGAAGATATTTCTTCATTTGGAAAAATTTTGTTTATATCAACAACTATTTACGGATTATGTTGCGTATGAGTATAATAGGGCTCATGGTAGCCAAGTTGTAAAATATGTATCAATTGTGCTGTTTGCATATCAATATTCGGACGGTACGTATCATTTTACTCATAATGCTGCCATCTTTAGTAATAACCTCAATTATCTTAACTATGATATAACACGACTAATATTTAGCTATATTACTAAATCTAAATATTTGAATGAGGTAGAACAGTTAAGAACAAAAACGAATAGAGCAGCTATTAAGTCAGCAAAATCAGCAATTATGTCTCGTAATATGAGCCATAATTTGGGTAGTCATGTTATGTTTTATATAAAGCAGAAACTTAATTCTGTTAGTAAAATGCTTGATAGCGAGGTTCTTAAGGACCTTTATCCCGATACTATAGAGTCTTTATCTAAAAAAATAGATGGTAAGGAATTTGAAATGCCTTTCTTGGTGGGTATAGGTAGGTTTATTAATTACTTACAAGAGCGTCAAGATTATATAGCAACGGTTGCAACAGATTATATACCAGCTAATTCTACCATTAGTTTTAAAGATTTTATCTATGATGAATTAAAACCTGATTTACGTTATAAACGACATAAAGAAAACTATTCATCTTCTACAGAAACGAAAGGGTATAAGCCTAAAAATCTATTGATGGACTTTATTGCATACTCTGAAGGTTACGAGAATAGTGATAAAATTTGCTTGCGATTTGGCGAGTTTACCGGAGAGAATCCCAAAAATGAAAAAAATGAAATAAAGAGTATAAGACAAAAAAATGGACTTTGAAAAATTAAGAGAATTTGATGTAGCACTCCCTGGTGGAGTTATAGGACGTCAAGCATTTTTTTCAATTATTGAAAATATTATTCGTAACGCCGCTAAACATAGTGAAAAGATCTGATAATAAATTAGCAATCGATCTTGATATTGTAGATGTTTCAAGAAAGGAACTGTTTGGGGATGAATTGCTGTATGATACAACTATTTATGGTGGAAAAAGAGTTAATAATTTGCATCAAAAGTATCTTAATGTAAGAGATAAGTATTTTGTTCTTGCTATTACTAATAATATGCCAAATTCTAAGGAGTCAATAAAGAATCTTGAAAATGCTCTTTCATGTGCATACATTGACGAAGATGGAAATATGGATGATAAAAGTAAAGGTATAAAAGAATACGTATTTCTGCTGCTTGGTTACGTAGTTATTCTATTGATACGGAAATCCCAGCAAATGAACCGCCTGTTGTAGCAATTCGCGGTGTTAAGATGGATGGCGAGAAGGATAGATATGCGATTCAATATTATATTTGTTTGCCAAAGCCAAAGAAGGTAGCATTCCTTATTTCCAGAGACCATAGTTTTTTGGAGATTGATTCATTTATAGAGAAGAGATTGAAAGAAAATAGTTGTAGTATTTTTGATTGCACTGATTCTAATAAGCTAATAGATTTCACTAAATTTAGAGATTTGCCTGATTATGATATAGTTGTGTGTTGTGATGAAGATTATGACCAATTAATACGATGCATTTCATCTCGCTGTTGATTAAATATCAGGAAGATAATTAAACATCTGAAATCAATTATTGTTGCTATAAAACGAGATTTAAATGATGAAATTAGAAATTGTATAAATCTCACTTACAAATTATGGTATGAACAAGTTTATAGTCGGAATAATGATAAGTTGACTGTAATGGATGACAAATCAAACAATGAAAAAGATAATAAATCAAGTAGTCATAAATTAGAAGCTGAAAAAATAAATGTTCATTTGAGAGGTACATCTGAAGATGATAGAACTTTTTTTGAGGATGCTGTTATATTTGCAACACATTATGAAGGTATGATTCAAGAAAAGAAGAAATATCAAAATGACCCTAAGAGCTATTCTGATCGTTCTTCGTTATTTGCAGAAGCATGCTTTGTGGAGGGGATAACAGGCAATAATTCTACTGACCGACTAATCCGACAAAATAGTTGGACTGAAGAATGGAAATATAAGCACTTAGCTGCTGGAAGAACAAGGATAGCGATATTTGATGAACGTATTTTTAGTTCTATATCTCCTTTGGTGGAAAAGAAAATAATCTCAATAAGTGAAATTCTTGATGATTATCTAAAAAAGACGGAGGAAGATGAAAAATCAATTTATAGCTTAATCTATTATTTTAATGAATCGAGTGATGAGTTAAAAAATAGAAATTTGGCTGATAATGATGAGATCATAACTCAATGCCAAGCTGCCGGGATACAGTTATTAGATGCTGAGACTCTAACTGAGGCTAAGCGGAATAGTCTTATCCAAATATTAGATGAGAATTACAATAAGAATGCTTATACTACTAATTATATACTAGATAAGACTCAGAAGTATCATGAGATGAAGGTTTGGGCTTATGATGTAAACTGTTATGAAGAACGGAAGGACGAGGTTGGAAACATTGTTCAGGAGGCTCATGTTGACATAATCGGATATAATGCTCCTATAACATCCAGAGTCGGAAGTTTAACTAACTATGATGTAGAGGTGATAGCGACTCTTAGAAAAAAGGAGATGGATTATGATATTGAGTTGAAGAAGATGCAAGGTAATTCTTTTGATTTTATATCTATTCATCAAGGTATACTTGACAAAATATATGCTGCGTTTAAAGTTGAGAGTATTCAAGCCACAGACAAACTTACCAGTAAAGAACATCAAGCAATGGAGAAATGTAAGATCACCCATACGCTTCATCGTATATTGTCTGCACAGGTAACTCCAGAGAAAGTAACGAATATTTGCCACAGTTTATTATTCATTCAGGACGTTCTAAACCGAATATGGTGGATATGCCACAAAAACAACCTTTTTTGCAGTTTTCGGCTATCGACCATGCTGTGAGAGATTGCAAGTATACTTTGTCAGAACTTTTATTTTCGGCGCATTATGAAAAAGATTTTAATAATAACTCGCAGTAGTGAGTTTAATCCAGAGAGGGAGTCTTTAATTTCAAAAGCCATCAAAAAGGCAAATAAATGTGAAACTGTTAAAATACAGGATAAATTGGTGTATCATCCTGTAAATTTAACGGCTTTTCTTAAGGTTATGAACGAAATAGATATTCATGGTGTGAAACTTGATAAAAAGGATATCAAAACGATCAAAGAGTTTTATTCGGATATTCAAGAACAATATTGCTCTTGCATTGCGGAGTGGAAGAAATATTATTTCAGTAAACCGGAAATGTCTAAAATTAAATTCTTGAAGAATAAAGACTTGTGGAGTATAGTTACAAGTATAGGTGAGATGAGGAGGCAACTGTTGTTCGATTTGCAGGACTTTCTTTGTTCTAAGATTGCTGAAAATAAGGGTGAATGTTTGAAGATAAACGACGTATATGTAGCGTTTGAACATGAATCTGCAAAAGAGAATATTCAAGTAATTTTAGTAATGTGGGATAAACTTCAAGAAGCTGTTGGTTTTGTCGAAAAAGAATATAGACTTGGGTTAATAAAAGCTATTTGTAAAGACTGTGGAATAGATGAGATGGATGAGATGAAAAATGGAAATATGCTTTATGTGCATGATAAACAGTGGGGATTAATGAATAAACAAATAGAATTATTTAATCAGACAGAAAATAGAGAGGTTGATTGGGATAATGAGATAATAACAAAAGTGGAACTCAATGCTTTAAAGAAATATTTTTCTTATGCCACATGTTTTCAACATATTGGTGGTGAGGGTTCTCTGTTCAATAATATCTGTCAGTTAAACTTTGGATCAGATTTTATAGAGAGAATCTGTGATGAAGCAGAACGTGCACAGATAAATATATTTGAAGCTAAATCTTTTTTAGATAAACAAATAGTAAGTAGATGAGTTCAAAAATTGAAATTTATTTGGCACAAACTTATTCTATTTCAGTTAATACAAAGAAGATTGTATTATCGCCTCTTTTGTCATCATATGTGAGTATGTTGGTTGGTAAGTTTGTAGGTAAAATTGAGATAGATAAGAGTGATGTTAATCATGATGTTCAATTTTATATTATATATCATAGCTTATCTGATTTGGTTTTAGGTAATCAATATCTCTTTGCTCAGGATTATTATATAGATGATTGGGACAGGAAAAGTAATGAACATGGTTGTTTCTACTCTTTAAGTGGAACTGATTCATTTAATAGAATGAATTTTCCTGTTTTGGGTGCAAAACTTCCTATGATGCATATAACTATATTTGATCTTTTGAATGAAAGTGAGAATATGAGCTACATAAACGAGTATATCTGTAGGCACACCAGTCGATTTAAAGCAATAATGGATAGTAGTATTTGGAATTATTATCTTCCAATTACGGTCCCTTCTATAACAATTGAACGATTTAAGGGTATAGTGAAGAAAATACATGATAATGTGCAGAAAAGACTTTATCGATATTGTGTTGCCAATGAATATGTAGAACTGAATGCTAGATTGGTAATGAACTCTTATTTAAGTCGAAAATTACATGCTCATGGCTCTTCTGTTTCACCCTTTGTTTTTCATTCGGAATATGAAATAGAAAAAGATTTGCTGAAAAGGTTAGCAAAAGTCTGTATAGTTGAAAAGTTTCAATGTAATAAAAAACATTTGGAAAATGAAAAACTGAAGGAGACAAAAATAGAAAGATATAATGCTTTTTGTTTTGGGGCAAAGTGGAGGATATTGTTATTAGATGATTATGTGAATGAACATTTAAAAGAATTTTCAAATATAGATAGTAATAATAATACGACTGAATATATAAATAATATTGATGATAGTTGTCAAGTAAAGGAAGATAGTCAAATAGTGATTGGTAAGTTGAAGATTATTATTGATGATTTGCAGTCTATTGGATGTGGCGCAATTGCATGGTGTTGTCCTACAGAGTCTGAAATAGAATGCAGATGGGATGCTGAAGGTAAACAAAAATCATGGAAATGGTATGATAATAATGGTAATATCTTGGAAAAGTATACCGACCCTGATATCGCTATTGTTTGCGCAAAGACTGTAAAAACTGCATTAAAATTTGTTGGCCTTTCAACGTTATGATATAATTCTATTAGACTATTTACTTGCAGAAAGAAATGATAAAAAAGGTAGGGAGTATAGTTACTATCTACTTAAAATTTTAGATGAACTAAAGAAATGTAGTGGAAGTGAAGAAAGGTATAAAGGAAGTATTAACGAATCATTGTGTAATGCGATAGATATAAAGCTACATCAATCGGTCAATGAGAAATTTATCTATCAAATTGAAAATAAAGGAGGAGGATACAGAAATATGAATATAAAGGACTTGTTTGGACCGAATGGCAGGCTATACTTTATGCATATTTCAGCTTTTGTTAATGCCATTCAAGAACGCTTACAGGAGCAACATCTATTGCGTAGTGAACCATTCTGGCATATAGCGCGCGGTGCGTGCCCCACTAATACTCCTGAATTATTTCTTTATTATCTTTATCGGGCTATGGAAAAACGATATGAATCGGTAATGATGCAAGGGGATGAATGTGTTGGTTCGCTTATAGACTTTCTCAATGAAATTTTTTAGTGATAATCCCAGAATGCAATGCGTAAATAAATTTAATACACTGCTTAAATTTTGCGTGCCCAATACAATCGGATTAAAAATGATGTGTATAAAGAAGAACGTGAATTATTAAAATGAAAGCAGGTAGTGAATTGATAAATGGATGTTCACCTCTCGATTGTCGGAGCTCACGGTTGATATGCTCGATATTTAAAGACATATTATATTTATGGAAACTCATTTTGGGAGCATTTGCAGCATCTTATCTACTTAACAGCATACGGTACCATTCGTCAATGGACGGAGATGTGGGAAGAATATAGTTTCATCAAACCAAGGCTGATGTTAAACGAAGAAAAAGGAGAGAAAGTTTGTAAAGCAATAGAAGACTATATTATTGCACTTAAAAGCAACTCATAGATCATGAATTACGGTCGTTTTTTTGTATTGGACTTGGAGTCTTCTGACTTGTCAAAAGGTATTGCGGTATTTAACTATCGCAGCGTGAAGGCTTATGACTATGCTTGCGACCCAATTACCCCTAAATATCCAATCTTTCTTACGATAACAAAAGATACCATTGAATTTAAGGTACATTATGTTCAGGGACGTTTGAAAGAAGAGGAAGAAAAAAAAGTTAGTGAAGAGGCGAATGCTGGTTTGTTTGATCCAAGTGGAGTGAATGTAACCCGGCAAACAGACGATGATTTCCCGAAGGATAAGTTAGATAGTATTCACGTGGAAGCTGTTATTTTGTCACTTCCGTTGTCGACCAATCTTGATGTGAAGGATTTGCTGACCGGTGCTGTTAAAAAAGCATATTCGGTAGAGTTTCCTCGTTCTGATAAAAATGATAAAGGAAAAGAAAGAAATTATCTTTTTCAATTAGTCAAGAAAAAACAGTTGATATCAACTGACGAGGATAATAAAGGGATTTCTTTTTCTTCTTTACCCGTTTTCGGTATTTATTCTGAAAAGGGTAAGAAACGTAGGGCTCGCATGAAGCAGCAAAAAGAAAAAGTTGACTATAATGCTGATTTTGAAGAAAATGGACGGATAAGAAAGTTCTTGCGCAAATTGTTGCTTGACTTTATGTTCGATCTGGAACATACCGATGTATTTAAAAATGCCGCAAACTATGAGGAGTTCGCTATTAAACTAAGGGGGAATTTCTTCTTTGTAGCTTTGATGAGCAAGGCTAATTTCTATTATTATCGGGCTGTACTGCAAGAGGAACTAAAACAAAATCTGGATGACAGGGCTTATGCGCTGAAGATCATGAAATTCCAGTCTGCTTTTTTGGATAGTGCGGAGAAAAGATGGGTTGAGGCATTGCAAAATCCATTGGCTAATAAAGAATTTCCCCAGTCAGACAACTGGTATAAGATAAATGAGCATCTATTTCGGAAAAAGAAAAAACAGACGTTTTCAAGGCTGGTTTGCTGATCCGGAGACGGAGTTAAGTCGTGTTTATTACGCAGATAAAAAGCATAATATTAATTCTATAACGATCAATCAGATAATTAGCCACTGGCAATATCCAGTGAAAAGAATATTTATTCATCTGGTTCAGTTTATTATAATGGGGATACTGCCTTTGTTGGGTGTTTGGATAATGATGTCATTTGTTAGGAAATGGCTATTTACTGAGATGTCTTTTCCTTGGGAAGTTTCTCCAGTATGCTTTTATTCTCTGCTTTTACTTTGCATAATCGCACTCTTGGCTTACATAAAAATGTCAGGAAGTGCCAAAGGACTTGAGCAAAGGATGGAAAGAACGTCTCAATGGTGTATCCGGCGCTATGACTTTGTGAATACATCTATGCATATTGGTAGATGGCCTGTAGGATATATTATAATGCTCATTTTGTTGGGATGGTGCTATTATGATATTGCTTGGGGAGACTTATCGGGTGGACGGCATGCACTGGCTGTTATATTTGCACTAATTGTAATTTACAATGCTGTAGTTAATCTCTATTACAAGGTACTTCCTGTCGCTTTTTTCTCTGGTCCGTATCGATATTTTAGAGGTGTTCATATTCTATTACCTCGTTTGGCGGCGGCTATTGTAACAGCTTGGATAACAATCACATTGAGTGAGGATATGTTTAAGGCGTTTTTTGATTTGTCTCATCAATCGTTTCCAATAACGACAGTAATGCTAACGGCAGTAATGCTAGTGTTTGTGTATTTTGAAATTGGTAAGATTGTTCCCTATTTAAATCCGCTCAAGAAGATTCTTCGTTCTTTATCATTACTTTTAATCGGCTTCTTTTATGCTGTAGTTATTGGTTTTCTGTTTATTGCATTTTCTGCAGACAAATTTATTGAAAGAAGTGATTATCTGGATGACTTTTATGTAAATAAGGTGCTAATTAAAGATTCGGATTATAAAATTAAGGATGCTGGCTTCTTTATGATAAAAGAGTTTTATGCAACTGTGGTTAAGCAATTTAAGCCGGAACTTTATGAATCTGTTGTTGATGCAACCAATAGATATAAAGCAAAAATGGTTGTCAAGCAGGAAAGTATCTATAAACAGGACGGTGCCTATGAAAAGATAGCGGAACATTTAAGGAAACATGCAGCAGATTCTTTGAATTATAATCGGTTTACATCCTTAAGTCTTGAACTGATTAAAGCGTATACTATGGAAACAAATAGTGCGAGTGAAAAGATAAATGCAATTTATGAACATACAACGACTTCGCATACTATACAATCTAGAATAGAACGTGCGTACGTGGCTTTGGATTCGTTGAAGAAAATGGATAGTTTTGTTATGCTTGATTCGGTTGCATTGGATTTACTTTGTAAACGTTTCTTTATTTGTTCGGATAATCATCAAATATATAGAAGAGGACTTTCATTCATTCAATATGCTCCTGATTCAGGTAAACGATCTCCTTTTAATATTGCCGAGTCTTTCAACATTGGAGGGGCAGAACGAGTAGAATATATTATTCTGTGGGAGTTCTTAGTGCAGTTTGCTTTTGTTTCTATGTTTATCGGCATATTCTTACAACTTATTTTAGAAGAAAAGCCGGTGACTGAGCCTGTTTGATTGTTAATTTTTAAAAATAATACTATGAATAGAAAGAGCTTTTTCCCAATTTTATTGGGTATTTTTAGTGCCATTATTTTCTTTTGGTTGCATTATACCTTTAAGTATGAAAGTAATGTTAATGCAGGAGAGACGACAGGTACGTCTTATATACTTCATGCAATATGTTTTTTCTCGGCTTTTGTCGTATTTATTCTCATGTTGGTAGTACTTGATATCACAAGGGAGGATTATGAACGAAATAATAAAGAGCTGAATACCATCAAAGTTGATAAGGCTAAGATTAGGTTTGAAGAATGGAAAGAGAAAAGGAAAATGTCTTGGTTAAAGCGCTTAATAATGTTGTTTTCTTTAAAAGAGGATAATTAAGAACATGCAAACGTACGATGCTCAGCAAACGGAAAGTACTCAGCAAAATGTGAAAACTAATATCAAAATGGCTTGTTTATATTTTAATGGGTCTGGACCGCAAATATTCAGAATGAAAAGTTGATAGAGGAGTGAGCAATTTATACCGTTCATTCTGCTTTTCCAAAATAATAAGTTCACAATTTTGAGGAGAGCACATTTGCTCGAATTCTTCTACGGTAAGGTGAAACCATCTCATAATAAACAGACGAATAGCCAGTGAATGCGTAACTAAAATACAATTGTCGGGGAAAGCTGGATTGGTAAAATCACGATGCATTGATCCCAGCAAATCGTTGATACGGTCGTATACATCCGATGCGGCTTCTCCTCCGGGAAAACGATAATAGAAGGTGCCATATTCCTGGCGTTCACGACAGACTTTATTGAAGTCTTCGTTACAGCGTAAATATCCCCATTCTTGTTCACGGAGTCGTGGCTCTTCATTATATGCAAATTGATTACGGGGAAATGCTTTTACGATATTTTCAAAAGTAGAACGCGTACGCCAGAAAGGGGAAATATAAAAATAGAGTGATTCGTCTTTGACTAATTCTTTTAAACGTTCGCCTGCTTGAATGGCTTGCTTACATCCATTTGGAGTTAATTCTATAGCATAATCGGGGGTATGGGCAAAAATATGTTTGTCAATATTAGCAAAACTCTCACCGTGCCGGATTAATATGATGCGTTGCGGTTTCATAAGCTTTCTATTAAGGAATTGGTAAATGTGTTTTCTTAGGCAAATATAGCCATTTTATTCGATTGTTCGTTGAAAACATGTACATTTGTATCCATGTAATTTAAAAGGTTTCGGATGAAAGAGCGAAATAAAAGAGTATTGGTCGGCATGAGTGGTGGTATAGACAGTACCGCTACCTGTCTTATGCTACAAGAGCAGGGATATGAGATAGTAGGAGTCACGATGCGTGTTTGGGGAGACGAGCCCCAGGATGCCCGCGAACTGGCCGCACGAATGGGAATTGAACATTATGTGGCTGACGAGCGTATACCTTTTAAAGAGACCATCGTGAAGAACTTTATTGATGAGTACAAGCAAGGACGTACCCCGAATCCGTGCGTGATGTGCAACCCCTTGTTTAAATTCCGTGTACTGGCGGAATGGGCCGACAAGCTGGACTGCGCCTACATTGCGACCGGACATTACTCCCGGCTGGAAGAGCGGAACGGGCACATCTATATTGTAGCGGGAGATGATGATAAAAAAAGATCAGTCCTACTTCCTATGGCGGCTGGGGCAGGATATACTGAAGCGGTGTATCTTCCCGTTGGGCGACTATACGAAAATAAAGGTGCGTGAGTACCTGGCGGAGAAAGGATATGAAGCGAAGTCTAAGGAAGGCGAAAGCATGGAAGTCTGTTTCATTCAGGGAGATTACCGTGATTTTCTGCGCGAGCAATGTCCGGAACTGGATACGGAGATCGGTCCGGGATGGTTTGTCAACTCCGAAGGAGTGAAGCTGGGACAGCATAAGGGAGCACCTTATTATACCATCGGTCAGCGGAAAGGGCTGGAGATTGCCTTGGGCAAGCCCGCTTATGTGCTGAAAATCAATCCGCAGAAGAATACAGTGATGCTGGGAGATGCCGAACAACTGCAAACGGAATATATGCTGGCGGAACAAGACCGGATAGTAGATGAGCAAGAACTGTTCTCATGCGAGAATCTTGCGGTGAGAATCCGTTACCGCAGCCGACCGATACCTTGTCGGGTGAAACGCCTCGAAGACGGACGCTTGTTGGTGCGTTTCCTTGAGACGGCTTCGGCTGTTGCCCCCCGGTCAGTCTGCCGTGTTCTACGATGGACGGCGGGTACTTGGCGGTGCGTTTATCGCTTCGCAGCGGGGGATCGGACTGGTGATCATAGAGAATAAAGACAAATTGTAGAATAAAATAAATAGAGAGATTTAGATGAAAAGATTAGTATTAGCGGCATTGATCCTGACTACAGCGGTGGGAGCATCTGCTCAATTTACCTCTACCGATACCTTGAAAATATCGGATCAGCCTCACAGATAAGGCTGCAACCACTTATTCCATCCAGCAACCGGAGGAGTTCCTTTCCAGAAAATCCATCGACCGCAGGTTGAGACAGAAGCTGGCTATCGACTCTACCGACTTGCCGGTATGCAAGAAGTATGTAGATGCCATACGAAAGAAAGGCGTCCATGTGCTTGTCACCGGAAAATGGGATAATTTCGTTACAGTCTCCTGCAATGACAGTATGCTGATCGATGAAATAGCCAAACTGCCTTTTGTCCGTTCCACCGAGAAAGTGTGGCAGGGAAAAGTGTCGGCAGTTACCAAAAGAGATTCGCTGATCAATGATCCGCAGCGTTCGGACAGCCTGTATGGGCCCGCTATCACTCAGATTGAAATGAGCCGAGCCAACCTTCTCCACGATGCCGGATTCAAGGGACAGGGCATGACGATTGCCGTTATCGACGCCGGATTTCATAATGCGGACAGAATCGAAGCGATGAAGAATATCCGCATACTCGGGACACGCGACTTTGTGAACCCCGAAGCGGACATCTATGCCGAAAGCAACCACGGTATGTCAGTACTGTCTTGTATGGCAATGAATCAGCCGAATGTCATGGTCGGCACCGCACCGGAAGCCTCCTACTGGTTGCTTCGCAGTGAGGATGAGGCTTCTGAGCATTTGGTAGAGCAGGATTATTGGGCGGCAGCCATCGAATTTGCCGATAGTGTGGGCGTGGATGTTGTGAATACCTCACTGGGCTATTATACCTTTGACGACCCGACCAAGAACTATCGTTACCGTGACCTGAACGGACACTATGCACTGATGTCAAGGGAGGCTTCGAAGGCGGCAGATAAGGGTATGGTCCTCGTTTGCAGTGCCGGTAATTCTGGCAGCGGCTCATGGAAGAAAATCACTCCTCCGGGCGATGCCGAGAATGTACTGACTGTGGGTGCTATTGATAAGAAGAAGTTACTGGCCCCGTTCTCTTCTGTCGGCAATACTGCCGACGGACGTGTGAAACCGGATGTCGTAGCAGTCGGCCTCAAGGCGGATATAGTGGGCACAGACGGTAATCTTCGTCTGGCCAACGGAACCTCTTTCTCTTCTCCTATCATGTGCGGAATGGTAGCTTGCCTGTGGCAGGCCTGCCCGAAGTTGACCGCCAAAGAAGTGATCGAACTGGTGCGCAGCGTAGGCGACAGATCCGATTTTCCGGACAACATCTACGGTTATGGCATTCCGGATCTCTGGAAAGCATACCAAATGAGCAAAGAATAACGAACGGTCCGCTATTCTTCGTTGTTAGGCTATATCAAATTCGCATCTCATTATAGAAATGTGTCATTCATTTATCGTTAATTATGCCTATGGATTCTCTTTCCCTACTAGAGCTAAACGCGCTTGTCCGGCGAAGTCTGGAGCAATGCCTGCCCGATGAATATTGGATACAGGCAGAACTGAGCGATGTCCGTTCCAACACTACCGGACACTGCTATCTGGAGTTTGTGCAGAAAGACCCGCGCAGCAACAATCTCGTAGCCAAGGCACGGGGTATGATCTGGAGTAATATCTACCGCTTGCTGAAACCTTACTTTGAGGAAACTACCGGACAGTTATTTGCTTCCGGCATCAAAGTCCTGGTGAAAGTAACAGTCCAGTTTCACGAACTCTACGGTTACAGTCTGACTGTTCTCGATATCGACCCTGCCTATACGCTGGGCGATATGGCCCGCCGCCGTCGTGAGATACTCATGCAACTCGAAGAAGAAGGAGTACTGACTTTGAATAAAGAATTGGAAATGCCGGTTCTTCCTCAACGTATAGCGGTCATTTCCTCTGCCACCGCAGCCGGATATGGAGATTTCTGTCATCAGTTGCAGCACAATTCTGGCGGATTCTTTTTCTATACCGAACTGTTTCCGGCGTTGATGCAGGGCAATCAGGTGGAAGAGTCCGTATTGGCTGCATTGGATCGCATCAATGACCGGGTGAACGAGTTTGATGTAGTGGTTATCATACGAGGCGGAGGGGCGACTTCGGATTTATCCGGTTTTGATACGTACCTCTTGGCGGCCGCTTGTGCCCAGTTCCCGTTGCCCGTCATCACCGGTATCGGTCACGAGCGGGACGATACGGTGCTCGACTCTGTGGCACATACCCGGGTGAAGACTCCGACGGCTGCTGCCGAACTTCTGATTCACCGGATCACCGAATCGGCAGATCATCTGGAAGAGTTATCCGCCCGTCTGCAACAAGGGGCGTATGCCCTGCTCGAACAGGAAGGACGGAGGCTGGAAATGATTCAGACCCGCATCCCGAACCTTGTTCACCGAAAACTTACAGATGCCCGCTTTGCCTTGCTGGCAGCCGGAAAAGACTTGGCGCAAGCCACTCAGACCCTGTTGTCCCGTCATCGTCACCGACTGGAACTTTTGCGGCAACGTGTGGCGGATGCTTCTCCCGACAAACTGCTGAGTCGTGGATATAGCATCACGCTGAAAGACGGAAAAGCGGTCACGGATGCCGCTTCGCTGAACCCCGGAGACCAGTTAGTGACCCGTCTGGCTAAGGGAAGTTTCACTTCCGAAGTCCGGCTCGATGAGCATTATTATTCATCTTAAATACAATAAATATGGCAGCTAAAAAAGAAACATACTCTCAGGCAATGGAGCGTCTTGAGAAGATAGTCCGTCAGATAGACAACAACGAACTGGATATCGACACTTTGAGCGAAAAAATAAAAGAAGCCAATGAAATTATTGCCTTTTGCACCGAGAAACTGACAAAAGCGGATCGGGAAGTCGAAAAATTGTTGCAAGAAAGGCGGCAGTCTGAATAATAAAAGTTATTTTTGCGAATCAAAGCGTAAAATAAACTAATACATAACAATATGAAAGAAATAGACTGGGCGAATCTGTCATTCGGATACATGAAGACAGATTACAATGTGAGAATCAATTTCCGTAACGGCGCATGGGGCGAACTGGAAGTCAGCAGTGATGAACATCTCAATCTGCACATGGCAGCTACTTGTCTGCACTATGGTCAGGAAGCTTTTGAAGGTTTGAAGGCTTTCCGCGGCAAAGACGGTAAAGTACGTATCTTCCGTCTGGAAGAAAATGCGGCACGTCTGCAATCTACTTGTCAGGGCATTCTGATGGCCGAACTGCCGACCGAACGTTTCAAGGAAGCGATTCTGAAAGTTGTAAAGCTGAACGAACGTTTCATTCCGCCTTATGAAACCGGTGCTTCTCTATACATTCGTCCGTTACTGATCGGAACAAGTGCCCAGGTAGGCGTACATCCTGCCGAAGAATATATGTTCGTGGTATTTGTAACTCCGGTAGGGCCTTACTTCAAAGGTGGTTTCTCTACCAATCCGTATGTGATTATCCGCGAGTTCGACCGTGCCGCTCCTCATGGAACGGGTATCTACAAGGTAGGCGGTAACTATGCGGCCAGTCTGCGTGCCAACAAGAAAGCGCACGATCTGGGCTATTCCTGCGAGTTTTATCTGGATGCAAAAGAAAAGAAATATATCGACGAGTGTGGCGCAGCCAACTTCTTCGGAATTAAAGATAATACGTACATTACTCCGAAATCATCTTCTATCCTGCCTTCGATCACCAACAAGAGTCTGATGCAGTTGGCAGAAGATATGGGCATCAAGGTAGAACGCCGTCCGATACCGGAAGAAGAACTGGAAACGTTTGAAGAAGCGGGTGCTTGCGGTACGGCTGCGGTAATCAGCCCGATTCAGCGTATTGATGACCTGGAGAACGGAAAGTCATATGTTATCTCTAAAGACGGTAAGCCGGGACCGATCTGCACGAAACTGTATAATAAGTTGCGTGGCATCCAGTACGGTGACGAACCGGATACACATGGTTGGGTGACGATTGTAGAATAATTGATCTTTAAGTATAATCTCTTTTAATTGCGTAATTACTATGTTGAAACAAAATTCAGAGTTGCGTGCCCAGGCACGTGAAGCCCTTCGTGGAAAGTGGCCTATGGCAGCCGTTGCTGCTCTTATTTATTCGGCTATCGCCGGTGGTTTGTCTTCCATTCCTTTTATTGGATGGATCGGTTCTTTGTTGGTCGGACTGCCTGTTGCATACGGTTTTGCTATTTTGATGCTGGCTGTATTCAGAGGAGCGGAAGAAGTTGATCTGGGAGTGCTGTTTGCTGGATTTCAGGAATATAGCCGTATCTTGACTACTAAGCTGTTGCAGGCTGTTTATACCTGCTTGTGGTCATTGCTGTTGCTGATTCCGGGTATCATTAAGCATTATTCTTATGCGATGACGGACTATATTCTGAGAGACGAACCTGAATTGTGTAACAATGCTGCCATTGAAAGAAGTATGGCAATGATGGAAGGCAACAAGATGAAATTGTTCCTGCTTGATTTGAGCTTCATCGGTTGGGCTATCCTTTGCCTCTTTACTTTCGGTATCGGATTCTTCGTTTTGCAACCCTACGTGCAAGTATCTCACGCTGCTTTCTATGAAGATTTGAAAGCTCAGCAAGGCGGTATTAATATCAATGTAGAAGTAACTGTAGAAAGCTAATAAGCGAATAAATATCATTCTATAGAATGGAGTACGGAGCAATCTGTACTCCATTTATTTTTGTAGTTTACGCCAAAAGTAAGTACCTTTGCGTCCTAATCAGTAATGAGATGGGAAAGAATAAATTAGAGAAGTTTGCCGATATGGCGAGTTACCCGCATGTGTTCGAATATCCTTATTCGGCGGTGGATAATGTGCCTTTTGACATGAAGGGAAAATGGCATCAGGAGTTTTTCGGAAATGATCATCCGATTGTGCTCGAACTGGGCTGCGGACGGGGTGAATATACCGTCGGACTGGGCCGGATGTTTCCCGATAAGAACTTTATAGCAGTTGATATCAAAGGCTCCAGAATGTGGACAGGCGCCACGGAGTCCTTGCAGGCAGGAATGAAGAACGTCGCTTTCCTGCGTACAAATATCGAAATCATCGAACGTTTTTTTGCAGCAGGTGAAGTCAGCGAAATCTGGCTGACCTTCTCCGATCCGCAGATGAAAAAGGCTACCAAACGGCTGACCTCCACTTACTTCATGGAGCGCTACCGTAAATTCCTGAAACCGGATGGAATCATCCATCTGAAAACCGACAGTAACTTTATGTTCACTTATACAAAGTACATGATAGAAGCCAATCAGTTTCCTGTCGAGTTTATCACCGAAGATTTGTATCATTCGGATTTGGTAGACGATATCCTGAGTATTAAGACTTACTATGAACAACAATGGCTTGATCGTGGTTTAAATATCAAATATATCAAGTTCCGCCTTCCGCAAGAGGGAGTTTTGCAGGAACCGGATGTGGAAATAGAACTTGATCCGTACCGTAGCTACAACCGTAGCAAGCGGAGCGGACTGCAAACGAGCAAATGATAAGTAATAAGTGACAAGTAATAAGTAATAAATAGTAATTGAGTGGAGTTCTTAACTTTCCACTCTCAATTCTGAACTAATTATGGCTCTTTATCCGAAATTAATATTGGATGCGCTGGCAACGGTGCGTTATCCCGGTACGGGAAAGAATCTGGTGGAAGCGGAGATGGTCGCCGACAATCTCCGCATTGATGGCATGGCAGTCAGCTTTTCGTTGATATTTGAAAAGCCGACCGATCCGTTCATGAAATCAATGTTGAAGGCTGCTGAAACAGCTATCCATACATATGTGTCACCGGATGTACAGGTAACTATAACAACGGAAAGCAAGCAGGCAGCCCGTCCGGAAGTGGGCAAACTGCTTCCGCAAGTAAAGAATATAATTGGTATCTCTTCTGGTAAGGGAGGGGTAGGCAAATCTACCGTATCTGCAAATTTGGCGGTGGCTTTGGCTAAGTTGGGCTATAAGGTCGGTTTGCTTGATGCTGACATTTTCGGTCCTTCCATGCCGAAGATGTTTCAAGTGGAAGATGCCCGTCCGTATGCGGAAAAGATCGATGGACGTGACTTGATAATTCCGGTAGAGAAATACGGTGTGAAACTGCTTTCTATCGGTTTCTTCGTTGATCCGGATCAGGCTACACTCTGGCGTGGCGGTATGGCGAGCAACGCATTGAAGCAGTTGATTGGCGATGCCGATTGGGGTGATCTTGATTATTTCCTGATTGACCTTCCTCCCGGCACAAGTGACATTCATCTGACCGTTGTCCAGACGTTGGCAATGACGGGGGCAATTGTTGTTAGTACTCCGCAGGCGGTAGCGCTGGCGGATGCCCGCAAGGGAATCAATATGTTTACGAATGATAAAGTGAATGTACCTATTTTAGGACTGGTTGAGAATATGGCTTGGTTTACACCTGCCGAACTGCCGGAGAATAAGTACTATATCTTTGGTAAGGAAGGAGCCAAGAAATTGGCAGAAGAAATGAATGTACCTCTGCTCGGTCAGATTCCTATTGTGCAAAGTATCTGCGAAGGTGGGGACAATGGTACTCCGGTGGCGCTGGATGAAGATACGGTAACTGGTCGCGCTTTCTTGTCATTGGCTGCCAGCGTAGTTCGTCAGGTAGATCGCCGGAATGTGGAGATGGCACCGACTAAGATTGTAGAGATGCACAAATAAGTGCTCTTATTTACTTTAAATATAAAACCTCCCGATGATGTACTTTTGTCTGTCATCGGGAGGTTGTTTTATCTTATCGTATATTGGTATAGCTTGTTGTTACTTTGCGATTGGTGATTCTACTTTTCCAATGCTTTCATCAATTGTTCTTTCATGGTGTCCACTCCTGGGAATCCGGTTTGTTTATAAGTGATGTTTCCTTCTTTGTCAATGACAAAGTAAGTAGGAACGCCCCGGATACTGAACTTCTCGCGCAGATAGCTCCATTGTTCATCCGTCACACGGAAATGTTCTCCGTGAATGTCAGGAATCATGTTTCTCCAGGTTCCCAGTGGAGACGTTTCACCTGTGATGTAAAGGTAGATGATGTCTTTGTCTTTCAGTTCTTTTTTCATCGGGAGAATCTGTTTGTTGGCAGACCGGCATGGACCACACCATGTTGCCCAAAAATCAACTAACAGCGTATGTCCCCGGAATTTGGAGATAATGGAAGGGAATAAATCTTCATTCGAAACTTCTCCTGTCTCATTAACGGTGAATCCTGTTTTCTTCTTGTTGATTTCTATTTGTTTCAGCAGATCATTGTTCATAGCCAGAGCCATCTCATTGTATGCTGCGGGCATAGTTGCCAGTTCTGCCTTTTGCTTATCGTTAAGTGGATTGAGATCTCTCATGGAGACTCCAATCACCTGTGCTTTAAGATTTTGTATTAAGTAACCGGTAGCTGTATGATTGCTCAGGCTTTTAAGAATCTTATCATCTATGCCTATACGGCGTATGATGTCAAACAGTATCGGGTATCTGCTGTTGTAACTGGCTTTGGGTGAAAGGATATAGGTGAACTCCTGAAGACTTTCATAATATCCTTGCGGAATATCAATCTTAGTCTCGGCATAGTATTTATTTGCTTTTTCTCCTTCCAGTCCATTCGTCATGATATGGGCTAATTTCAAGTTCCTTTCAGTTTCGATAATCTTTAGTGCGGCAGACAATTCGAGGTCAGTATTAATAATCTCCTTATATGCTGGGCTTTCTTTCGACTGTGTGATTTGCTTTCTGAACTCGGGGAGTCGGGCAAGTATTTGAGCTTTGTATTCTTCTGCTGTTTTACCATTCAGCTTTTTAATCTGTTGTTGGTATTCTTCATAGCTATTGCCTTCAATGAAACTGAAACTCATAGGATGATCAGCCAGTTCTTGCTGTACTCCGGCCAAATATCCTCCGTAATAGATTTCTTTTCCGTATGGTTTTTCTGTTTGGCGAAGATGTGACTGCTTGCGGGCATTTTCGCGAAGATTGATAACGATTGAAGTGGTTTCCCCCGGTGCCAATAAGTAGCTGACAGCTCCAAAAGGAAACCTGATCATGCATGGGGTGACCATGAAGACATTCATCTCATGATAAAACGTTCCGTCATCCTGAATGCGGATTTTTCCTTCCTGAGCTTCGTCTCTTATTACATCTTGAAAATAAAGACTGCCTTTGTTGGGCATCCCTTTTTGGTAGTCAAGGATTCTTCCTTTGAGGACCGCTTTGGCGTATTTAACAACAGGTTCGGGCAGCGTCGTTTTATGGTCTGCTTTGGTGACTGTTACGTCTTTAGGCAGTCTGAACTTGCTGAATGTTTTCTTGTCCAGCTGTATGCCCCATATCTTATATGCTCCCTCAAAGTCTCCTTCAGAGAAATCCAGGCAAGTCACGTTTTGAGGGATGGGTGGGAAAGTTAATTGGAATTCGGCTTCACCGGATTCGGGCATCCAGAACTCTTTGTCCAGTGTAATGCCGATTCCCTTTCGGACAGGGTATAGGTTGCCATTATTGTCTTTTAGTACACTGCCGGTTGCGATCTTTATCCAGTATTTGGGCCGATAGAAAGCTTTGATATACACAGTGGTGACTGTGTCACTCATGACAATTTTGTCTACCTCTATACTTGAGGAACTCTGAGCTAAAAAGGGAGGACGTTCTACGATTCTGTCTTTAGCTTGTGCCATACAAAGTATGCTTACCAGCAAACTTATCATTAATGCGAATCTTTTCATACGATTAGGCTTTTATCTCCAACAAATGTAATCATATTATTGTAATAATCTATGCAAAAACAGAAAAAGGAGTGGAATCGCTTACGATTGCTCCTTTTTTCTGTTATTTATTAGGGGAATAATGATATTTCCGGTTTTGCTTATTGAAGTCGGAATGTAATAGGGAATGTATATTCTACGGCAACGGCTTGTCCGTTCTGTTTTCCCGGTTCCCACTTAGGCATACCCCGCACTACACGAATCGCTTCAGCGTCCAACCATGCCGACGCACCTTTTAATATTTTTATATTCGACACGTTACCGTCTTTTCCGATGACAATCTGGACCAGCACTTTTCCTTGTTCCTTATTTTGCTGGGCCATAGTCGGATATTTTGTATTTTTGGCTAAATAGCGCATTAATCCTTCCTGTCCTCCGGGAAATTTAGGCATCTCGTCTACGACTTTGAAAGTGGGTTCATTGGGCACTTCTTCTTCTTTAGGACCATAGCCAGTTACTACGACCTCTTCAAACTTTTCTATTGCTACTGCTTCGGGTGTTTCTGCCGTTTTTGCAGGTTCCGGACCGGACAGACGGAAAGTTACAGGAACCGTAAATCTTACGTTCACAGCTTGTCCTCTTTGCTTGCCGGGTTTCCAATTAGGCATGGCAGCAATCACTCGTTCAGCTTCCTTGTCAAGATAGGGGTCTACGCCCCGAACTGTTTTAACGTCAGAAATGCTACCGTCTTTTTTGACTACGAACATCACAATCACACGTCCTTGTTTTCCATTTTCATGAGCTGTTGCCGGATATTTGATATTCTTGGCGAGATATTCCATCAGTGCTGATTGTCCACCGGGGAAGTCGGGCATTTCTTCTACAACTTCAAATACGACAGAATCGTTTACAGTAGCACTTTTAACGGGTGCCGGAGGGGGAGGAGGAGCTACCTCTTTTGTTTTCTGCGTTCCTTTTTTATCCTGTAATGTCGCTACTCCCGTCATTCCATCGGGAAGTTCCGGACCATTGGCGAGTTCGGTTTGCGAAACACCTTGTACTTCGGGTGTTGTCATCATTTCTTTGGCAAATTCTTTCGTTGTACGAGCTACTACTTCGATGTTGCTGATAATCATCAACAGGGCAGCTAAGGGAAGGAACATCAGATATTTTGTCCTTCCTATTTTTTTGGTTCTTCGTTTATTCATCATTTTGATACGATTTTTAAGTGGTAAAACATTGAAACTATTAGATAAATTTGCTGCAGCCTTGTGATGTGCCAGTCCCAGCAAGTGGTACTGGTATGATTTACTATCATGTCCCGTCTCTAATACCCGGTGATCTGCCATGTATTCCAGATTACCTCTGACTTCCCGTTTCATCAGCCAGACGAAGGGATTGAACCAGCAGAAAGTACACATGATCTCGCTGACGAGTACATCTGCTGAGTGATATTGGCGGGCATGAGTCTCTTCATGCGTGATTATTTCGCTGATCTCGGATTCTGTATGCGATTCCGGATGTATGAATATCCAGTGGAAGAAGGAAAAGGGTCCTGTACCTTTCTTCAATATGTGTACACGTGATCCTTGTATCGTGCTTTTCGGGCATAGGAAATGCAATCGTATGATACTGCC
>ENA-OQHL01000678-OQHL01000678.1-human-gut-metagenome-genome-assembly--contig:-NODE-678-length-22082-cov-3.241221_pt1 | contig 22082 bp, 19 predicted proteins | sample MGYA00242565_ERZ504723 | MGnify/ENA primary metagenome ERZ504723 (study PRJEB26092, sample SAMD00036211) | human gut metagenome | host: Homo sapiens | study: EMG produced TPA metagenomics assembly of... | reverse complement strand
CCTACATTGCAAGTAAATCCAGCGGCGGTTTAAAGGCGTTAAGCTGGGCGGTGTTCCGCAATGCCAAGACATACGATACCCTGCCGACGCATATGGTACAGATCGCAACCCTCGTGGTATTCCTCATCGGCTGCTATGTAGCCAGCAGAGGTTTAAATCCGCTTAAGAAAATGCTTACCCTGGCAGGTACCACGACCTTTGTCATGTCCCTGCTCTATATCTTCATGATGCTGGCAGCTCCGGCTATCAACCCGGCTGCGGAGTATACACATGCGGACTTTTCCATGAAAGGACTTATCCCGCAGTTTAATTTAGGATATGTGACATCTATCTCTATCCTAGTATTTGCCGTGGGTGGAATGTGAAAAGATCTCACCGTATGTAACAAGGTTGAGAATCCGAGCAAGGCTTCCGAGGCATGATCGCCCTGGCCGGAATGGTTGTCATCTGCGCGATCCTCGGCACCCTTGCGATGTCCCGCATGTTTGATCCTGCTGTCATCAATGCCAGCGAGGAAAGCTTCAACAACTATGCAGCAAACGGTTCCTACTGGGCCTTCCAGAAGCTTGGACAGTATTATCATGTCGGGGATACATTCCTGATCATTTACGCACTGTGCAATGTGGTCAGCCAGTTTGCTGTTCTCGTATTAAGCATCGACGCACCGCTCCGTATGCTTCTTGAGAACGAGAATACCCAGCAGTTTATCCCATCCGCACTGAAGAAAACCAATCAGTATGGTGTTCACAGCAATGGTATCAAGATGGTAGTTGTCCTTTCCGGTGCCATTATCCTGGTACAGTCCTTTGTTCCGGGTGCTGCAGCGGTGCTTCGCCAGCTGACCAAGCTAAACTCTGTCTGTATGCCGATGCGTTATCTTTGGGTGTTTGTGGCCTACATTGCCCTGCGGGGAGCGATCGACCGCATTCCAGCGGAGTATCGTTTCGTAAAGAACCAGGCAGTAGCCAAGTTCTTTGGCGGCTGGTGCTTCTTTGTAACTGCGGCCAGCTGTCTCCTTGGTATGTATGATAAGAATCCGTTTACCTTTGCGTTGAATGTCATCACCCCGGTAATCCTGACGGCTCTGGGTCTGATCCTTCCTCAGATCGCAAAGCGTGAGCAGGCAGAAAAATAACATATTGCTTTAGCAGATAAGGTGGAATTTCAGACGTGAAAAACGTATGAATTCCACTTTACTTGTTTAACGCGTTGTGGTACAATGACACAAACAATATGACGGCGTAGACACAAAGGAAAATGCGGAAAGCAAGGAAAATTATGGGCAGACTGGATTATCGGACATTAAGAGAAAACGTGCTGGACGAGATTAGAATGAAGATCCTGCGGGGGGAGCTTGTTCCGGGAGAAAGAATTGTAGAACAGGAGCTGGCTTCGGAATTTGGTGTCAGTCGCGGACCGGTGCGTGAGGCCCTGCGCCAGATGGAAGAGGAAGGTCTTATAGAATATGCCCGCAATGCCGGCTGTTCGGTACGCCAGATCGGACCGGAAGATATCTATGAAATTTACTATATGCGGGCAAATTATGAGATGATGGCGGTGAAGCTGTATGGAAGTCCCTTTCCAGAAGAGACGCTGATGCGGATGCGGCAGATCCTGGAGCAGATGATGCAGCTGGACTGCAGCGCTTATCGGGAAGTGTTTGAGCTGGATAACCGCTTTCATGAACAGATTATGGATCTGGTGCCGTTTCAGCGGCTGAAAAAAGCATGGGAAGATTTGAGCTATGGGAATATCGTGATTGGTTACAATCTGTTTGTAAACCAGAACGATGTAACCGAGAGACAGTATCAGATTCATGAGAAGCTTCTGAAGGTCTGCCAGAACGGAAAACCGGAAGAAATACTTTCGGCGATCCTGGATCATTACCTGTTCGGGCTGGAAAAACTGATCGGCAAAATGAAAGAAAAAGCCGGCCAGGAGACAGCTGCGGATACACTGGAAAGCGCGTGACAGAGACAGATACCGGATTGGATAAAAAAGAAAGACAGACAAAAAAGGAACGTCATTGGGATGTAAGCCCGCTGATGTTCCTTTTTTGCTATTGAAATCTAATATCTGCTGGAGCCGGCAGTTACAACACGGGAACCGCCTTCGGTTCTGATATCATTCCAAACAGTTATTGATAATGATAAAAACAGACCATTTTACTTTATGATATAGATGGATTATAGTAAAGATAACAAAAAAACAAGCACAAAACAGAAAAGGAGTTGTCAGATATGTACATGAAAAAATACCCCTGCGTATATATGCGCGGCGGCACAAGCAAAGCAGTATTCTTCCATGAGAAAGACCTTCCGGAGGACAAAAAGCTCTGGGATGAGATCTTTCTGCAAAGTCATGGGTACCCCGGATGTGAAGCAGATTGACGGCATGGGCGGAACCGTTTCTTCCACCAGTAAGATTGCTATCATTTCCCCATCTGACCGGGAGGATGTCGATGTCAATTACACCTTCAAGCAGGTAGACATCGTAATCCCGCGTGTGGATGGCAGCGCAAACTGCGGTAACATTTCTTCTGCAGTCGGTCCGTTCGCCATTGACGAGGGACTGGTAAAAGCCGTAGAGCCGATTACCGTTGTACGTGTGCTGAACACCAACACCAATAAGATCATTGAGGAGCATGTACGGGTGGAAGACGGACATGCTATGGTACACGGCGATGAGGTCATCAAGGGTGTTCCGGGAACCGGATCCCGCATCGACATGTACTTTGAGGATCCGGCAGGCTCCAAGACCGGAAAGCTGTTCCCGACCGGAAACAAGCGTGATATCTTCGATGTACCGGGTTACGGCGAGATTGAAGTAACGGTGTTAGACTGCTCCAACCCGATGGTATTCATCCGTGCGAAAGACTTAGGCATCAAAGGAACCGAGCTGGTAGAGCTGAACCAGAACAAGGATGTCATGGAGCACATCGAGCGTATCCGCTGCATCGCAGCATTAAAATGCGGATTCGTAGAGAAATGGGAGGATGCAAGAACCAAATCCACCTCCGCACCGAAGGTATCCATCATCTCGGATCCGCAGGATTACATTGACATGGATAAGAACGAAGTAAAAGCAGAGTCCATGGATATTTGCTGCCGGGCCATCTCGGTAGGAGCCCTGCACAAGGCTTACCCAATGACCGTTGCGGTTGGAACCGGAGCAGCAGCAAGAATTCCGGGAACCATCGTGAATGACATTGCAAAACCGGCACCGGATCAGGATATCATCAAGATTGGCCACTCCAGCGGCGTGACGGAAGTAGATGTCAAGATGGATGGCGAGCGCGTCATCAAGGGCGGTGTGACCCGTACCGCAAGAAGAATTATGGATGGCTGGGTTTACGTCAGAGACTGAGATTGAGAGGAGAATATTTACATGGTAACTTTACATAAAGGAAAACATTACATTATCAATAATGATCATATCGCAACCGCAGAGGAAGCCGCAAAGCTTTCCGCAGAAGAAGGGAAGAAACAGACCCTGACCTACCAGGTTCTGGAAAAGCATAACCATTCCGACAATATGGAGCATCTGGAAATCAAATTTGATTCCATGGGTGTTTACGATAACACTTATGTCGGCATTTTGCAGACCGCATATGCAAGCGGACTGAAAGAGTTCCCGATGCCGTGCGTATTCACCAACTGCCACAACTGTCTGTGCGCGGTAGGCGGAACCATCAACACCGATGTACATAAATACGCAGAGTCTGCCTGCAAGAAGTCCGGCGGTATCTTCGTTCCGCCGCACGAGGCAGTCATTCACCAGTACATGCGTGAGATGATCGTGAAATCCGGCGACATGTCCATCGTATCCGATTCTCATACCCGCTACGGTACACAGGGCTCCGTATCCATCGGAGAGGGCGGCCCGGAGCTTGCAAAGGCCATGCTTGGCAAATATTATGAGATCGACTACCCGGAGGTCATCGGTGTGTTCATGACCGGCGCTCCGAAGCCGTGGGTTGGACCGATGGATGTAGCTTTAAGCATCATTGGAAAAGTATTTAAGAACAATTTCGTGAAGAACAAAGTCCTGGAGTTTATCGGACCTGGAGTCAGCAGCATGTCCATGGATTTCCGTAACGGTATCGATACCATGACCACCGAGTCTGCATGCCTGTCCTCCGTATGGGCCACCGATGACAAGGTAAAAGAGTATTTTGAGATTCACAAACGCCCGAACGATTTCAAACGTATGCAGCAGGGCGACGCAGCTCTGTATGACGGCATTGTAGAGATCAACCTGGACACCATCGTTCCGATGATCGCACTGCCGTTCCATCCGAGCAACGCTTATCCGCTGGCAGATGTCATTGCCGATCCGGAGAAATATCTGGGTATGGTGGAGAAAGAGGCAGAGCGTGTCTTTGAGAATAACAAGGACATCCACTTAGACCTGCGCTCCAAGATCCATAACGGCAAGATTAAGGTAGACCAGGCTGCCATCGCAGGCTGTGCAGCAGGATCCTTTGAGAACATTTACGCGGTAGACCAGATCGCGAAGAAGCTAAATCATGGCCTTGGAACCTTCCCGTTAAACATTTATCCGGCATCCCAGCCGATCATGTATGAGTTAAACAAGATTGGTGTGCTGAATGACTTAATGAACTATGGTGCCCGTGTGAAGACTGCATTCTGCGGACCGTGCTTCGGTGCTTCCGATGCTCCGGGAAACAACGATTTCTGTATCCGTCACAGCACCAGAAACTTCCCGAACCGCGAAGGCTCCAGTCCGGCAAACGGCCAGATTGCATCGGTAGCGCTGATGGATTCCAAGTCCATCGCGGCAACCGCATTCAACGGCGGCTATTTAACCTCCGCAGAGGACTGCCCGGTCGAGTTTACCGTTCCGTCCTATGAGTTCAACAGCAACATTTACGATAACATTGTTTATAACGGTTATGGCAAGGCAAAGCCGGAGACCGAGATTGTCTATGGTCCGTCCATCAAAGACTGGCCGCAGATGTCTGCCCTGACCGACAACCTGCTCCTTCAGGTGGCAAGTGTGATCCGCGATGAGGTAACCACCACAGATGAGCTGATCCCGTCCGGTGAGACTGCATCCTACCGTTCCAACCCGTACAAGATTTCTGAGTTTACCCTGATCCGGAAGGATCCGGAGTATGTGGGCAAGGCAAAGGCAGTACAGGTGTATGAGAAAGCCCGCGTGGCAGGAGATGCCGCAAAGACTGCAGAAATTTATGAAGTTCTGAAAGCAGCTGGTGTGGACACACCGGTAGAAGAATTGATGAAGACTACCGGAATTGGTTCTGTATTATACGCAAAGCGCCCGGGTGATGGTTCTGCCCGCGAATATGCCGCAAGCTGCCAGAAGGTACTGGGCGGCCTGGCAAACATCTGCATTGAGTACGCAACCAAGCGTTACCGCAGTAACTGTGTCAACTGGGGCATGCTGCCGTTCACTTATCCGGATGACAACATCAACCTGGAGGTTGGCGAGTATGTATATCTGCCTGGCATCCGCAAGGCAGTGGAAGAGGGCGCAACCAGATTCGAGGCAACCATCATCGGAAAAGACGGAAACACTCGCACTATGGAATTGGAGTTAAACGGTGTGAGCGAGGCGGAGAAGAAGGTTCTTCTGGCAGGCAGCCTGATCAATTCTTATAAAGCAGAATAGAAATGGGGCGTGTGTATGTCAGATTTGCGGAAATTAGCAGAATTTATTCATGACATCACATGGGACCAGCTGCCGGAGCGCGTGCGGGAAACTGCAGCGCTCCGCGTGCTTGATCTGGTCAGTGTGGCAGCCGGAGCGGCAAAGGATCCGCTGGTGGAAGCAGCAAAAAAAGCATTGGGAATAGTGAGCGGATGTCAGGCAGAAATACCGGATGCGGATTTGAATCGGCCGGGATTTGTTTCCGTCTGGGGGGATCCCGGAAAATATCCGCTGGCAACAGCCGCCATGATCAATGCCATGCTGGCTCATACCCTGGAACTGGATGATGTCCACACTGCATCCAAGACCCACGGAAGCGCCAGCCTGATTCCGTCCGCCTGGTCCTGTACGGAGTATCTTGGAAAAAGCGGAAAAGACTTCCTCCTGGCAGTGGTTTGCGGCTATGAAACCGTGAACCGGGTGGGTATGGCATTTGGTGTGTCTGCGCATCGGAACCGGGGCTGGCATGCCACGGCAACCTGCGGCGTGTTTGGCTGCGCGGCAGCCTGCGCGAAGCTTCTGGACCTGAGCGTGGATCAGATCGTGTCAGCCCTCGGCATGGCAGGAACCCAGTCCAGCGGTGTATGGGCCTTTCTGGGAGATGGAAGCAGCTGCAAGATCCTGCATCCGGCCAGGGCCGCAGCAGACGGCATTGAGGCTGCTTTTCTGGCCAGAGCCGGAATGACCGGACCGGAGCATATCTTTGAAGCAAAGGACGGGGGGCTGCTAACTGCGATGTCCGACGGCGGAGCAATATCACAACTCAGTCAGGGGCTGGGCGAGGTCTATGAAATTTTAAATATGGATATGAAACCGTATCCATGCTGCAGAAGCGCACACTGCGCGATCGACGGGATTCTGGAGATACGGGAGCAGATGGAAAAACGCATGGGACTGAAAATTCAGAATAAGCCGGAGGCAGAGATTCTGGTACAGCAGATCAGTGAAATCGAGATCGATACCTATTTGGTGGGCTACAAGCAGTGTGCGGTCAGTGATGGCTGCCTGCATCCGAAAACCATTCTGGACGCGAAATTCTCCACGCCTTATTCTGTGGCAGCTGCTTTCCTTTACGGAAGCGTAGGAATGGAGCAGTTCGACCCGGAAGTGGTATTGGATCCAGCCGTTCAGAAGCTTCTGGAGAAGGTGCGTGTGCGTCCGTTGGAGCGCTTTACCGAGCAGTATCCAAAGCATTGGGGCTGTCATGTAAAGGTCATCATGCAGGATGGAACAGCTTACGAAGCGGAAGTGGAAGATCCGTCCGGCAGCGTGGCAAGGCCGCTGTCCCGGAAACAGGCCATGAAGAAGGCAGAGGAGTTCTTGAGTGTGGTGTGTCCGGGAAGAGAGCAGAAAACGATAGAAGAGTTATTAAATCTGGAGAGCAGAGAACAGCTACCAATAATATAAGGAGGAAGACATTATGCAGATTAAGAAAGCTGCCATGGCAGGAACCCTGGAGTCCAGTGACGCCCAGGTAACCGTAGAGCCGGGAAATGGCACCATAGAGCTTTCCATCGAGAGCAGTGTGATTCACCAGTTTGGAAAGCAGATCAAGGCAACCGTCCTGGAGACCTTAGACCGTCTGGATGTGAAAGACGCAAAGGTAACCGTAGTGGACAAGGGTGCTCTGGACTGCACCTTAAAGGCACGTGTTGAGTGCGCAGTATACCGTTCCAACGATATCACTGAGAATCTTCCATGGGGAGGTGTAATTAAATAATGAGCCATCCGAATAAAAAAAGACTGAGACGTTCCATGATGTTCTTAAACTGCCAGAAGCCGGGCCTGATCAAGGATCCGTACATCTACAGACCGGATTCCATCATGCTGGATCTGGAGGACGCAGTGGCAGAGAACCAGAAGGATGCAGCAAGATACTCCCTGTACCATGCGCTGCAGGAAATTGATTACCGCGGAGTTGAGCGTGTTGTCCGCATCAACGGACTGGACACCCCGCACTGGAAGGAAGATATCCGCGTCTGCGTGGCTGGCGGTGCTGATACCATCCGTATCGCAAAGACGGAGAGCGCGCAGGACGTACATACCGTAGAGGAGCATGTGCTGGCAGCTGAGAGAGAGTTTGGAAGACCGGAAGGCTCCACTCTGTTAATGGCAGCTCTGGAGTCCTGCAAGGGTGTCTTAAATGCCCTTGAGGTTTGTAAGTCTTCTGACCGCCTGATCGGTATTGCTCTTTCCGGCGGTGACTACACCAAGGATCTGCAGACCGTGATCACCGGAACCGGTGTGGAGCTGCAGGGCGCAAGACAGCAGATGATCATCGCCGCAAGAGCAGCCGGTGTACAGTGCTGGGATACCGTGTTCACCAACCTGGATGCCATGGATGTGTTCGAGGAAGAGGTCAAGATGATCAAGATGATGGGCTTCGATGGCAAATCCCTCGTAAACCCGCGTCAGATCGATGTTGTCCATAAGATCTTCACCCCGACCCAGAAGGAAATCATCTTCGCGGAGAAGGTCGTAAAAGAGATCGATGAGAAGAAGGCACAGGGTATCGGCGTATTTACCGTAGACGGCAAGATGATCGATATCGCATTCTACGACGGAGCAAAGAGAACAATTGCCCTGGCAAAAGCATCAGGCGTATATGAGGGGGATTTATAAGATGATCAATGCAGTAGGAAGAGAAATCCCGGAAGAGGTATTAAAGGCAATCGGTAAGGAAGCATTCAAGGGCGCTTACGCTTACGATAATCACGAGTATAAGAAAGCAGCTCCGAAGGCTCATGCCATGATGGATCCGAACAGAAGCAAGATCGTGGAGAACATTCATGAGGCACTGGTGAAATGTGAGATCAAGGACGGCATGACCATTTCCTTCCACCATCACTTCCGTGAGGGTGACTATATAGTAAACATGGTTATGGAAGAAATCCACAAGATGGGCATTAAAGATATCACCATCTGTGCAAGTTCTCTTGGTAAGGCACACGATCCGATCGTTCCGATGATCGAGGACGGTACTGTAACCGGTATTCGGTCTTCCGGTGTTCGCGGCAAGATCGGTGAAGCAATCTCAGCAGGCAAGTTAAAGAACCTGGCAGTGATGTGCTCTCACGGCGGCCGTGTCAGAGCTGTTGAGTCCGGTGAGGTTCATATCGACATCGCGTTTATCGGCGCACCGACCTGTGATGAATATGGAAACTTAAGAGCTAATGGCGGAAAGAGCGACTGTGGTGTGCTGTCTTACGCAATGGCAGATGCGCAGTATGCAGATCGTGTGGTGGCCATTACTGATTGCCTGGTTCCATTCCCGAACATCCCGGCAAGCATCTCCATGACCCAGGTAGATTTCGTCTGCGTCGTAGATGAGATCGGTAATCCGGCAAAGATCGCAACCGGTGCGGCAAAACCGACCACCGATATGAGAAAACTGAGAATGGCAGATTACTGCACCCAGTTCGTAATCCGTACCCCGTACTTTAAGAACGGTTTCTCCTATCAGACTGGTGTAGGCGGCGCATCCATTGCATCCACCATTTCACTGGCAGACGAGATGGAGAAACGCGGCATCCGCATGAGTTTTGGCGTTGGCGGACTGACCAAACCGATGGCAGATCTTCTGGAGCGTGACCTGGTTGATGTTCTGGTAGATACCCAGGACTTTGATCTGGGTGCGGTAGAGTCTATTAAAAAACATCCGGACCGCCATATCGAAATCAGTGCATCTGAGTATGCCAATCCGTTCAATAAGGGAGCTTATGTGAACAAGCTTGATTTTGTCATTCTGGCCGCACTGGAAGTGGATGTAAACTTCAACTGTAACGTAGTGGTAGGCTCTGACGGTATTATTACCGGAGCACAGGGCGGACATCCGGATACTGCAGCAGGCGCAAAATGCACGATTGTGATTGCACCGCTTCTGCAGGGAAGAATTCCGGCTATCTGCACGAATGTGACCACCGTGACAACACCTGGAGAAACCGTAGACGTTGTGATCACCGATTAAGGCATTGCCATCAATCCACGCAGACAAGACCTCATCGAATGCATGAAGAGCAGCGGACTGCCAATCTGCACCATTGAGGAACTCCGGGACCAGGCCTATGCCATTACAGGTGCACCGGATCCGGTACAGTTTGGTGATAAAGTAGTTGGAATCATAGAAGCCCGGGATGGCAGTATTATGGATGTAGTGCGAGAGGTCAGGGAGTATTCATTTGATTGATTCTGAATGATACAGCAGATGAGATAAAATAAAAAACAATAGGGGGTAACGAAATGTTAGCATTAATTGGGTTTGCACTGATGATCATTCTGATGTTTGCATTGATCAAGGAAAAGATGGCGCCGCCTCTGGCATTTATTTTACTGCCGCTGATCGCGGCTGCACTGGCCGGATTCGGCCTGGAGGAGATTGCCGGATTTATTAAGACCGGTATGAATACGATGTTAAGTACCGCGATTCTGTTCATTTTCTCCATTTCTTATTTTACCATGATGTCGGATGCGGGATTATTTGATCCGATCATCAATTTCCTGATCAAACGGGCCGGAAAAAATGTAGCAACCATTTTTGTTGCGATTGTTCTGACCACATTTGTTGCGCATCTGGATGGTTCCGGCGCAACCACATTCCTGATTGTGGTTCCTGCATTTCTTCCGATCTGTAAGCGTATGGGAGTTCGTCCGCAGGCGTTGCTTGCTGCAATGTGTGGTGCTTACGGTGTTATGAATCTGGTGCCGTGGGGTGGTCCGACCATGCGTGCCGCAAGTGTGGTAGGTGTAGAGGCCGGAGACCTGTATGGATTTATGATTCCAGGTGTTGTATGTCTGGTAATTGCAGCGTTCGCTATTGCGATTGTAGTTTCCATGATTGAGAAAAAGAATGGTGCAGAGGCAGGCGCTCATGCGCAGGCCACAGATGATGCGAACGCAGAGAAAAAAGAAACAAAGAAGGGCGTCTATTATTTTAACTTGGTTCTTACCCTGGTTATGCTGGTTCTGTTATTCCGTGACCTTCCGGTTCCGCTGTATTCCATTTTCATGGTAGCATTTGCCATCGGACTGATCGTAAACTTCCCGAACGCAAAGCAGCAGAATAAGAAAATTAAAGAGTACGGTACCAATGCCATGGTTATGACTATGACACTGTTTTCAGTAGGTATCTTCATGGGTGTTATCAAAGATTCCGGAATGGTTGAGGCTATGGCCAATGCCATTGTAGGTGTACTTCCGGCAGCCATTGCTCCGCATATGCACTGGTTTATGTGCCTCTTCTCCGTACCGCTTCTGATGATCCTTGGTACCGATGCATTTTACTATGCACTGCTTCCGATCATCATCGGTGTGGTAGAGCCGTTTGGTGTAACACCTGAGACGGTAGCAGCAGCCTTTCTTTTGACTGCAACTCTGGGAACACCGATCAGTCCGTCTGTAGCAGCAACGTATGTAGGACTTGGCCTTGCAGATGTATCCATTGGTGAGCATATCAAGTACTCTCTGAGACTGGTATGGCCGGCAAGTATTGCAGTACTGATTATGGCTACCCTGATCGGTGTAATCAAATTCTAAAAATCCAATCAATCATTTCTGCCAAAGCAGAGACCTGTGCGAAAACAAGCAGGTCTCTGATTTTTTTTGATTCTCAAGCATCAGGGGAGCAGCACAAAAACATCAGCGCATATCCTGCCTATATGGAACTGGAAAGCAGCGCATCCAGAAATAGTTTTACCTGCGGGAGCTGTGCATACTGGTCTTTATACAGGACATAGGTTTTCGTACGAAAGGAGTTCCGTCTTCCAGATAAAGATCTTCTATATATCCATTAAAATCATCCAGACAGATGCGGGGAAGGATGCACCAGCCAAGGCCATACCGCGCCATTTCTTTGCAGGTATCAATGCTGTCGATCCACATATGCGGACGAATTTGGGCAAGATCATGTGCAGTCAGCCACCGGTCAATCCGGGAGGATAAGTCTGAATCTGTGTGGCGCCCAATGTAGGAATATTCGCTTAAAGGCCGTCCCTGATTTTCTTTGCTGCAGATTAAGCACATCGGTTCAGAAGAGATGAGCTGGCTGGTTTCATCCCAGACATACTGTCCGCGCATGATCGCAATGGCAATTTCATCCCGGTTTAATAATTGGAAGAGATGTTTGCTCTGTCCGGTTGTAATCTGTACGTCAACGAGCGGATACTGGTCGGTATAAGCTTTCAGGATTTTTGGAAGCCGGTAGTGAGCGAAATTTAAAGAAGAACCAAGACGGAGTGTACCGCAGATCTGATCCTGACAGACCGATACCTGTTCTTTTAGTTTTCGGCTGTTGGCCAGGATTTCAGAAGCATAGGGAAGAATCTGTTCTCCCGCCGGGGTAAACAAAATTCCTTTTTTGGAGCGAAGAAAACAGCGTGCATTGCAGTTCTTCTTCCATTTTCTGAATTCGCTTGGTGATGGCGGGCTGGGTCATGTATAGTTCCTGCGCTGTTTTTGTGATGTTTTTTGTTCTATTTAAGTCTAAAAGCAGTTCGTAGTCTTTTTCATCCATGGTGCGTGCCCCCTTCAAAACATTCCAATAAGTTATTAATATTGATAAAATTATACCATTATACTTTATAATAAACAAGCTGTATAGTAAAGATAACAAGAAATCAGGGGGAAACAGGAAAGGAGTTGTAAAAAGTATACAGATTAATATCCCTGATTTTACATGTTTCGAGAAGATAAACTATTGTATAAAGGAGAGATGGCATATGGGTTTACAGGTAATTGCGCTATTGTTTCTGATTGGAGCAATTGCTCTTGGATTTGCTAAAAAAATGAACGTTGGTGTTGTGTGTCTGGGGCTTGCCCTGATTCTTGGTAAACTGGGTGGTATGGGTGCCGGGGATATCTACAAAGGATTTCCGTATAAGTTATTTGCTACATTATTGGGAACCATGTTGTTTTTCAGCCTGCTTCAGCAGAATGGCACATTAGAGAAAATATCAAAGCGTCTGATCAGTATTTGCGGAAAGAATACCTTTCTGGTACCGGTTATTGTATATGTGGTTAGTTTTGTTTTGTCCGCTGCTGGACCTGGCGCAATTAGCGTGCAGTCTGTAACTGTTATTTTTGCAGTGTCTCTTGCAGTACAGATGAAAGTCAGCCCGGTCTTAATGGGAGTTATGGCAATTCTTGGTGCAGTAGGCGGAACTGCATCTCCGATCGCGCTGACCGGAATTATCGTGGGGGATCTTTTGACAGAGATGGGCATTGAAGGTCTCGGAACTCCTATTTTTATCGGAGTTTCAGTTTCCAATCTGATTTGTGCAATTGCGGTATATGTTGTTCTTGGCGGTTATAAGTTTCGCGCAGCTGAAGCTGGTGGCCAGCAGGAAAAGGAGGCTTTTGATCGAAGCCAGATGATTAGTTTGGTGGCCCTTTTGGTCATGGTGGTTCTTGTTGTCGGATTTTCTTATGATGTTGGCTTGATCTGCTTTACCCTGTCTCTGGTGCTGATGCTGACCAAAGCAGCAAATGAAAAGGCAGCGTTAAAAATGATTCCGTGGAGTGTGTTAATTCTGATCGCTGGTGTCAATGTGCTGATGAATATTACGCAAAAACTGGGAGGAATTGATTTATTGGCTTCCATTCTAGCTTCATTCATGTCTACGAGAACAGCTGCCCCGATCATGGGATTTACTGGAGGTCTGATGTCCTGGTTCTCTAGTGCAAATGGTGTAGTATTCCCAACTCTGATCCCAACAGTACCGGAGATCGCACAGCAGGTCGGCGGTGCTTCTATCGTCCAGATGGTAAGCGCGATCGTGTGCAGTGCAACGGTAGCAGGTATCAGCCCGCTTTCAACAGGAGGCAGCCTGATCATGGCAAGCTATGCGCAGGAAACAGGCTGTGATGAGAAAGAACAGCAGAAGATGTTTGGAACCTTGTTTGCAATTTCAGCGAGTGTCGTAGCAATTGTATTCGTGCTGAGTTTAACGGGTGTACTTGGATTTATTGGTTAAAGCAGGGAGGAAAATAAGAATGTATGCATATATTGGTTGCCGTACCACAAAAGAACGGAATGCCCGGGGAAAAGGAATCCGCGTATATGAGATAAATAATGGAGCATGGGAGTTAAAGCAGATTGCAAAAGGGCAGGTGAACCCGTCCTATCTGTGTCTGAATGAAAAGCAGGATCGTCTGTATGCGATTCATGGGGACTTTTCGGAAGTCAGCGCTTACAAAGTAGCAGAGGATGGAACGCTTACCTATCAGAATACAACAGAAACCCATGGTACGAATCCGGTGCATCTGACCATTGACCGGACGGGAAAATGGCTGTTTGTGGCAAACTTGCAGACAGGCGGCGTTTCTGTGATTCCAGTCGAGGAAGATGGATCTCTCGGAAAGATTAAGGAACTGAAATTCATTTCCGGAAACGGCGGACCAGGCTATATTTCCCATCCGCACCAGGTGTGTCAGGATCGGAGCGGAAAATGGCTTCTGGTTCCATCGCAGGGACGTCTGCAGGGAGTTGGTAAAATAACGGTCTTTCGGATTGACTCTGAGCATGGTAATCTGAAAGAGACCTCGATGGTAAAAGGAAGAAGCGGATCTGAACCAAGACATTGTGTATTTCATCCGAATAATCGTTTCTGCTATTGCCTGAATGAAAAAGACAGCACTGTTACCTGTTACTACTTTGATGAAGAAACCGGCACTCTGGATCCAAAGCAGATCTTGACCACCTTGCCGGAAGATTTTCCGGGAGACGGCTGGGCAAGTGCCATTGAGATCGGAATTGACGGAACATACCTGTATCTGTCGAACCGGAAACATGACAGTGTGACCGTGTTTGGACTGGATCAGGAAAATGGCCATATGACTTATCTCCAGAATATCAAGACAAAGGGGGAACAGCCGCGTTTTATTACCATCAATCCGGACGGAACGATGCTTCTTGCGGCGAATGAGCTGACGGATACCATTTGCTGCATGGACATTGATCCGGAGACTGGACTGTTAGCCTACAGCGGAACCGAGATCGCGGCAGAAAGCCCGGTCTGTGTGGTGTTTAAAACAAAATAGAAATGAACATGAAGAGAAGGACAGCCCTAATTGCTTGTCCTTCTTTTTTCTTTAACGTTATAGCATAGACAAAGTAGCATGATATTTATACAAAACCATGCATTTTACTTATAAGAACCCATGCGTTATAATCAAACCAGAACAACGAGAGGGGAGCACACATGGGAACACTGACAAAAAAAAGAACAATCTACTCGTCCGCCGAAGAAACTCATCGAACGTTTGAGGGCATTTACCACTCCGGAACTCTGCGATGGAGCGGGGCTTTACCACTCCATGGATTACCAGATTAAGCCCTGGATCGGCAGAACCAAATTGTCGGACCGGCGGTTACGGTGGATGTGCCCAGCGGCGAGGGAGACATCGTTGCGGACGCAATTCTGGAACTGGAAGAGGGCGATGTGCTGGTCGTTGCAGGAAAAGGTAACTGTGACTGTTCCTACTGGGGCGATCACCGGAGCATTTGCGCGGCTATGATGAAGGCAGAGGGCGTGGTGATCGATGGCGCGTTCCGGGATCTGGAAGGCTGCGAAGAGTCAGGCTTTCCGGTCTATGCGAAGGGCCTTACCTGCGGTACGGCAGCCAAGAGCGGCGCGGGAGCCATCAATGTTCCGGTCAGCTGCGGCGGTGTCTGTGTAAGACCGGGGGATATTGTAATCGGTGATGTCAATGGTGTCTGTGTGCTTACCCTGGAGGAGGCGGAGGGCGTCATTGAGCGGGCACTGAAAAAAATAGAAAAGCAGAAATATACGCTCGCAGAGATGAAGCGTACCGGTCAGGTTTATACGAAACTGTTAAAAAAATAGAGAACAAGGAGAGTATTCACATGGGCATGAACATTACAAAGAAAATCTTATCCGCACATCTTGCGGCACCGTCCGAAATGAAGCCGGGCGAGGAGATTCTGTTGAAGGTAGACCAGACTCTGACCCACGATATCAACGCAGTTATGACGTATCTCGCGTTTGAGCAGGTTGGACTGGACCGGGTCCGCACCGAGTGCAGTGTCAGCTACCTGGATCACAATCTGTTATATCTGGACAACAAAACTCCGGATGACCATATTTACTTACAGTCTGTTGCAAAACGCTATGGCGTTCATGTTTCCAGACCGGGCAATGGTATCTGCCACGCAGTGCAGGTGGCTCGTTTTGGTGCTCCGGGCAAGCTCTTAATGGGCGGCGACAGCCATACTCCCCACGGCGGTTCCATCGGTATGCTGTGTATCGGCGTTGGCGGCATGGATGTGGCAACGGCCATGACCGGTGTCCCGATGCGCCTGAAAATGCCGCAGATCATCAAAGTCAACTTAACCGGACATTTACAGCCAGGCTGCAACGCGAAGGAAGTTATTCTGGAAATGCTGCGTCGTGTCGGCATCAAGGGCGGTCTCGGAAAGGTCTTTGAGTATGTGGGCCCGGGCGCAGCCACCTTAAGCGTGTCTGAGCGTGCCAGCATCACCAACATGGGCGCGGAGATGGGAGCAACCACTTCCATTTTCCCGGCAGACGAGCAGGTGAGAAAATTCCTGAAAGCAGAGAAGAGAGAAGAAGACTTCACGGAAATCTTACCGGATGCGGATGCGGAATACGACGGCGAGATGGAGCTGAATTTAAGCGAACTGGTTCCGTTATGTGCCTGCCCGCATCAGCCGGACAATGTGATTCCGTTAAAAGATGTAGAGAAAAAGAAAGTACAGCAGGTTTTCATCGGAAGCTGCACCAATGCCAGCTATTCCGATATCGCGAAGGCAGCTCTGGTGTTCAAGGGAAGACATGTAAGTGAGGATGTGAGCTGTACCTGCGCGATCTCTTCCAAACAAATTTGACAAGCTTCTGATGCGTGATGGCTATATTGATATGTTGTTAGATGCCGGCGTAAGACTTCTGGAAATTGCCTGTGGACCGTGCTGCGCCATTGGCCAGTCTCCGGCAACCAAGGGTGTGGCGGTGCGTACTTCCAACCGTAACTTCAGGCCGTGCAGGCAACCCGACCGCGGAAATTTATCTGGTAAGCCCGGAAAGTGCTGCGGCTACCGCCATCACCGGAACCTTTGCAAGTGCGGAGGATATCCTTGGCAGTGACCTGTCCGTTCTGACAGAAGTAAAGAACCGGAGGAGTTCCCGGTAGATGATTCCATGATCATTGAGCCGCTTCCGGAGGAAGAAGCAAAGAAGGTCGAGATCGTGCGCGGACCGAACATCCAGCCGCTTCCGATCCCGGACGCGCCGGAGCAGCATTTAAAGGCACAGATCAGCTTAAAGACTGTGGACAATATCACCACGGATGATATTACCCCGGCCAGCGCGGAGTTCTCCAGCATGCGTTCCAACATCCCGCTGATGAGCCAGTACTGTTACCACCGTTATGATCCGGAGTTTGCAGCCCGCGCCAAAGCCATGGGTAAGAGCATCATCATTGGAGGCGAGAACTACGGCCAGGGTTCTTCCCGTGAGCATGCAGCCATCAACCCGATGTACCTGGGCGTGAAGATGGTTGTTGCGAAGAGTATTGCCCGTATCCACAAAGGAAATTTGATCAATCACGGTATCATTCCGATGGTATTTGCGGATCCGGCTGATTATGACAAGCTGGATCTCTTGGATGAGCTGGAGGTAGAGGACCTTCTGGACCAGATGAAGACCCGGGAAGTAGAAATCAAAGATCTGACCAAGAGTATTTCCTTCAAGGCAAAGCTGGAGCTTTCCGACAATGAACTGGAGGTTATTCTTTCCGGAGGTCAGCTGCGTCACCTGCAGAAGCAGTTAAAAGAAATGGAGGAGAAATAAGATGAGAACATTTAAAACTGTATTTATGCGCGGCGGCACCAGCAAGGGCTGCATGTTCCATAAAGAGGACCTTCCAGAGAACCGGGAGGAGTGGGACAGCATTTTCCTTCAGACCATGGGCAACCCGGATCCGAAGCAGATCGATGGCATGGGCGGAACCGTCTCTTCCAATAATAAGATCGTCATTGTGTGGAAAAGTGAGGAGCCTGGCATCGATGTGGAGTATCTGGTAGGCCAGGTTATTGTCGGCAAGAGCCAGGTGGATTATAAATCCAACTGCGGCAACATGACTGCTGCAGTTGGCCCCTATGCGGTAGAGGAGGGACTGGTGTCCATCACTGAGCCAGTGACCACGGTTCATATGTTAAACCGCAATACCGACAAATACATCGATGTGACGGTCCCGATCGATCCGGAGACAAAGACCTTTGCACAGAAGGGAAATTGTGCGATTGCCGGTGTAGACGGAACAGCTGCGGAGCTGAACGTGAAGTTTTTAAATCCTGCAGGAGCAAAAACCGGTAAACTGCTTCCAACTGGAACTTGTGTGGAAACATTAGATATTCCTGGATTTGGCCCAATCGAGGCAACGATTTTGGATGTATCCAATCCAATGGTTCTGGTAAAGGCAGAAGATATCGGTATGACAGGAACAGAGCTTCCGGAAGAAGTGAATGGAAATAAAGAGGTATCTGACCTGTTAGAAAAGATTCGTGGTGTTGCGTGCTGCAAAATGGGATTTGCAAAAGATTTAAAAGATGCTACAGAAAACAGCCCGGCGGTACCGAAGGTTGGATTTGTGACTGTTCCGAAGTCTTATACTGACATTTCCGGAGCAGAGGTCCATGCAGAAGATATGGATGTATGTGCAAGAGTGATTTCTGTATTTAAGTGCCATAAAGCGTGTCCTTTGACTTCTGCAAGTGCAATCAGTGTAGCAGCAGCGATGAAGGGGTCTGTGGTAGAAAAAGTACTCCTCAGCACTGGCACTACAGAACGTGTGCGCATTGGACATCCGAGTGGAATCATGACCATGGTTCCGGAACTGAAAGAGGAAAACGGAGAACTGAAATTGCCGAGTGTAGGTGTTCAGAGAACTGCACGTCGTATTATGGATGGAACTCTGTATATCCGAAAATAGAAATTGTTAGCTTTTCCAGATAAATGAAAATGCCGCAAAATGTGCAAAATAGCATTTTGCGGCAGCTTTTTAACCAAAATTGGAGGATGAGGAAATGGTAACCTTAACAAATCATGGAGTTATGCTTTCTGCTGATGGCAGTTTTTCTGCAACAGAAGATGCAGCATTGCAGGCCGAAGGAAAAACGAAGACGATGGCTTACCAGGTATTAAAATCACATAATCACAGTGATAATATGGATCAGCTTCAATTGAAGTTTGATGCATTAGTATCGCCGGATAACAACTATGTAAACATTCTGCAGACAGCAAGAGCGAGCGGGATTAAAAGGTTCCCAGTGCCGTATGTATTATCAAACTGCCACCATACGTTCTGTGCGGTGGGGGGAACGATCAATGAGGATGATCATGTATTCGGCCTTGGAAACGCGAAAAAATATGGCGGTATTTTTGTCCCGCCATACCGGGCGGTGCTTCATCAGTATATGCGTGAGATGATGGCAGGCGGCGGCAGAATGATCCTTGGTTCGGACAGTCATTCCCGCTATGGTGCACTTGGCACAATGGGAATTGGAGAAGGCGGCGGTGAAGTAGCGAAACAACTGCTTGGCCGTACTTATGATATTGCTTATCCGCCGGTTCTGGCTGTGAAGCTCACCGGAACGCCAAGACCTGGTGTAGGACCGCAGGATGTAGCGCTTGCCCTGATTGCGGCAACCTTCCAGAATAACTCTAATAAGAATAAGGTATTGGAGTTTGTCGGAGACGGGGTATTCAATCTGAGCATGGAATACCGAATGGGAATTGATGTCATGACAACCGAGAGTGCAGCACTTTCTAGTATCTGGTGTACTGATGAAAAGACAGAAGAATTTCTGGTAGGTCACGGACGCGGTGACGCTTACCGCAAAATGCAGCCGGAGACAGGGGCGTACTATGATGGACTGATCGAGATTGATCTTTCCAGTGTAGAATGTATGATTGCACTGCCGTTCCATCCGAGCAATGCAATGCCGATCCGTGAATTTAAGGAGCGGATGCCGGAAGTGATCCGTGAAGTGGAAGAAGCCGGAAACAAGATCAAAGGAAAGCACGGAGAACCGTTTTCCATTCAGTCCCATATGCGGGACGGAGCGTTTTATGTAGATCAGGCACTGGTCAGCGGATGCAGTGGTGGTTTGTTTGAAAACATCGTTGCCATGGCAGATATTTTAAAAGGTTATGGAATTCCGGGAAGTGGCCTGAATCTTGGCATCAACCCAGCCAGCCTTCCTGTTATGGCAGATCTGATGGAACAGGGGATTGCCGGAGAGCTTGCAGTTTCCGGGGCAACCTTACGCCCCTGCATCTGTGGTCCGTGCTTCGGAGTTACGGATGTTCCGGCCAACAATCAGGTCAGCATTCGCCATATGACCCGAAATTACCCAAACCGGGAAGGTTCGAAACCTGGTCAGGGACAGATGGCCTGCGCCTGCCTGATGGATGCCCGTTCCATTGCAGCTACGGTAAGAAACGGCGGAAAACTGACGGCAGCAACCGATCTGGATGTAGAATACAGAACTCTGAAGCACCATTTCGATGCAAAAATTTATGAGAATCAGGTATTTAACAATTTCGAAAAGGGTGACGATAACGTAGAACTGACGATGGGGCCAAATATCGCAGACTGGCCGAAGATGCAGCCATTGACAAAGCATTTACTGTTAAAGACAGCAGGCTCTTATCATGGTTCGGTTACTACCGATGAACTGATTCCGTCCGGTGAGGCGTCATCGTTCCGGTCAAATCCGGAAAAAATTTCGGAATATACCATGATCAGCCGTGATCCGGATTATGTAGGGCGTGCGAAAGCAATCCGGTCACTGGAAACAAAGCGGAGAGAACAGTTTGCAAGCGGACAGGCACGTCCAGTGCAGACAGGAGATGCGGAATTTGATGCTCTGCTTGAAAAACTCACAAAAACACTCGGCTGCCCGGCTCCGGACATTACCTTGGAGGCTTGATGGTCAGTGACAAGATTGGAGATGGATCTTCCAGAGAACAGGCAGCAAGCTCTCAGAAAGTTTTGGGCGGATTTGCGAATCTGGCAAATGAATACGCAACCAAGCGCTACCGTTCCAATCTGATCAACTGGGGGCTTCTCCCTCTGCGAACAGAAGAAAAGCTGGAAATCCCGGTTGGAAGCTATCTGCTCGTCCGGGATGTTGAACAGGTCATTTCGGAATGCAAAAATACGGTAAAGGTGCAGCTGTTGGATGCGGTAACCGGCGATGTAAAAAAAGAAATTTCCTGTACATTAGATACTTTAACAGAGGATGAGAGAAAAATTTTGTTATCCGGCTGTCTGATCAATTATTACCGAAGCTAAGCAAACATTGCGAAAATCTAAAAAAATAGATATAATATAGCCGATAAGACAGGGAAGAACCTTGTACGTCAGGAGGAATTGTATGGATTTTCGCGAAATGCTCTATATCACAACGGTTGCGGATTGCCGCAGTATCACGGCTGCGGCACGCAAGCTTTATATATCACAGCCTTCCCTGAGCCACATTGTCTCTAAGGTAGAGCAGGATGTTGGCGTGAAATTATTCGATCGTGGAACTTCGCCTCTCACGATCACATATGCTGGAGAGAAATATGTGGAGACAGCAAGAAAGATTCTGCTCATGAGTGATAATCTGCGAAAGGAATTGATCGATGCAGGACTTGGTGAGAAAGGCCGCATTAATTTTGGTATGCCAACCGAACGGGCTGGTTATATGCTTCCTGCAGTAATACCGGAATTTAAGAAGCAGTATCCTGAAATTGAATTGCAGGTGATGGAGGCAAAGTCCGATGAACTTCTTCAGGCAATTCTGCGGGATGATATCAGCTTTTATGTAATTCCACGCAGCCAGGGAGAACTTCCGGTCGGACTGAAAGCAGAACCTATTTATCGGGAGCAGCTTCTGCTGGTGGCGGAAGAAAGTATGCTTACAGAAGACATGTTTCTGGATGAGTCATGTGTGTCGAATCTGACAGAAGGTAAGAGGAAAAACAGGTGTGTGAATCTGAGTAAAATGTCAAGCCTTCCATTTGTTATGTTGAAAAAAGGTCATGCAATCCGTAAAAAGACAGATCTTGTGTTGCGGCAATATGGCATTGATCCGAAGATTATGATAGAACTATCCAGTTGTATTTCAGCAGTTCAACTGGCCGCAGCGGGATTGGGAGTGGCAATTGTTCCGCAACGGGCAATTGATGCGCTTGGGGGAATGGAGCGTTTCAATTGTTATGATTTCTCAGTGACACCAGAATTCTGGAGTGTCAATGCAGTGTACAAGGAGGATATGTATCTCGGGCGGGCAGAGCGTTCCTGGAGTCGATCTGATGAAACAAAAAGTTCAAATTTATAAGTATGATCTGAATGGAACAGGAGGCTAA
>ENA-OQHL01000675-OQHL01000675.1-human-gut-metagenome-genome-assembly--contig:-NODE-675-length-22100-cov-3.819870_pt1 | contig 22100 bp, 18 predicted proteins | sample MGYA00242565_ERZ504723 | MGnify/ENA primary metagenome ERZ504723 (study PRJEB26092, sample SAMD00036211) | human gut metagenome | host: Homo sapiens | study: EMG produced TPA metagenomics assembly of... | reverse complement strand
ACTTTATGTGATGCAGGAAGGAACCCTCTACGAGGTAGATCTTGTCCATAATACCCGGACGACTCTGGTGACAAATCTAGAGGAAGGACAGTATGTAAGCTCGGAGGATGGACATCTTCTGGCATACCAGAAGGAGGGCAGCATCAATCAGGCTACCCGGATCGAAGTACTCAATCTCTCAACGGGAAAGGGGTACCAGGTGGATGCAGGCGCCGAAGAGAGTATCCGGCCGCTCGGATTTATCCGCAATGATTTTGTGTTTGGAACCGCAAGGAGCGGGGACTCCGGCACGACAGCGTCCGGGGAGACTGTTCTTCCGATGTATCGTCTGGAGATCCGCAACCAAAACAATGAGACTGTCAAAGAATATCAGACCGAGAACGTGTTTATTCTGGACGTGGTTTTTGAACATGATATGGCAACATTGAAGAGGGCTGTGAAAAACGGAGATTTCTACGCCTACACTAGCTCGGACTATATCACAAACAATGAAGAGCGAGAAGAGAGCAGTATTACGCTGGAAACGTACACCAGTGAGCTGAAAGGCCGTGAGATGCGGATTACCTGTGAGGACGGGGTGGAGGACAGCTCACCGAAGCTTCTGAAGCCGCAGCTTACGATTGCACAGGATCAGATGACGCTCTCATTTGATTCTGTATCCAGGAAAGGCACCTATTATGTCTACGGATATGGAAAATTGCAGGGCATTTACCAGAATGCGGGCTATGCCGTTAAGCGGGCGGCCGAATTTAACGGAGTGGCAGTGACGGCCCGTCTTGCAAATGTTTATGAAAGTGGCAACCGTCCATACGCTTATGAAATTTCGGATCTTAAGGATACGACCGTGCGGGAGGGTGAGAGTACACTGGAAGCCTGCATGAGAATGATTCTTGCTACAGCGGGAAACGAAATCGATTTTCGGGAAGAGCTTGCGGAAGGGGAATCTATCCTTGATTTCGTGAACGGTGAAGTGGCCGGGGAAGCTCTGGAGCTTACGGACTGCAAGACGGAGGATGTTCTCTACCTGATAGGACAGGGAACTCCTGTGGCGGCCCTCACGGGCAATGGAAATACCCTGCTTCTGACGGGGTATGGCCGGACAAGTGTGCGATATCTTAATCCTGCAAGTGGAGAGGAGGATACTGTGACGTTCGAGGAGATGGATCGGATGGTAAGTGCAAGCGGGAATACGTTTGTGGGATATACACAATAGTGAGGTCATGCTATAATGATACAAAGTCAAAAGACTGGAGGAAAGTGAAGATGGAATTAGTGACAGTGAAAGAATTATACAGGAAAACAGACGACTACCTGGATAAGGAGGTAATGATCGGAGGATGGGTCAGAAGTATTCGGGATTCTAAGGCGTTTGGATTTATCGTAGTCAACGACGGCTCATTTTTTGAACCGGTTCAGGTCGTGTACCATGATACTATGGAGAACTTTAAAGAGATTTCCAAATTAAATGTCGGTGCGGCGATTCTTGTTAAGGGAATACTCGTTGCCACACCACAGGCAAAGCAGCCGTTTGAGATCCAGGCAGAGGAGATTACGATTGAAGGAGCTTCCGCTCCGGACTATCCGCTTCAGAAGAAGCGTCATACACTGGAATATCTGCGGACGATGACACACCTTCGTCCGCGGACCAATACCTTCCAGGCGGTGTTCCGGGTACGTTCCCTGGCAGCGTACGCTATTCACAAGTTCTTTCAGGAGAGGGGGTTTGTGTATGTACACACACCGCTGATTACAGGAAGCGACTGCGAAGGTGCGGGAGAGATGTTCCAGGTTACAACAATGGATCTGTTAAATCCTCCGAAGACGGAGGATGGAGACCTCGATTACAGCAGGGATTTCTTCCATAAACATACGAGCCTGACTGTAAGTGGACAGCTCAATGCTGAAACGTTCGCCCAGGCTTTCCGGGATGTTTACACTTTCGGACCGACATTCCGCGCGGAGAATTCCAACACGACACGTCATGCGGCCGAGTTCTGGATGATTGAGCCGGAGATCGCTTTTGCGGATCTGGAAGATGATATGGATCTGGCAGAGGCTATGCTGAAATATGTGATCCGCTATGTAATGGAAGAGGCTCCGGAGGAGATGAAATTCTTCAATTCCTTCGTGGATAAAGGGCTGATCGATCGTCTGAAAAATGTAGTAGAGTCTGAGTTTGCCAGAGTGACCTACACGGACGCCATTGAGATCTTAAAGAAGAACAATGATAACTTTGAATACAAGGTAGAGTGGGGATGCGATCTCCAGACCGAGCATGAGCGGTTCCTGACGGAGGAGATTTATAAGAAACCGGTATTCGTGACAGATTATCCGAAGGAGATCAAAGCCTTTTATATGAAGCTGAATGAGGATGGAAAGACGGTTGCTGCCATGGACTGCCTTGTTCCGGGAATCGGGGAGATCATTGGAGGAAGCCAGAGGGAAGACAACTATGAGAAACTCCGTGCACGGATGGCAGAGCTTGACATGGATCTGGATGAGTATGGATTCTATCTGGATCTGAGAAAGTTCGGTTCCACGCGCCATGCAGGATACGGACTGGGATTTGAACGGTGCATTATGTATCTCACCGGAATGTCCAATATCCGTGATGTATTGCCGTTCCCAAGAACGGTCAACAACTGTGAACTGTAGATAAGATCAGAAAAGGGGAGAAACAATGAATCATATTCTGGTTGTGGATGATGAGAGGGAGATCGCGGACGTTATTGAGCTGTATTTGAAAAATGACCAGTATGAGGTATTAAAGTTCTATACGGGTGAGGAGGCCCTCGCCTGTATAGAATCAACAAAGATTGATCTGGCGCTTCTGGATGTGATGCTGCCGGATATTGATGGATTTACGATTCTCAAGAAAATCCGGGAAAAATATCATTTTCCGGTTATTATGCTGACCGCAAAGACCGAGTATATTGACAAGATTACGGGACTTACGTTGGGGGCGGATGATTATATTGCAAAACCGTTCAATCCGCTGGAACTGGTAGCCAGAGTCAAGGCACAGATCCGGCGTTATACGAAGTACAACGACGGTGGACGAACAGAGAATGACGTCATTGATTTTGGGGGCTTGTTTCTTGACCGTAATTCGCACGAATGTGTGTTCAATGAGAAGGAGCTGACGTTGACGCCGATCGAGTTTGACATCTTATGGCTGCTTTGCGAGAACCGGGGCAAGGTCATCAGTTCGGAAGAGCTCTTCGAGAACGTTTGGCACGAGAAGTACTATAAGAACAGCAACAATACCGTGATGGTACATATCAGACACCTTCGGGAGAAGATGAGCGGTCCTATGGGAAAATCAGATTTTATCAAGACGGTCTGGGGAGTGGGATATAAGGTTGAAGAATAGACTGAAAAGATTAGAGAAAAGCAAATACAGGAAACTGAAAATCAGCCTGCTCTTACAGACAGTGCTGATTACCGCGCTGACAGTTCTGGTCGGTGGATTTCTGCTGGAATATATTATCGATGGCGTTTATAACGATGATGTATCTGAGATTTTCATCGGATTTTTGAAATTCTTTCATGTAAAAGAACCGGATGCCATCAGACTTTACTGGCGGATTCTTGGGAACAATAAGACGTTCTTTATGATGATCGGTTTTTTGGCACTGTTTGCGCTTTTTTTCTATATTGCTCTTTCCAAGATGATTACCTATTTGGAGGACGTGGAAAAGGAGATTGGAAAGCTTGTCTCACGTTCCACAGAGCCGATTCATCTCATCACGGAGCTGGAGCCGATCGAGACAAAACTGAATAATATCAAATATACACTGGAACGGCAGGAGCGGGAAGTGCAGGAAAGTGAGCAGCGTAAAAATGATCTGGTTGTCTTTTTGGCACATGATTTAAAGACCCCGCTCACTTCTATTGTGGCTTATTTAAGTATGCTGCAGTCTCATCCGGAGCTCTCAGAGGCGGAGCGGAGCAAGTACACCGGGATTTCCCTGGAGAAAGCGATCCGTCTGGGGAAGTTGATCGAGGAGTTTTTTGAGATTACCAAGTTTAACGCCCAGGATATCGTTCTGGAAAAAACGGAGTTGAATTTGAGCCGCATGTTGGAGCAGATTGCCGACGAGATGTATGGCGTCTTCCAAGAAAAGAGGCTCGAGTGCCAGGTGGAGGCCGCGGAAGATGTAATCGTACCTGCCGATCCGGACAAGCTGGCCAGGGTCTTTGACAATCTGATGCGAAATGCTGTCGCCTACTGTGACAGGGAAACGACGATACATATTCAGGTCTCCCAGGATAAGGACAATGCAAAGATCGTTTTTATCAATGAGGGGCCTAAGATTGCCAATGACAAATTACAGCATATTTTTGAGAAGTTTTTCCGGGCGGACAATTCCCGTTCCAGCGAGACGGGGGGAGCCGGACTTGGACTCGCTATTGCAAGGGAGATCGTAGAGCTTCACGGGGGTCAAATCCAGGCTCAGAGTGATGACCATGAGACCCGGTTTATCGTAAGCCTGCCAAAGAAAGAGAAGGGGGAACTTTAGGATGAGATTTATACATACGGCGGATCTGCATTTGGGCGTGAAGCCGGATGCGGGAAGCGCATATACAAAGGGCCGTCCGGAAGAGATTTGGGAAAGTCTGAGGGGGCTTCTTGCAAGATGTGAGAAGGAGCAGATTGATTTGCTGTTGATCGCGGGAGATTTGTTTCACCGTCAGCCTCTCCTGCGCGAGCTCAAAGAGCTGAATTCTATGTTTGAGGCGCTTACCCATACGAAGGTTGTCTTTACTGCCGGGAATCACGATTATCTGAAACCGAATTCCATGTACCGGAACTTCAGGTGGGCGGGAAACGTGACGCCGCTTTTAGGAGCCCGTTTGATGAAAGTAGAATTTCCGGAGTTTGGGACAGCGGTGTCCGGGTTCAGCTATCAGGAGAGGGAGCTCCCAGGTGGGATCCGGGTAGAGTGGAAATGTGTCCGGAGCATGGAGAACGAGATCCTTCTTCTTCACGGTGGGGATGAAAGGCACCTGCCTTTTGGCAGAGCCGAGGTGGATCTGCTTGGATACGATTATACGGCGCTTGGTCATATCCACAAACCAGACTTGGAGATGAAAGGAAAATGCCGTTACAGCGGTTCTCTGGAGCCAACGGATCCGAACGATATCGGAAAACATGGTTATGTCATCGGTACGATAGAACATGGTGTGGTGGAGACCGAGTTTGTTCCAGCGGCAAGGAGAGAATATCTGAACTTGGACATCCGGGTGGATCAGGAGATGACCGGGCGCCGCCTTCTGGAGAAGTTAAGAGCTGAGGTGCTGGAACACGGTGAGGAAAATCTGTACCGCTTTACTTTGGTAGGATTCCGGGATCCGGATATCCGTTTTGATACGGGCCACATGGACGTGGGAGGCGGCGTCCTTGAGATCCGGGATTTGACAAAACCTTCATATGATTTTGAGAAGCTTTTATCTGCCAACAGGCGGAATCTCCTGGGTAGATTTATTGAGAGCTTTCAGGGGGAAGAACAGAGCGAAGTAGGGCAGATGGCGCTCTATGAGGGAGTTCAGGCTATCTTGGAGACGAGGAAAGAGTAATCGTGAAACAAAAGAGAGAAGAAGGGGACGTAAAAAGAGATGAAGTTAGAGAGACTAGAATTATGGAGCTTTGGGAAATTCCAAAACAGAAGTATTGAGCTTTCCGACGGAATCAATCTGTTCTGTGCAGAGAATGAGGCAGGAAAATCCACCATTTATGCATTTATCAAAGGTATGCTGTTCAATGTGGAACGGGGCCGGGGGAGAGGTGCTGCCAAAGATGCGTTTCATCAATATGAGCCGTGGAGAAATCCCACCCAGTACTGCGGGATGATCCGGTTTGAAAGCGGAGGACGGCATTTCCAACTGGAGCGGGATTTTACCAAAAAAGGAAGGAAAACGCGGCTCTTCTGTCTGGATGACGGGGAAGAGCTTTCCGAGGAAAAGGGGGATCTTCAGGCGCTATTGATGGATCTGGACAGTGCAGGATTTGAAAACACCGTGGCGGTCGGGCAGCTAAAGGCACAGCCGGGAGAGGAACTCTCAACAGCGCTCAAAAATTATGCGGCCAATTATTACACCTCCGGGGCAGGAAATATGGATTTGGAAGCAGCGCTTCTGGGTTTACAGAAGCGGAAAAAAGAAGTAGAAGGGCTTCTCAGGCAAGCAGCTCAAAAACGGCTTGCCAAGCGCGAAGAAGCGGAGCGCGCGGCGGAATATACGGCAAAGGAGATTGACCGGATCCAGAGGGAGGCGGCATCCGGAGAGGAAGAGATTCGCCAAGGGAAGCGTCTCCTGGACACTTACGAGCAGGCGAGAGAGGAGCAGGTGAAGAAGAAATTTCCGGTCAAGGCAGGAATCCTTTGGATGGCTATACTGCTTGTATCACTTGTTGTCCTGCCGTCTCCGTTCCGATATTATTTGGCTGTGATTTTGACTGTGGCAGGAATTCTGGCGGTGTTTTTACTGATGAGACCGGAACCGGAGCAGGGACAGACTGAGGAAGAACAGACGGTGAGAAGAAGGATGGAGAAGCTCAAGTGGAACCGGGAGAAACTTCGTTCCGAGCGGAGAGATAAACAGGTGGAGTATGACAACATCCAGGAGCAGATTGCGGAGGCCTGTACCATATCAGTGGAAGAGAAAGAACTGGAAAAGAGACGAGAGGCACTGATTTTGGCAGAGGAGCGGATGCAAGAAGTCTCCGTGGATGTGAGAAAAGAGACGGGATTACGGCTGGCAGAACGTGCGGCTGAAATTTTTGGTGAGATTACCGGGGGACGTTATCCGAAGATTTTTATAGAAGAACTGGAAATCAGTATATTTGACGGTGTGAGAAAGATACCCCTTCATATGATGAGCCGTGGAACGATCGAGCAGATTTATTTTGCGATCCGGATGGCAGCGTCCGAAATCCTTTATGAAGAGAGTTGGCCAATCCTGCTTGACGATACCTTTGCATACTATGATGACAAGAGGATGGAGGCAGTGCTTCGGTGGATTGCCGCACAGAAAAAACAAGTGCTCCTTTTCTCCTGTCAGAACAGGGAGAAAGAAGCACTTGACAAGATGCATTTTACATACCGCAATGGATGGGACTAAATCTCCTGTCCGTTGCGGTATTTGTTTAATACATGCTGTATACGCTCGCTCGGGCTTAAGATACTGCTGATCGAGCCATCATGGTTCAGCGTATCGATCAGCAGAGCAATGTATTTGCTCATATCGCAGTTGATATAGTATGGACGGCTCAGAAGTTCCGGTGTCTGGTAGATCAGGTTGGTTGTGAGGATGTTGGTGATGATGCCTTCCTCGTACGCTTTGTCGAACTTCTCCAGACCGTTTGTAAATAGACCAAAGGTTGCGGCCGCAAAGATGCGGTTTGCTTTTCTCTCTTTTAACTGCTTTGCAACATCGATCATACTGTCTCCGGAGGAGATCATATCATCCAGGATAATAACATCTTTTCCTTCTACGGAATCTCCAAGGAACTCGTGGGCAACGATCGGGTTCCGTCCGTCCACAATGCGGGTGTAGTCACGGCGCTTATAGAACATGCCCATATTCAGACCGAGCACATTGGCAAGGTAGATTGCACGTCCGGTCGCACCCTCATCCGGGCTGATCGCCATCATGTGGTCGCTGTCGATTTTCAGATCCTTGACATTTCTAAGAAGACCCTTTACAAATTGATAGGTAGGGCGGACTGTCTCAAATCCACTCAGAGGGATCGCATTCTGTACTCGCGGATCGTGAGCGTCGAAAGTAATAATATTATCTACGCCCATCTTTACAAGCTCTTGTAATGCTAAAGCACAATCGAGGGATTCCCGGCTGCTGCGCTTGTGCTGACGGCTTTCGTAGAGGAACGGCATGATGACATTGACACGGCGTGCCTTTCCGCCAATGGCAGCAATAATACGTTTCAGATTCTGAAAATGATCATCAGGGGGACATATGTTGGTACGTCCGTTCAGGGAGTAAGTCAGGCTGTAATTGCAGACATCAACCATCAAATAAATATCTTTTCCTCGGATGGACTCCGTGAGGACTCCCTTGGCCTCTCCTGAGCCGAAACGCGGGGTAGAAGCATGAATCAGGTAATTATCCTTCTCATAACCTGTAAAGACAACGTCATCTTTAAAGACGTGTCCGTCTTCCTTTCGCCATTTGACAATGTAATCATTCACTCTCTTTCCCATCTCCTCACATCCGGTCAGAGAGATGATCCCCAGAGCGCCTACAGGGATGTTTTCCAGGTTTCGTTCTGTACGATGCAGCATTGGTTTGCCTCCTATTTCATTAGTTTCTTTTTGATTCTGATGTCGTCCCCCACAAGCCGGAGCAGACGGTAATTGCTGCTGATGCGGGAGAAAGTTCTTTCACTATATATTGATTTTATCTCATTTAATGATAAATTGGTAGAGATAATCGTGGATTTCTTCTGCAAAATACGATCATTCAGGCAGATAAAGAGCTGTGAAACCGTAAAGGAGTTGGTAAGCTCCGTTCCCAGATCGTCAATAATGAGAAGCTCACAGTCATCCAGCAGGGCACCGGCCTGACGGTCCTGCTGGTTTGTTCCGAACTCCCGGTTTCCGAGCAGATCAAAAAGCTGCGAGGACGTCACATAGATGACGGAATGGATCCGATCCATCAGCTCTCTGGCGATACAGTGGGTCAAAAATGTCTTGCCGACCCCGGTACTGCCGTAGATCAGAAGATTCTGAAACTCGCTGCCGAAGTGATCTGAAAAAGAGCGGCATACAGTAAACGCCTCCTTTGCCATATCAAGAGAGCTCTTGTGACTTACAGCGTCAATATAGTCCGAAGAATAGTAATCCATCCGAAAGGTGGAGAAATTCTCACTTTTCAGGATATCGGTCAGATTAGATTGGGTGTAGAGCAGATCGATCTCTGCTTTTTGGAAACAACGACACTTGCGCCCGTCTACATATCCGGTGTCCTGGCAGTCCGGACACTCATAGTCAGGCTCCAGATAGTCAGCAGGGTAGCCGGAAGCAAGAAGCAGCGCCTCCTTTTCAACGGTGAGCGCATGGAGCTGCCGGCGAAACTGTGCGGGAGCGTCCGTATTGCCGTCGATCAGTGCCCGGGCATTTGCGACGCCCAGATGGGAAATCTCATTATCGATTTCATGAATCCGCGGAATCTGTTCATATATTTCGTTGTAGCGGCGGGTAAGCAAGTCGTGCGTTCGCAGACGCTTTTGCTCATATATCCTCATAATGGTGTCGTACTGGGAATTCGTCAGTGCCATGCTGCTTCTCCTTTACTTAACTTTGTAAAAGCTGTCTCTCCAGGTCGTCCATGTTGTAGTTACGCTCTTCAAAATTGCTGAATTTCGTCTTCTTTACGGAAGGCTGGGAAGAAACCGATTTCTCTGAGCGCTTCTTCATATAGGCGGCATCGATGGCAGCGATATCTGCCAGGTGATGTACGCCTTTCTGATGCCAGTTTGTCAGGATCTTGTCCGCATATTCAAAGCTCGCCTGATGGGTGGCAGATACGGTGCGGCTGCATGCCTCGACGATAATGTCGATTGTAAAACCGAATTCCCCGGTCCATTTCTTTACAAGTTCCTTCTCTACAGGGGCGGCCATGCGTCCGGTAAGACCAAAGGCTTTCATAACGGCAGAACAGTCCCTGCTATAAAAAGTGGATGAGCGCTTCGCCTCGGAAACAGTTTTAATCCCCGCGTCCGCCCAGGCGAGGGCAACGGATTTGATATAATGCATACTCCGGTGTCCGTTTTCCACGCAGTACTCGATGAGATACTCCGTCAAATCCACCGAGAACTGTAAGCTATCGTAGAAATATGTAAGTGTCTCCACATCGGAAGGGGACAGGGTGCGTCCGATATATTGTTCGGCAATAAATAAGAGTTGCTTAAATTCCCGACGGCTCTTGTATTCGCTGATATCACCGATAGAAGGCTTGGAAGCGCAGGATGTCGGAGATATGTCATCCGAAGACGGCTCCTCGGTAAGGGCTGTATTCTCAGTGGCTGCTTCCGCAGAGGAGTATGCCACGGACTTGTCCGTAGGAACAGAAGGAATGGCAGGAGATAATCTTTCCTCCTTCCGGGACAGTGAATCGATCTGGAGCCCTGTCATCTCCCCATCCGGACCGTACTCAATCGTCAGTAGCCCTCTCTTTGCCCAGTATTTCAGAGCACGGATGATATCTCCTTCTGTATTCTCGAGAATCTCAGCGAACTCAGATACGGAGAAAGGAGACGTCTCTCCCATACGGCGCAGTAAAAGGAGATACACCTTGACGTATTCTCCGTTCGCCTCCGCCATGTAGGAATCGATGAACGCATTATCAATGCTCGTATAGTGATGGCCTGTACAATCTGTGATCTTTAACATACCCATTCCTTGAAACCTCTGTCTTTCTATTATTAATGTCTGTTTTTCCTAGAAGTAAGCGTATTATAGCACTTTCCGGCTACAAGAAAAAGGGTTATTTTTCCCACACTTTGTGGATAAAACGGTGTGGATTCTGTGGAAAACTAGCAGTTAAGGAGAGATTCTCCAATGTTTACAACATCTCCCGCCCCCATAGTTATCAACAGATCATCTTTCTTACATTTTTTTAAAATAAATGTTTCGATCTCTTCAAAGCTCGGAAAGTAGTGTGCGTCGCAGCCTTTTGCGGACAATTCGTCAACAAGAAGCCGGGAGGACATTCCCAGGGTGTCAGTCTCTCTGGCGGCATAGATATCTGCCAGAACAACATGATCCGCAAGAGACAGAGCATCTACAAACTCGTGGAAGAATGCCTTCGTTCGACTGTAAGTGTGAGGCTGGAAGATACACCAGGTCTCCTTATGCGGGTAAGACTTTGCGGCTTCCAGCGTGGCACGGATCTCCGTTGGATGGTGGGCATAATCGTCCACGATATGGAATCCGTTGACATCTCCTTTGTACTGGAATCGGCGGTCTGTGCCCTCAAAGGAAAGCAGCCCCTCCTGGATCTTTTCCATCGGGATGTCCAGAAGCGATGCGGCAGCAATGGCAGCCAGCGCATTGGACACATTGTGAAGCCCATTGACCGAGAGCCGGATGTGCCCTGCCTTGCGGCCTTTCACCAGAAGTTCGAAAGAAACGTTGCCCTTGTCATCGTGCCGGATATCGGCTGCGCTGAAATCAGCGTCTGCATTGTGGAGGTCATAGATGAGCACGTGGCAGTTAAGATCTGTCAGAATCTCATTGAGATGGCTGATCTCTCCATTGATAATCAGAGTACCGTCCGGAGGCAGAAGTTTGGCAAAGGTGTGGAAAGATTTCCGAATGTCGTCAATGTCTTTAAAAAAGTCCATGTGATCTTCCTCGACGTTCAGAATCAGGCTGATCTTCGGGAAAAAATGGTGATAGCTGTTTGTGTACTCGCACGCTTCGGTAACAAAAATCTCGGAGCTGCCAACCCGGATATTACCGTGGATAGCCTTTAAAATTCCCCCAACGGAGATGGTCGGATCCTTCTCCCCCGCCAGCAGAATATGGGAGAGCATGGAGGTCGTTGTTGTTTTCCCGTGGGTTCCGGCCACGGCGATTGGCGTCTCATAGTTTGTCATCAACTGGCCTAGAAGCTCGGCACGGCTTAACATTGGAAGGTTCCGGCGGACGGCTTCCTGGTATTCTTCATTGTCTTTGTGGATAGCCGCTGTGTAGACCACAACCTGCACGTCATCTTCGATATTGGAGGATCTCTGTCCGATAAAGACTTTGGCACCAAGCCCCTCCAGGTGTCTGGTCAGAGAGGACTCTTTATTGTCAGAACCGCTGATGGTGAAACATTCGTCCAGTAAGATTTCGGCAAGCCCGCTCATGCTGATGCCGCCGATACCGATAAAATGAACGTGAACTGGTTTCTGAAAATTAATTTTATACATAATCATACACTTCCGTTTCTGGATTTTTCAAAGGACCGTATACGGTGCAAAAGCCCGTCGGCCCGCTGTTCCCGTCCATTGTAGCATATCAAAATGAAAGATACAACGCTTCAGGCACAGAAGACCCGCTTTGGAATAGGCAAAAAAGTGGTTCTGAAAAAGGGCATGTCTGCATAGTAATTATATAAAGCGGACTAGAAGAATTATACAAAATCACAATAAAAACAACACTGTGTTGAGAAATTAATATTAAGATTATGTAAAATGCATAAAAAATAGTAGAAAAAGAACAAAAATATATAAAAATTACTCGATCTTTATAAAAAGTATGTTATAATAATGACATTAAATTACTGACAAGGGGTGAGGACATGATAAAGAAAGAGATGATAGCAATGCTGCTGGCCGGAGGACAGGGAAGCAGGCTCGGGGTTCTGACCGCTAAAGTGGCGAAGCCTGCTGTTGCGTTCGGAGGTAAGTACAGGATTATCGATTTTCCGCTTAGCAACTGCATTAATTCGGGGATCGATACAGTCGGGGTCCTGACACAGTATCAGCCGCTTCGTCTGAATTCTCATATCGGTATTGGGATTCCGTGGGATCTGGACCGTAATGTGGGAGGAGTTACGATTCTTCCGCCATATGAGAAGAGTACAAACAGTGAGTGGTACACTGGAACGGCAAATGCGATCTATCAAAATCTGAATTATATGGAGTCATTTAATCCGGATTATGTGTTAATTTTGTCGGGCGATCATATTTATAAGATGGATTATGAAGTGATGCTGGATTATCACAAAGAACACAATGCAGACGTTACCATTGCGGCTATGCCTGTGCCTTTGGAGGAGGCAAGCCGGTTCGGTATTGTCGTTGCGGATGAGGAGGGACGTATCAATGATTTCCAGGAGAAGCCAAAAGAGCCAAGGAGCAATCTGGCTTCCATGGGAATTTATATTTTCAGTTGGCCGGTGCTCAAAGACGCGCTTGTAAAAATGTCAGATGAACCGTCTTGTGATTTTGGAAAGCATGTGATTCCGTACTGCCATGAGAATGGTAAACGGCTTTTTGCATACGAGTATAATGGCTATTGGAAAGACGTGGGAACTCTTGGTTCGTACTGGGAAGCCAATATGGAGCTGATCGACCTGATTCCGGAATTCAATCTTTACGAGGAGTTCTGGAAGATCTATACGAACAGTTCGGCTTTGCCACCGCAGTATATTTCTGAACAGGCAGTTGTGGAGCGCAGCATTATCAGTAATGGTTCCGAAATTTACGGAGAAGTCCGAAATTCCGTGATCGGTGCCGGAGTTGTGATTGGAAAAGGCACAGTGGTGCGGGATTCCATCATTATGCAGGATACCGTCATCGGAGAAAACGGTGTGATCGATAAATCGATCATCGCAGAAAATGTACGGATTGGCGATCATGTGACGCTTGGCATCGGAAGTGATGTACCAAATAAAGAAAAACCAGCGGTTTATTCGTTCGGACTAGTGACGATAGGGGAAAACTCCGTGATCCCGTCTAGTGTGCAGATCGGCAAGAATACAGCTATCAGCGGCGTTACAGAGGCAGAGGATTATCCGAACGGCGTACTGGAGAGCGGCGAGACATTGATAAAGGCAGGTGAACGCGTATGAGAGCAGTAGGGATCATTCTGGCAGGCGGCAATAATCATAAAATGCGTGAACTGACATATAAGCGGGCTGTAGCGGCAATGCCGGTGGCGGGCAGTTATCGGTGCATTGATTTTGCGCTCAGCAATATGACCAATTCCCACATTCAGAAGGTGGCAGTACTGACACAGTACAATGCCAGGTTCATTTAAATGAGCTATTAGCTCATCAGTGGTGGATTCGGAAGAAGCAGGGGGACTTTTTGTATTCACCCCAACCATTACATTGGAAAATGGTAACTGGTACAGGGGAACCGCGGATGCGATTTATCAAAATCTCGATTTCCTGAAGAAGTGCCATGAGCCGTACGTCATTATCACATCCGGTGATGCGGTGTACAAGATGGATTACAATGACGTCTTGGAATACCACATTAAGAAAAAGGCGGATATTACTGTTGTGTGCAAGGAACTTGTACCGGGAGAGGATGCTACGAGATTTGGGACGATCAAGATGGACGACTCCATGCGGATTCAGGAGTTTGAAGAAAAGCCGATGGTGGCAAATTCTAACACGATCTCCACTGGAATCTATGTAATTCGCAGAAGACAGCTCATCGACCTGATCGAACATGCGGCACAGGAAGACAGGTATGATTTTGTAAACGATATCCTGATCCGGTATAAGAATCTCAAAAAGATTTACGGATATAAGATCTCTGGGTACTGGAGCAATATCTCGACAGCGGAGGCCTACTATCATACAAATATGGATTTTTTGAAACCGGAAGTGCGGAATCACTTCTTCAAAGAGTATCCTCCGGTATATTCCAAGGTCAGCGACCTTCCGCCGGCCAAATATAATCCGGGATCTTATGTGAAGAACAGTCTCGTTTCCAGCGGATGCATTGTCAATGGAACAGTGGAGAATTCCATCCTGTTCAAGAAAGCATTTGTCGGAAACAACTGCGTGATTAGAAATTCCATTATTATGAATGATGTTTATCTTGGTGATAATACATATATTGAAAACTGTATCGTGGAGAGTCGCGATACGATCCGTGCCAATACAAGACACGTCGGGGAAAACGGCATCAAAATCGTTGTCGAAAAGAATGAGAGATATGCGCTTTAGCGAACATATATAGATACGTAAGAAAGGGGCAGGTACTATGCAGATTACAGATGTGCGCGTAAGGAAAGTAGCAAAAGAGGGGAAATTAAAAGCAGTTGTGTCAATCACGATGGACGAGGAATTCGTGGTGCATGACATTAAAGTGATTGAAGGGGAAAAAGGGCTGTTCATCGCAATGCCGAGTAAAAAGGCTTTGGACGGAGAGTACAGAGATATCGCTCACCCAATCAACTCTGATACAAGAAACCGTATCCAGAGCATGATCCTCGAAAAATATGAGCAGGCTTTGACGGAAGAGAACGGAGAAGACCAGGAATAAAGGAAGAGTTTTGGTTATTGTAAAGGACAAAAAAGGGGGATGTTACGGCATCCCTCTTTTTTCGCCGGCTGGGCATCTGTTTGTTTTTTGGCTGGTTTGTGGGAAATAGTTGGACATTACGGTCATAACGGTTATTTTCAAAAATTCGACCGTACAATGCCGAAAAGGGCACGGTCGAATCAGTCATTTTTGAGAAAACAACCGTACAATTAAAGATTCATATGGTTATGAGGGCGATGACTTATCAAATTCTTCGTAAAAGAAAGGCTGAATCTCAAAGTGGAGTAGTTTCCCGGTAGACGGATGGAGAAAGTCAAGCTGACAGGCACAGAGATAAAGCCTGCTGACCGGGATTCCATCCGGGTTATATTTGCGGTCTCCGAAAAGCGGGCATCCGGCATGGGAGAACTGAACCCGGATCTGGTGGTGCCGTCCGGTCTGAAGCTGGATTCGTAAGTGAGAAAGACACTTCCCGTTCGTCTCATACTGTGCCAGAACTTGGTATTCCAGCACTGCTTTTTTCGATCCCAAGGTGTCCGGGGAGCAGACGGTAGAGCAATTCGTGCGGCCGTCCCGAATGAGGTAATCTGTCAGCGTGCCGGAGGCGGCAGGAGGAGTACCCTCGGCCATGGCCTCATAATATTTTTTAAAACCGTTCCTCGTAAGCTGGCGTGTTAAAGAGGCGGCGGCATTTTTCGTCTTTCCAAACACCAGAATCCCCTCTACCGGCTGATCAAGACGATGGATCACAGCAAGATAAGGCGCACTGGTTTTTGGGCCTTTTACTGTTTCTTTTTTTCGCATTTCCAATGCAAGATGATTTTTCAGGATACTCACCATGTCCTGGGCAGAAAAAGAAGCGGTTTGGACAGCGGTTCCGGCAGGTTTATGGCAGACAAGGATTTCTGCATCCTCAAATAAAATCTGTGGTTTCATTATGTACTCCTTTTTATTGTTTTCATTTGTTCCCTTATCATACCATATTGGCATCCGGTTAGCAAAAGAGATCCGGTTCTATGGTTATTTTTGTGACACAAATCGTTCAAATGGAGGCAGGGAACAGAAAAATGAGTAAAATATTTGTCCTGCCTTGACAGCCCCGCTGATTTCGGTTAAAATACGAATAATTTCATGGCGAGAGCCGAAGAGATGGGCGATGATGGGAGATAGTAAGTTCTGGAGAAGTCTCAGAGAAGAGGCGGATGGTGCGAGCCTTTGACAGATCCCGACCGAACCGGGCCCGGAGCTTCTGTATGAAAAGTGCAGCGTTTTATCAGCGTTAATGATCAATGAAGTGAGCCGCGGGGTTTGCGGTTAATGAGGGTGGTACCGCCGGACATCCGGTCCCTGATGGGACGGATGTTCGGCGTTTTTGTATTCAATACAACAGATCTTACCTGATCTTTAGGGGGGGATCAACTGTTTGAGAGAACGGAAGTCCTAAGAAGATGTGAAAAATATATTGATTGAGAGGAGAATGTGATATGGCAAAGGACAACAAGAAACTTGTACAGTCCATCACATCCAGAGAGGAAGATTTTGCTCAGTGGTATACGGATGTGGTGAGAGAGGCGGAGCTATGCGACTATTCCAGTGTGAAGGGATGTCTGAACTATCTGCCGAATGGCTATGCGATCTGGGAGAATATTCAGGCGGATCTGGATAAAAGATTTAAAGAGACGGGAGTGGAGAACGTCTATCTGCCAATGCTGATTCCGGAGAATCTGCTTCAGAAAGAGGCGGATCACGTGGAAGGATTCGCCCCGGAGGTTGCTTGGGTGACACATGGAGGTATGGAGAGATTACAGGAGAGACTTTGTATCCGCCCAACGTCGGAGACCTTGTTCTGCGAGCTGTGGAGCCGTACAGTACAGTCCTACAGGGATCTGCCAAAGGTATGGAACCAGTGGAACTCTGTTTTGAGATGGGAGAAAACGACCCGTCCGTTCCTGCGCTCCAGGGAGTTTTTATGGCAGGAAGGGCATACGATTCACGCCACATATGAAGAAGCGGAGGAAAGGACGCTGATGATGTGGAAAGTATACCGCGATTTCATCAGTGAATCTCTTGCGATTCCGTTTGTAGCGGGAAGAAAGACAGAGAGCGAGAAGTTTGCAGGCGCACAGGACACCTACACCGTGGAAGCGCTGATGCACGACGGGAAAGCTCTCCAGGCCGCAACAAGTCACTTCTTCGGAAACGGATTTCCGGATGCATATGATATCAAATATTTGGATAAGAATAATGAACTTCATAGTGTGTACGAGACGTCCTGGGGACTGTCTACACGTATTATCGGAGCGATTATCATGGTACATGGGGACGACAGTGGGCTTGTGCTTCCGCCAAGAATTGCTCCGAAGCAGGTTCGTGTCATTCCGGTAGCACAGCACAAGGAGGGCGTACTGGATCGCTCTGAGGAGCTGCTTGCGGCGATTCGGGCAGAAGGATTACGAGCGGATATTGACGAATCCGAGAAGAGCCCGGGATGGAAATTCAGCGAGCAGGAAATGCTCGGAATTCCGGTTCGTGTGGAGCTTGGACCAAAGGATATCGAAAACGGTCAGGCAGTTCTTGTAAGACGTGATACGAGAGAAAAGACAGTGGTATCCATTGATGACGTACCAGCTGTATTGAAGGAGCTTTTGGAGACAGTGCAGCAGGATATGTATGACAGGGCGAAAGCATTTCTCGACAGCCACATTGATGAAGCACAGACCATGGATGAAATGAAAGCGAAGTTTACAGACAACAGAGGGTTCATCAAGGCAATGTGGTGTGGAGACGAAAGCTGCGAAGAGATGATCAAGACAGAGACAGGCGGGGCCGGATCCAGATGTCTGATCGAGGATGAAGAGCCGATTTCCGATCGCTGCGTATGTTGCGGAAAACCGGCTAAGTATAAAGTTTTCTGGGGTAAAGCATATTAAAATGGGACAGATAACAATCAGACTGCCAAGGCAAGTACAGTGGATCATTCAAAAGCTCAAAGAGCAAGGGTTTGAAGCGTATGCCGTGGGAGGCTGCGTCCGGGATTCTATTCTCGGAAGAGAGCCGGAGGACTGGGATATCACAACGTCCGCGAAACCGGAAGAGATCAAAGAAATCTTCCGGCGGACGGTGGATACCGGGATTGCCCATGGCACGGTCACTGTACTGGCAGAAAAAGAGGGGTTTGAAGTAACGACATACCGGATCGACGGAGAATACGAAGATGGGAGACACCCGAAGGAGGTCTGGTTTACAGGAATGCTTGCGGAAGACCTGAAAAGGCGGGATTTTACTATCAACGCCATGGCTTATAATGATGAAGACGGACTTTGCGATCTCTTTGGCGGGCAGGAAGATCTGAAACAGGGGGTTATCCGGTGCGTAGGGGAGGCCAGGGAGCGTTTCACAGAGGATGCGCTGCGGATTCTGCGAGCTGTTCGTTTTGGCGCTCAGCTTGGATTTTCCATGGAGGAAAAGACAAAAGAGGCGGCGGGAGCGCTTGCCGGGACGCTGAAGAAGATCAGTGCCGAGAGAATTCAAAACGAGCTCGTGAAATTGTTGGTTTCACCTCACCCGGAGGAGCTGCTGACTGCCTGGGAGCTTGGTATTACCAAAGTGATTCTTCCGGAATTTGACCGGATGATGGAGACAACCCAGGAAACACCGCACCATATGTACAATGTAGGTGTTCATACGGTGGAGGCGCTCAAACACATCCGCGCTGACCGGATTCTCAGGCTTACGATGCTGTTTCATGATATGGGAAAGCCGGAGTATAAGACGATGGACCCGGACGGGACGGCACATTTTAAGAAGCATGCCATTGGAAGCGAGCGGATTACCAAAGAGATTTTGCGGAGATTGAAGTTTGATAATGAAACGATCCGCAGTGTGACCAGGCTTGTCTACTATCACGATTACCGGATGCCGCCGGACAAAAGATCGGTACGGCGGGCAGTAAACCGGATCGGAAAGGAGCTCTTTCCATACTACCTGGAAATCCGGATGGCGGATACTTTGGCTCAGAGCGCCTATCGCAGGGAAGAAAAGATAGCTGATATCCGGGGGGTAGAACAGTGCTTTTACAAGATTCTGAGGGATGGCGAATGTGTTTCCCTAAAAGAGATGGCGGTGACAGGCAAAAGATCTGATCGGCGCAGGTATAAAGCCGGGTCCACAGATGGGGGAAATTTTGAATACCCTTCTGGAAGAAGTGTTGGAAGACCCAAAGAAAAATCAAAAAGCATATTTGCTTGAGCGTGCATTAAACGTATATGAAGAAAAATAAGATTGTGCGAAAGCGCAATCTTATTTTAATATTGGAGAAAGTCTTCTGCCCGGTTCTATTTGTTTTTAAAATCTCATAAGCTAGAAAGACGATTGAATTCAGAAGGCAGGGGGCAGTTATGGGCGATTATGATTTGGAGATACTGGAACAATATCCGATACAAGTGGACAATGTCCGCAAAGTAAGGGGTGCTTTCCTGTGCGAGACGGATCGGGGTCTGATGCTGTTAAAGCAGGCGGCTTTGTCTAAGCCGCGCATGTTGGTTATGAATGAAATCCATAAAGCGATGAAAAAGCAGGAACATCTGAGGTGTGATGAACTGATTCCGAATAGGGAGGGGGAATTTCTGACAGCTACGGAGGACGGGACGACCTATTACCTGAAAGCATGGTATCCAGGGAGAGAATGTGACGTCCGCAAACACGGTGAAATTCTTGAGGCGGCAAGACTACTTGCCAAAATTCACAGACTAATGGAATTGCCGGGGGCGCGGGAAGGGTTTCGTAGTTCTGATCTTCTGGATGAATACCGCAGACACAATCGGGAAATGAAAAAGGTCTGGTCCTTCATACGTAAAAAACCAATCAAAGGAGAGTTTGAAAGTCGGTTTTTGGAGTGCTTTGAAGACATGTATCGGGTGGCGGCGGCCGTGGAGGAGCGTCTGGGCAATTCGTCCTACCGTAGACTTCAGAAAGAGGCAAAAGAGCGAGGAAGCTTCATCCATGGTGAATACAATTATCATAATATCCTAATTACGCCGGAGGGCATGACAGCGGTCAATTTTGAGCATGTAGGAAGAGATTTACAGGCTGCGGATCTCGCTTATTTTTTAAGAAAGGTTATGGAAAAGCACCAGTGGAATGAAAAGCTGGGAGCAGAAATCCTCAGAGCGTACTGCGCCGTCAATCCGCTGTCAGAAGAGGAAAAGGAGTACATTGCACTCCGCCTTTCCTATCCGGAAAAGTTCTGGAAGTGCGCCAATACATATTACAACTCCAACAAAGCATGGATTTCATCGAAAAGTGTTGAAAAACTGCGGATTTCTATTGAACAAAATGAGATCAGGAAACGCTTTTTAGAGCAGATATTTGCTTTCCATTTAGAAAAGAGTGGTGTATAATAAACAACATAGAAGACCAATCAGGAGGTACTAAGATATGGGATATCGTGAAAAATACGATGAATGGTTAACAAGTACATACTTTGATGCTGACACAAAAGCAGAATTAAAAGAGATTGAATCCAACGAAAAGGAAATCGAAGACCGCTTTTATAAGGATCTGGAATTTGGTACCGCAGGACTCCGAGGTGTGATTGGAGCCGGTACTAACCGCATGAATATTTATACAGTCCGCAAGGCGACGCAGGGGCTTGCTAATTATATTGCCAAGAAAGAGGCAAAAGCGCAGGGTGTTGCTATCGCTTACGACTCCAGACGGATGTCTCCGGAATTTGCGGACGAGGCTGCGCTTTGTCTAGCGGCGAATGGAATCAAGGCTTATGTATTTGAGAGCCTGAGGCCGACTCCGGAGCTTTCTTTTGCAGTCAGAAAGCTTGGATGTATTGCCGGAATCAATATTACAGCGAGCCACAATCCGCCGGAATACAACGGATACAAGGTATACTGGGAGGACGGAGCACAAATCACACCTCCGCACGATAAAGGCATTATGGACGAAGTAAAGGCAGTGACCGATTTTGCGACAGTCAAGACAATGGCCAAAGAGGCCGCCAAAGAGGCTGGGCTCTACGAAGTGATCGGAGCTGACGTTGACGACGCTTACATTGCCGAGCTCAAAAAGCAGGTGCTTCACCAAGACGCCATTGATCAGGTACAAAAAGATCTTAAAATCGTATACTCTCCGCTTCATGGTACCGGAAATATCCCGGCCAGAAGAGTATTGAGGGAACTCGGATTTGAGAACGTATATGTAGTAAAAGAGCAGGAGCTTCCTGATGGTGAATTTCCGACAGTATCCTACCCGAACCCTGAAGCTGAGGAGGCTTTTGAGCTTGGTTTGAAACTTGCGAAAGAAGTGGACGCGGATCTCGTACTTGCAACAGACCCGGATGCGGACCGGCTTGGAGTTTATGTAAAAGATACAAAATCCGGAGAGTACAAGGTGCTTACAGGGAATATGTCAGGGTGTCTTTTGGCAGAGTATGAGATCAGCCAGAGACAGGCCCTTAAGGGACTGCCGGATGACGGCTGCCTGATCAAAACGATTGTTACAAGCAATATGGCTGACGCCATTGCAAAGGCTTACAACCTCAGACTGATTGAAGTTTTGACGGGATTTAAGTATATAGGGCAGCAAATTTCTGGGATTTGAGACGACAGGAAAAGGCGAGTATGTTTTCGGATTTGAAGAGAGCTATGGTTGCCTGATCGGAACACATGCAAGAGATAAGGATGCGATCGTAGCGACAATGGCATTGTGCGAAGCTGCAGCTTATTATAAGACACAGGGAAAGACATTGTGGGATGCTATGATTGATATGTACAATAAATACGGATACTACAAAGACAGCATTCAGTCTATCACAATGAAAGGAATTGAAGGTCTAAAGAAGATCCAGTCTATTCTTGAGACATTGAGGAATAATCCTCCGGTCAAAGTGGGAGAATATGAGGTATTAAAAGCCCGCGACTACGAAGCAGAGACGATCAAAGATCTGGCGACAGGCGAAGTGACGACGACAGGACTTCCGAAGTCCAATGTCCTTTACTATGATTTGACAGACGATGCATGGCTTTGCGTAAGACCATCCGGAACCGAGCCGAAAGTGAAGTTCTACTATGGAATC